>Ga0255052_10001503_pt1 | contig 17528 bp, 13 predicted proteins | sample JV7_2_21_MG_FD_188632 | JGI IMG/M metagenome (GOLD analysis project Ga0255052, IMG submission 188632) | Seawater microbial communities from Jervis Inlet, British Columbia, Canada - JV7_2_21 | ecosystem: Environmental > Aquatic > Marine > Inlet | place: Canada: British Columbia | collected...
TATGAAGTTTAATGCAGGAAGCACTTACACAATAACGAACCTCACGTTAAACGGCTCACCGGGCAACTTTATTACTTTAGGTAGCACGAGTCCTGGAACCCAGTGGAACCTTAATGTATCAGGAACCCAGTCTTTGTCATATGTAGATGTGGCAGACTCAAATGCATCAGGCGGTGATACGATAATCTGCGCGATTGGATGTGTGGATATTAGAGCCAATAACGATAACTGGGCAGGGCTGGTAGTCTCTATCCCAACCATGAATGAGTGGGGGATGATAATATTTATAGTGCTTGCAGGGATTGGGTCTATCTACTATCTGAGGAGAAAAAGAGCAGTGCATTAAGTTTAGATACATGAAAAATCATTAAGGGCGAGTTTAATCACTCGCCCTTTTTTATTGCTTGTTTCAACCGGTAATCATCAACTTTTTAAAACCACAAAATAGAAGAGTAGTAGGTGTTATCAACAAAATTCGTCTGGAATAACCTTGCCCACTGTATAGTAATTGTATAGTGAGTATACGGTAAAATAGGGTAAAATAGAGCAATCCTCTTATCCTTTAATGCCCTAAAGGGGTAATAAAAAGCAAGATATAGCAAAATAGAGCAAAGGCAAGGTGCCCTTTAGAACACCTTGCCAAGGTTGGGGTCGCGGGTTCGAATCCCGTCGCCCGCTCCATTTAAAGACAGCTACCGGGGACCAGATTTCAGCTGTCAGTAAATTATTAAACTGATAACAGATAATTGAACACTTCTTAGATTTCCCCTGTTTTTACCCGATCGTATAGTTTTTGTATAGTAGGCGTCCCATTGATGGTGCTATCCAGTATTTCTACCGCCTTAACTTTGTGGGATGGTGCGAGGTGGGAATATCCTCCCATTTGTTTTGTCTTTTTTATTCCTCGGTCAGCGTGAAGCTTTTTACAGAAGGCCAGAAATCATTCTCGTAATCTGTTCCTACTAAACTGGAAAATTGAGCGTAAACCATTGCCTGTGGCCGTAAGATAAACCCTGCAATAAAAAGTTCATCTCCCTTGGCAGATCTTATAAAAGTAATGCTTTGACCGGCAATGTTTTCTTTCAATAGTTCTGAGTAGATACCTTGTCTTTTAAAAGCTGACTGCATGCTAATCATCATTTCACCGATCCCTTTTTTTGCCCGTTTTTGGTCAATACCCATCAATCCTCCGTGAAGCAGCAGGTATCTTGTATTGGGGGCATTTTCCGGGCTGAGGGTAAAGAGTATTTTATAGTCAGAACCGCCGCCGACTTTTTTCATTTTGGATTTTTCCGCACTTGATAATTTGAATTTTTCCCATCCTATTGGAATGTCCATGGTGAAACCTAAGGATTTGTGTGTGTACGTGGTATCGGTCAGGACAGCTTCCTGGATAAAAAATTTGTAAAAGCCAAAACCAAGAAGACCTAAAACTGCTACCATTGCCAGCCATATAAATAATGTAGCGGAACTTCCCTTCCTGACTTCTGGTTGTTCATCTGATATTATTTCTGGAGGCACATCTGAAAATATTTCTGGAGGCTTATCAGGGGTTATTTCTGCTGGCCTTTCTTCTGTTTTGTGCATTTTCTCTTTCTTCCATTTTTCATATTCCTCTTTATTTTGGAATTTAGGCATTTTCAGGCCTCCTTCCAGCTTAAGTTATTATATTCTTAGTTAATACGTGAAATATAACGCAACTGACTGATATTTTCAATTACTTTCTCACTTTTCATCCCGGGAGAAGGAAGTTTTTACGGGAAGCAGATTTGATTTTTTTAATTTAAAAAACGGTCAAAATGATATAATGAATAAAAGACAGAACATAACAACTGTCTGAAAATGAATGCCAAACAGCGTATCACCGAGCCGCCTGTTACATGTTTTAACCGGTTTTAGTAGAGCGAAACATATTGGGAAAATAATATTAAAAGGAGTATTCTCTTCTGAATAAAGTTGATCAGGTATACAGCAATAAGTCGCCCAATCTGAAAAAATATTTAAAAGGGGCAGCAGTATGAAGAAGAAAATACTTATTTTGATTCTTGGGATTCTCGTTGTTGGGATTAATACTGCTTGTTATAAGTTTGGTGCAACTTCAGAGGCCTTTGAGGCATACAAGGTTCATGCTGAACCTATTACTCTCGAAGAGTATAAGAAGGAACGTCAAATCGCAATGAATCGTTACGGGGCGCCCAGAACCGTACCCCATATTATGAACATTGAGTATGAACTCTCATCTGGTGAATCGGCAGGTGATGGACAGTACAGCTTGACGGTAGCGGAGGTCATCCGTTTCGAGCATCCTGACAGTGAAGGAAGACCGGGCCGTGTGTACAGGCATGACGTGCTGATGCAGAAAGATGATGAAGGAAATTGGGAGGTAGTTGAGGTAGAGAAAAAAAAGATAACGTGGGATAGAAGAAAAACTGTCAGGCCTAAATTTTGATATGATTTTTTAGATAAAAACCTTAATTACTGTTGATAAATAGGTGTTATCATCGGTAGTTCTTCTGGAATAACCTTGTTCAAAACTGCAGAGTTTTTGTATAGTAAAAATTATTAGTTGACAGTTGACGGTTTATAGTCAGAAATTTAAAAAAATTGATTTTCAAGAACAGTTAACTGTTTACTGTCAACTGTTAACGGTATTTGATGGCGGCGTACCCAAGTGGTTAAGGGAGAGGTCTGCAAAACCTTTATTCAGCGGTTCGAATCCGCTCGCCGCCTCCAATAATCCGAAAATCTTAACTTGTTGATATAGCTGAGGGTGATTAAGTACCAGAAGTGATAACCATCGGTAGGGAGAATATCCAATAACCAAATCACAAATTCCAAATAAATTCCAATAACCAAACTCCAAATAATGCAAAAACTATCATGAAAATAATCGCTTTTTTAGGTAGCCCCAGAGAGGATGGCAATACCGAGCTTCTTTTGAAAGAGGCCATCAGGGGTATCGGGGATTCGGGTTTCAAGGTTGAGGTTTTTAACCTGAATTCCATGAATATCCAGCCCTGTCAGGATTGCAGCGGATGTGATGAAACAGGGGAATGTATTTTACATGATGACATGGATAAGATATATGAAGCAGTAAGGTCTGCAAACAGGATTATCCTCGCATCGCCGATATTCTTTTTTGCTTTAAGCGCCCAGACAAAAATAATGATAGACAGATGCCAGAGTTTCTGGTGTGAGAAGTATGTTTTAAATAAACCCATCCATGAGGGTGAGTTTGGCAGGAAGGGACTGCTGCTGCTTGTAGGAGGAATGAAAAAAGATGTCGGGATTCAGTGTTCAGAATCATGCGCAAGGGCTTTTTTCAGGACTATAAGCGTACAGCAGCACAGCACATTAGGTTTTCTCGGTATAAATAAGAAAGGTGAAATCCTGCAGCATCCTACCGCCCTTAAAGAGGCCTACGAAGAGGGCAGAAAACTGGTGGTTATTTAAGCTGATTTCAAGCTTAACCTGAATACTGCCAGGCGTGGACTGTTTTAATTTTACAAACCTCTTTTCCCGGAACCTGCTGAAGATATTCTTGGGGGAACTTGATTTCATGAAAGCTTACGAAATCATGAAAAATACCATGTTAAACTTATTGACGCCTATAGCTTATTTTGATATACTCAAAACAGTGGTGAGGCTTCAAGACAAAATTTTTTTTATGAATGTCTTTCCGGAAAGACATAAGGACAAAATTTTCTTCTCCTCTACTGCTACTTACCGCTTCATAATCAGGGCCGCAGACATACACAGGTTATGCACCCTAATCCTGAACAGGAAAATCAGCTTTCAATTAAAGGGTATTCTGAATTCAGGATGCTCCCACCTTTTCCTGTCTAAAAATAAATCTGAACATAAAAAGAGAGGGTATTTTTATGAAGTCTGCTCTTATTGTTGATGATTCAGGCGTTACCAGGTCTTTGATAAGGTCAGCGATTGAGGAGATTGGAGACTTAAATACCTTTGAGGCCTCTTCAGGCTTCGAGGCCTTAAAGGCCTTGCCTTCACAATCTTTTGACGTGATTATTGTTGACATCAACATGCCTGATATTAATGGTTTAGAAATCATAAATTTTGTAAAAAATAATGATCAGTACAAGAACGTTCCCGTTGTAATAGTATCTACTGAAAGCAGTGAAGAAGACAGAAAAAGGGGAATGAAATTAGGTGCGTTTGCTTATTTAACAAAGCCCTTTACAACTAAGGAGCTTCAGGATACCGTTAAGAAGGCGTTGAATATATGAATATATCAAAAAAGGATTTCATCGCAGAGGCAGAGGAAATTATTGAAAATGTCAACAGTTCACTGCTTGAGCTCCAGGGTGGTTTTAACCCTGACACGCTGAATTCTGTCTTCCGTGGCGTTCACACGATGAAGGGCCTTTCAGGGCTTTTTGGTTTGAAAGGAATAAGCAGCCTCAGCCACACTTTAGAGTCTGTGCTTGATGATTTAAGGTTAGGTAAAATCGATTTAAATAATGATACATTAAATTTTATTTTTCACAACATAGATGTTCTCAAAAATCTTATTACCCAGATAAACGAGGATAAGGAGGTTGAGGATGTAAGTGATGTCATAAAGGAAATAGAAAAATTCAGGGAAGCAGCCAGGTCCAAGACTGAAGATTCTTCTGTTGAGGATATAGGGGTAAGCGATTCCATTTTGAAAGTCCTCTCAGAATACGAAGAGCATCGACTTAAAAGTAATTTCAAGGAAGGAAAGGGTATATTCCTTGCCAAGTCTGTTTATGAGTTGACAAACTTTGCCCCTGAACTTGAAGCAATGAATTCTACGCTGAAAAGTTTGGGCGAAGTAATTGCAACCCTTCCGAGCTCTGAGGGGGTTCCCGAGGGTTCCATAGGGTTTAACTTGTTATTTAGCAGTTCTTTAAAAATAGATGAGGTGAAATCAAAAGTCTCATCTGCTGATATAGAGGAAATATCATCACCTGCCAGGCAGGCAGCTGTTTCAGAGGCTGACCAGCATAAGCAAAGGCCCACGTCTCAACCAGCGTCATTAAAAAGTTCTACCAATACAGTGAGGGTTGACATAGAGAAGCTGGATAAAATTCTGAATACTGTGGGTGAGCTGGTGCTTGCAAAAGGTGCTGTTGTCAGGATTGGCAGTGAACTGTCGGAGGATATTGGCTATACCCCCTTAACTCTTGATGTCCATAAAATTGCTCAGTCTTTAGCGAGAAAGCTTGCTGAACTTCAGAATCAAATCCTTGAATTGAGAATGGTGCCTTTCAGCCAGATTTTTACACGGCTATCACAGGTTGTGAGAAGATATACAAGGGAAGTTGAAAAGGAGATTGATTTTGAACTTTTTGGTGAGGATACAGAAATAGACAAGTTGCTGGCAGAGGAAATAATTGACCCCTTGATACATATCATCAGAAACTCTATTGATCACGGCATTGAGCTGACTGATAAAAGATTGGCTCTCGGTAAAAAGGAGCGCGGCACTATAACCATGAAGGCTTTTCCAAAGGGCAATAATGTAGTAGTTACGATTCGTGACGATGGTGCCGGGCTTGATGTGGATAAGATTTTCCAAAAGGCAATCGAGCGCAAATTAATACCTGAAGATCAGATACTTGAACTTAAAGAAAAGGTCGAATTGATTTTCATTCCGGGTTTAAGCACTAAAGAAGAGGTTAGTGACGTATCTGGCAGGGGAGTGGGGATGGACATTGTTAAGGAAAGGATAACATCATTGGGAGGCTTTGTGGAGGTTGAATCCGAAAAAGGGGCCGGAACCGAATTCAGTCTTACCCTGCCGATAACGCTTGCCATAATCAAGGCATTGATAGCCAAAGTTGCCAATGAGCATTTTTGTATTCCCCTGACTTCCATATCTGAAACATTTATTGTTAGAAATGAAGAGATTCAGACAATTGAGGGAAGAGAGGTTATTGAAATAAGAGGGGAAATGCTGCCCCTTCTGAGGGTTGCGAGGGTATTCATGCTTGAGGAAGAACTGAAGGATGAATATTTTGCAATAGCGGTTGGTTTTGGTAGCACACGAGTTGGTCTTTTGGTGGATAACCTGCTGGAGCAGACTGAAATTATTATTAAGCCCCTCGGGGAACGTTTAAAAGATATTCAGGGTTTAGCCGGGGCTGCAGAGATTGGTAAGCACGAAATCGTTCTTGTGCTTGATGTTGATTCCCTGATGGAAGAATCTTTTTCAAGAAAAAATATAAATGGTTCTTAATTGGATATCAAAAATTGAAAAGTTTAAAAGTAAACCATATGTTCGTGCTGTATAAAGGGTTGAAGTGCAACGGAGATTGCTATGTACGAGGGTTTTTTCGGTCTGAAAGTCAGGCCTTTTAGCAAAACACCGGATCCAAAATTCCTCTTTTACAGTAAGTCCCATGAAGAGGCCTTTGCAAGGCTTCAACTCGGGGTAGAAGAAAAAGAGCTCATTCTTCTGACAGGAGAAATCGGTTCAGGGAAGACAACTCTTTCACGCGCACTGATGGATTCCCTCGGGGAAGATTTCAGGACTATTTCAATTTTAAACCCTCGTCTTACACCCGCCCAATTTTTAAGGTATGTTGCTAAAGGATTTAATATTGACACCAACCGCTTCAAGGACGACCTGCTTGAGACAATCTATGAAAAGGTCTATGAAGATTACACTAACGGGATAACTCCTGTGATAATTATTGACGAGGCCCAGCTTGTACCTTATAAAAGCACTTTTGAAGAGATGAGACTTCTGACAAATTTCCAGCTTGATTCAGAAAACCTTTTAAGTTTAATCTTAATCGGTCAGCCTGACCTCAGAAAGAGACTGGAACGTAAAACATATCTTTCTTTAAGACAGAGGATCGGACTTAGATATCATCTTAACCCTCTCAGCAATGAAGAAATAAAGGAGTATATTGCACACAGGCTAAGGGTTGCCGGCAGGACCGAGCCGTTATTCAGTGAAGAGGCTATAGAGGCATTGTGTAAATTTTCCCAGGGTATTCCGAGAAATATTAATAATATAGCATCTAATTCGTTACTGGAAGGCTTTGGTACTGAAACGAAGCTTATATCAAAAGAAATTGTATGCGATGTAGGACATGAATTGGGACTTAACGGAACAAAATGATTTAATGGTAGGTAATTAAGCTATAATAAACTGTTTATTCGAAACATGGATATTTCAAGGATAAGAAAAAAAATAAAAAAATCAAAAGCCTCTGAAAAGGAAAAAGCTGAAGAAACGGCTCGGAAAGAAAAATCGGAACATTCCGAGTCCGAGGTTAAAGAAATTCCAGGGGCTGCAGATAAGAAGCCGGAACGGCTTGATGCCGTGACCGAGGCAGGACAGGAGGATACAGAAAAATCAGTAGATAATGACAGGATTGAATCAAAAGGCGTTAAAGCTGAAGTTGTCCCGGTAGATGAGACAGAGATTCTTGCTTTTAAAGTTGCAAGTGAAGAATACGCTGTAAGGATAGACGATCTGCAAGAGGTAATGAATAACCAGAACATTACACCTGTGCCGAGGTCTCCGAGATACTTAAAGGGAGTGACTTCCGTACGTGGAAAAATACTTCCTATTGTTGACCTCAAGGTTAAGCTTGGACTTACAGACGAAAATGCGGGCAAGGAAAAAATAGTCGTCCTGTCCGGTAAAAAAGAACCTCTGGGTATCATGGTTGGTTTAATTTCAGGGGTTTTCAGATTCCCCGCCGGTGAGCTTTTGCCTCCCCCTTCTACTCTGACAGAAGAGGAAAAAAATTTTATTGAAGGAGTTGTAAGAATGAACGGAAAATTCATATCTATCTTAAAAGTTGATGAGATATTCAGGATGGAGGCAGTATGAATTTCATGGACTTAAAACTTGAAGTTAAAATTGTTGGTTTGGTCATCATTGCTCTCCTTGTAGCGGCCTTAATAAGCGGTTTCATAAGTGTCAAATTCATAAAGTCAGATGTAATCGATGTTACCAAAAAGAATCTGGGAGCTACCGTGTCCATTATTAATAAAGATGTCGAGGAAGCGCTGTTAACAGGTAATGTAGACATAACTAGAAATTTAGTTGTAAAACGAAGCAGTGTTATTGGTATTAACTCAATCATGATTCTTGATGCGGAAGGGCAGGAGGCATTTTATGTAGATAAAAGAAGTGAGCCGGAAGACGTTTTAATAAGCAATAAAATCAAAGAGAGTAAAGCTGTTTTTATCGATCAATCTAAAGACTCGATAAGTTATTACACGCCGCTTATAAATACCAGCCGTTGTGCTGAATGCCATGATAAAGATACACAGGGTGATTTCCTGGGTGCTTTAAAGGTTTCAATGTCAATTGTGGATGCAAACCAGGTGGTAATGAAGAGGATAAAAATCATTCTGCTTATGTTGTTATCGGGGATAGCCCTTCTCGTGATTGCACTCTGGACTGCTTTTAAAAGAGCCGTAGTAAACCCCATTAAGGATCTTCATAACGCTACGCGTTTTTTATCGGAAGGTGACCTTTCTTTCCATACCAGCATCCGGTCTAATGACGAAATAGGGATGCTTAATAACGATATAAAAAGTGCCCTTAACCATATATCCAATATTATTCAGAGAGTAGGCTCTGTATCAAAAAGGGTTATGAAAGTGAGTTCTGCGGTTGAAAAGGAGTCATATAAAGTTATTGAAATGACAGATTTAGAGAAAGATGCTACAGATAAGATCTTGCATTCCCTCGAAGAGTTCAATAAGTCTGTTGGAGTAATCTCTGCAAGTGTTGAGGGACTTTCTTCTTCTTTAGAGGAAACAGCTGCATCTGTTGATGAGATGGTTGCTAATACAGGTGAAATAACCAAGAGCACTATGGAACTGTCCGATTCTGTTGATTCTACCTCATCCTCTATTGAACAGATGTCAGCAAATATAAAAGAAATAGGCCACAAATCAGAAGAGCTAAGTGCGTCTTCAGAGGAAACATTGAGCGCTGTAGAAGAGATTAATTCAGCCGTAAAGGATATTGAATCAAACACAAAGGAATCGGCAAGACTTTCAGAAAAAGTAACAACAGACGCATCAGGTTTTGGTATGGCAGCTATAGATAAAACTGCCGATGGTATGGAAAGGATAAAAACAACAGTTGAGAGAACGGCTGAATTTATCGTCAGGCTCGGTGGAAGGTCAGAAGAGATTGGGAAAATTCTCAATGTCATTGATGAAATAACCGATCAAACGACTCTGCTTGCTCTTAATGCTGCTATCCTGGCTGCGCAGGCCGGGGAACACGGTAAAGGTTTTTCCGTAGTTGCAGATGAGATTAAGGACCTTGCCGAAAGGACATCTTTCTCGACTCAGGAAATAGCGACCCTTATCCAGACAGTTCAGTCTGAACTTAAAGGGGCTGTGACTACTATGGCAGAAGGCATAAAAACTGTTGAAGAGGGGGCAAGCCTTTCCGGTGAGGCAAAAGAGGCTCTTTTGAAAATTATTGAGAGTTCAAGAAAATCAGCTGACATGGCTGCTTCTATTGAAAATGCCACTTCTGAACAGACAAAGGGAATCATGTTTGTCACGGATGCTATGGAAAAAATGAAAGACATGATTGGACAAATTACGAGAGCTACTTCTGAACAGTCAAAAGGAACGGCTCTTATGATATCAGCCTCAGAAAAAATCAGTCATATAGCAAAACATGTTAAAAATGCCACCATTGAACAGTCCAAAGGCGGAAGACAGGTAAATGAGGCAATGGATGATATATCTTCGAGGATACATGTAATATCCGATTCAATTACCAAACAAAAATCAGGCAGTGAAAATATATTGACTTCACTTGAGAAGGTAAAAGACATTCCTGCGAAGAATAGAGACAGAGCGTTTAATATGAACAGAAGTCTCAGGAATCTCACCAAAGATGCCGAACTTCTTACAAAAGAACTCAACAGGTTTAAGCTTGATGTCGATGAGCAAGAAGGGGAAAAAGCAGTTTTGAAAATGGGTATTATCCCATTGGAAGCACCTGCCGAAATGTACGGTAAATTTTTACTGCTTGCAAATTATCTTACCGAAAAATTACATAGAAAAGTTGAGCTCAAGACCGCGGTAGATTTTGAAGAGACAGTTAAAGAGTTTGGCAAAGGGGTTACAGATATATGCTACATGACCCCCTCAACATATATTGAGGCGAGGCATAAGTACAATGTTGAAGTCATTGTAAAGGCCCTCAGAGGCGGAAGGCCGTTCCATAATACTGTTATTATAGTCAGGGAGAAAGATGGAATAAGCAAGATAGAAGATTTAAAAGGCCATTCTTTTGCTTTTGGAGACAGACGTTCTACATCAAGCCATATAGTGCCCAGAGCGATGCTTTACGAGGCAGGAATCGAGCTTGAAGACCTGAGTTTTTATGACTATCTTGGGCATCATGATGATGTCGCAAAAGCAGTTCTCGATGGAAAATTTGATGCAGGCGGGCTTATGGAATCCACTGCAAATAAATTCAAAAACCAGGGGTTAAAGTATATCAAGTATTCACTCGATATACCCGAGTTCAATATCTGTGTGAATAAAGGAATTTCCGAAGAAGTAAAACTGTTTTTAAAGCAGGCCCTTACAGAACTGGATGATAGCGTTGAGGGGAACAGTAAAATACTTCGGGCAATAACGCCTGAATATACCGGATTTATAGAAGCAGAGGATAGTGATTACGATGGAATAAGGGAAATAATGAAAAAACTTGGATTACTATAGATAGAGGTTTCCATTTTGAAATTTATGATAAAAAACAGAACCTTGGCATTAAAATTCACTATAATGCTTTTAGCGATCCTTCTTATAGGCCAGGCGTTTTTTATACACTTTATTATGTCTGTAAGAGGCAATCTGGTTGATTCACTCAATGAAAAAATTAACCAGACCGGGAATCTTTTAGCACGAATAATCTTAAGGCCTGTTTTAGACAACGATAAGGAATTAATGAATGCTTATCTGGAGGATTTTTTAAAGGATGAAGATGTTGTCTCCATTGCATTGTTTGATAAAGCCGAAAATCTTTTGGGTAAAAAAGTGAGGCCTATGCAAAAATCCTCCAATTTGAATCTTTTCTTTGTAAAGCCCTTTTTAAAACATAAGATACCGGTGCTTTCAGGTAATGAAAAGATTGCTCATATAAACGTTACATTTTCCTCCGGTAAAATAAATGACAGGTTATTTGAACATTCAGTTTTTGCCGTCATGTACCAGGGCGTTTTATTGATTATAGTAGTCCTTTTAATATTAAGTTTTAACAGAAATGTCAAAAAGCCTCTTTTAGAACTTAGAGCTGCTTTGAGAAGGGCAGGTGAAGGTGACCTGGCGGTTACAATACAGCCAACAGGTAATCTGGAGATAGATGAATTAATAAATGGTTTCGGTGCTTTAATTTCCCGGCTTAAGAAAACTCTTCAAAAATTACATACCACAACGAATGATGTGACTGCGGCAATCCGTCAGATAAACCTGATTATTAATAAAGTTAAAGAGGGTACCCATAACCAGGCAAATGCTACAGCCGAGGTAATCATGGCCATGGAAGGCTCTGACAAATATCAAAAGGACATTTTGGATAACGCACAAAATCTTGGCGAGTTTTCTGATGAAAATTTAACCTCTCTGATGGAGATAAATGTTACATCTGAAGAAATTAAAAATAATTCTGAAGAGCTTTTAAGATCCTCTTCAGCTACACTTTCTACAGTTGCTGAAATGTCTGCTGCTGCAAAAGCAATTGCACAGAGCACAGATGAACTTTCAGCATCCACAGAAGAGATAGCGGTATCTATTGAGCAGATAAGCGCCAACACTAAACAGGTTGAAAGCAGTACCAACGAATCCTCCGCCCTTACAAATAAGGTTAGGGATATTGCTTCAGGAAGCGGTATGCTGACTGTAGCTGATGCCATGGGAGGGATGGATGAAATAATAAGTTCTGTAGACAAAACACTTTCGTTAGTAATGTCCCTCCAGACAAAATCAAGGGACGCGGAAAAAGTTCTCACTGTAATTGCAGATGTTACCAAGCAGACCAATTTATTAAGTGTGAACGCTGCTATTCTTGCAGCCCAGGCTGGTGAATACGGAAAGGGATTTTCGGTAGTGGCGGATGAGATTAAAATGCTTGCTGACAGGACGGCTGCTTCTTCAAAAGAGATAATAAAAATTATCAAGTCCATTCAAAAGGGGATATCTGAGACAACACGGGTGACTGAGAACAGCAAAAGAATAGTTGAGAACGGCAATTCTCTTGTTGTAAAAACCGGGGAGGCCTTCAGGGAGGTAATAAACAGTGCACAAAAATCTTCAGAAATGGCTGACTCAATTCAGGGCTCGACCAAAGAACAGCTTAAGGGTATTATGCAGATAAATGATTCGATGGAGATGATCAGAATAGTGGTTGAACAGGTAGTGAGGGCAACTCATGAGCATGATATTGGATCAGACCACCTGTTAAATGTTGCCGAGAAGGTCAAGGAGATGTCAGAAGGCATTAAGAGGAGCATGCTTGAGCAGACATCGGGAATAAGTCTGATATCAAAAAATCTTGAGCTCACAAATGAAAGAATTAACAATATTAGCAGTGCTACATCAAAACACTCACAGGCCAACGAGTTGATTATGACAGCGGCATCGACAATCGGAACAATATGTAACGAAACTCTTACAATTGCTGAAGAGATATCTGTTTCCTTTGATACCCTTTATCAGGAAGCAGAAACACTTAAAAAAGATATGGAAGAATTTTAACTTGAAGAAATTTACTGTATTTTCCGTTGCGGGTGAAGAATTTGGGATACAGTTAGAAAGAGTTGTTGAGATTGTAAGGACTCAAAAGGTCACCCCACTCCCCAGGGTCCCGGATTATATTACCGGGGTAATTAATCTTAGAGGCACTATAATCCCTGTTATGGATTTAAGGAAACGCCTTAATGTAAACCCTTCCTCTGTCAGGGAAAGGATTATAATTACCACAATGCACGGAGGGAAAATAGGCATTCTCGTTGATTCTGTTCAAGAGATAGTAAGCATCGAAGAAAAACAAATAGCATCTACCCCTTCTATCTTTAAGGGACTCAAACCAGAATACATAAAGGGTATTGGTAAGATTTCTGACAGGTTGATCGTAATCTTAAGCCTTGATAACCTGTTGACCTCAGAGGAAATGATATTGCTCGGTGAAAGTAAAGGCTGGCAGTCTCCGGAGAACCTGGCAGAAAAATAAAGTTATCCTGTTTTACAGAGGATGTCTGAATAACCATCTCTTAAAATAAGTGTAATCAAGTTTAATGAACATTAAGCCCGGAGGAAGGTAAAATTGCCTGAAAAAATAGAAAAGTTACTGAGCCACAAAAACGTTGAGGTCAGGAGGCAGGCTTTAAAAGACTTAAGAAAACGTAAGTCCGACCTTTCTGCCGTTATCTCCATTCTTATAAAGAAACTTGAAGACGAAGACTGGCGGGTGAGAAAAATATCCGTGGAAATGTTACTTGATATTAAAGGAGAAAAAGCAATAAAGGGGTTGATTAATACCCTGTATAACGAAGACAGCGCTAATGCGAGGAACTCAGCAATGGAGGGCCTTGTTGCATTAGGGCCTGAGGCTACCAGTCATCTTATCAGGGCTTATAAGGGTTCCAGCGCAGATGTAAGAAAATTCATTATTGATATTCTTGGTGAATCAGGGGATTTAAAGGCGCTTCCATTGCTTTTAAAAGCTCTTGAGGATAAAGATGAAAATGTAAGGGCTTCGGCCGTGGATCACCTCGGCAATATACGTGGGAATGACACAGTTGTTAAGGCTCTGACTAAAATTTTGAAAAGTGGTGACATATGGGTAGCCTATTCTGCTGCCGATGCCCTGGGAAGGATAGGCGATGCAAAAGTGGTAAATTCACTTATTTCTGTATTACCCCAGGAGGCGTTAAGGGAGCCGGGGATAAGGGCTCTTGGGCAGATCGCTGAAGCCAGTACCCTTGTTTCGATAGCACCTTTTCTCAAAGATAATTCAAAAACTATCAGGGAAGAGACTGTAAAGGCTATAGGACAATTTTTCCTAAAAGGGATACCTGGGGAAACGATAGCCAAGAGCATAAAAAAGGCTCTTGGAAAGAAAGCATCAAGCATTCTTTTACCAAACACCGGCAGCAATAAAAAAGAAGTAAGGGTTGCTGCCTCGCTCTTGCTTGGACTTCTTAGTGATAAAAAAGCCATCTCTTTTCTTCTTGAAGTGGCTGCGGAGGAAGACTACCACGAAACTATAGTAAAGGCATTAGTTTTTATATGTAGGTCAATGCCGGAAGCGCTAAAACCATTTTTCCGTATAAAAGATTCATATCAAAGAAGGGTTGCATGTGAAATAGCCGGAAAGATTGGATCCCCTGTATTTTTCAAACAACTGGTTCGTTGTCTTAAGGATGAAGACGGTCATGTGCGCGGAAAGGCGGCTCTTGCCCTTTCTCAGCTGAATGACCCCAAGGCGATAGAACACATCAAACCGCTTCTGCTTGACGAGTATGAGAATATTCAGGAAGAAGCAATAGGGGCCCTTTCCAGATTTAAAAAATGGCTCGACTTGAATGAGGTAATATCAGGCCTTTCCGATAAGAATCCGACATTAAAAAGGAACTCTGCACTACTTCTTGGACTTCTCAGAGAGCAGGAATCCGTTGAAGCCCTCGGTATCGCCATGAAAGACAGCGATGTCAGAGTGCGCATGTCTGTTGTTGAGGCTTTGGGGGCGGTTAAGGGGAAAAGGGCGTTAAAATTTTTACTTTTAGCCCTTTCAGATGAGTCTCCGGAAATTCGCCGTATTGCTGCTATTGCTATTGGCAGAATAAGGGATCAGAAGGGAGAGGGGCCTTTAATCCTTCTTATGCGGGATGGAGATATATGGGTCAGGGCAGCAGCAGCAGAGGCCCTTGGTAATCTGGGCAACAAGAAAGCAATAGAACCTCTGCTGACATTACTCTCTGACAAATCAGGATTTGTGAGAACAGCTGTAATAGAGGCGCTCGGTAATTTTAAGGAGGAAAAGGTCAAAAAAGCCCTTTTAAAGCTTCTTAATGACAGGGATGCCGAGATAAGGAGTACTGCCGTAGAATCATTGGTAATTTTTGACGGCATTGCACAGGACATTCTGCCGCTTTTAAAAGATAATGAGTGGTCTGTCAGAAAAAAGGTTATTGATGTGCTGGGTAAATTTTTCAAAGATGAAAGTTATGCATATCTAAAGGAAGTTGCAAATACAGATGAGGATGCTCAGGTAAGAGAAACTGCAGAGAGGTATCTTGGTGTTTGAGGAAGAAAATATAGCACTGCCTGTAGATATTTTCCGACAGATAAGGGATTTTATAAGAAATTACTGCGGTATATATTTTGATGATAAATCAAAAAATACACTTGAACGCAGACTTAGCAGGCGTTTAAGGCTGCACTACATGAGGGATTTCAGGGAGTACTACCGCCTCCTTATGTATGATGAAAACCGCGATAAGGAACTACAGGCAATAATAGATATTTTAACGGTAAATGAGACTTATTTTTTTAGAGAGCAGATGCAATTTAAGGCACTGAACGAAGAGATTATACCGGAACTCAAAAAGAAGAAGGATGTAAAAAAAATAAATATTTGGTCAGCGGGATGCTCTACTGGAGAGGAGCCGTATACCATTGCAATGCTTATGCTTGAAAACAAACATTTTTATAATTGGGATATTGATATAATCGGCAGCGATATAAGTCAAAGGGTTTTGCAGGTTGCCAGGGAGGGTGTCTACAAAAAAAATTCTTTCAGGACAACGGATGAATATTTTATCAAAAACTATTTTCAGGATCAGCAAAACGGGACCCAGAAGATTTCAGATAAGGTTAAAAAGATGGTAAGTTTTAACTCTTTGAATTTGATTGACCCTTTCAGGGTTAAGCTTGTTGGTAAAGTAGATGTAATTTTTTGTCGTAATGTTTTAATATATTTTGATATGGCTGCGAGAAAGAAAGTTATTGAAAATTTTTTTGATATACTTAACGAAGGGGGTTATCTTCTGCTTGGCCATACGGAATCTCTTATAAATATATCTACAGCTTTTAAGCTGGTACACTTAAAAAATGATCTGGTTTACCAGAAACCTATAAAATAATCACGCGACTGTTGTGAAAAGAGGAACAGGAGGAAGATGAAAGACAGTAAGTTAAATCCTATAAGGGTCCTGATAATTGACGACTCTGCTTTCAGCCGGCAAACAATAAAGGAAATTCTCGAGAAGGTGCCTCAAGTTGAGATTGCAGGATTGGCTTATGATGGCCAGGACGGCATGGCAAAGATTTTAAAGCTTAAACCTGACATAGTTACGCTTGATATCGAGATGCCGGGTATGGATGGTTTTACCCTTCTTCGCTGGATAATGAAAGAGAAACCGTTGCCGGTTATTGTTGTAAGCGCTCATTTTGATGACCCCACGGTTTTTAAGGCACTGGAATTAGGCGCGGTGGATTTTGTTAAAAAACCTACCAACAGGGCCTCAAAGGAGCTAAGAGAGATAGAGAATGACCTCGTAAGTAAAGTTCTGGTAGTTTTTTCACTAAGGATGGAAAAACTCAAAAAAGCCCTTTCACTTTTAGAACTCAAAGAATCAAAAAACAACTATTTGTTTGAAGATAACAGTTTTGAAATTATTGCAATAGGAGCCTCGACAGGCGGACCTACCGCGATTCAAACCATATTAACCAGGCTCCCTGAGAAGTTTCCTTGTGCGATAGTTATAAGCCAGCATATGCCGCGGGGTTTCACCAGGCAGTTTGCTGATAGAATCAGCAATATATCCCAGCTGCACGTAAAAGAAGCTGAACATGGTGAACCTGTTGAGTCGGGCAAGGTGCTCATCAGTCCTGGCGGTCACCACATGGTTTTTGAGAAATTAAGAAAGAAAATCTATACGATTTTAAAAGATTCTTCAGGTAAGGACAAATATGTGCCCTCAATCGATAAGATGATGAAAAGCGTTGCTGATATTTACAAGTCAAAGACAATGGGCATACTTCTTACAGGTATGGGGAATGACGGAAAAGAAGGTATGTTAGAAATTAAAAAAAAAGGAGGCTTTACGATAGCCGAATCCGAGAAGAGTGCTATTGTTTTTGGAATGCCTAAGGAAATTATTCAAGCCGGTGGTGTTGATAAAGTGCTTGTGCTTCAGGATATTCCGGGTGAACTTCTGAAAAAGCTGGGTAAAAAACCTTGACTTTGAAATCTGGTGAAAATATACAACGAATTCAAAAGAAGATTTAAACTTTAATGAACTATAAAATTTTTGTAAAAATAGGATAAAATAGATAAATGGGCCAAATTATATATATTATGAAAAATGGGAAAGGTATTTTACGAAAGAGGGAAAATCATGCCTAGTAATGTAATAGTTGTCGAAGACTCTCCAACAATGAGGCAATTAATAAGCTTTGCCCTTAAGAGGCTGCCTGACTGTACTGTTGTAGAAGCCAAAGACGGAGTGGATGCTCTTAATAAACTGTCCTCC
>Ga0255052_10001504_pt1 | contig 17527 bp, 11 predicted proteins | sample JV7_2_21_MG_FD_188632 | JGI IMG/M metagenome (GOLD analysis project Ga0255052, IMG submission 188632) | Seawater microbial communities from Jervis Inlet, British Columbia, Canada - JV7_2_21 | ecosystem: Environmental > Aquatic > Marine > Inlet | place: Canada: British Columbia | collected...
ACGATGCGCATTTCTGTCACCAGATTGTAATAGGCGCGGCTACGCTACCGGCTATAAGGTGGGAGGTCAATCAATGATATCCTCGCACGCCTTGACGCAATCAAAGCGGAGATTCTGAAGCATGTCAGCCAGAAACGCGTTCTATGCCCAGTCGGGCGGTGTTACCGCCGTCATTAATGCAAGCGCCTGCGGCGTTATTGAGACGGCACGCAAGCATCGCAACAAGATTGCCAATGTTTATGCCGGCCGCAACGGCATTATCGGCGCGTTAACTGAAGACATGATCGACACCAATCGGGAGAGTGCCAGGACCATTGCTGCCCTCCGGCACACACCGGGTGGCGCGTTTGGATCGGCGCGCTACAAGCTGCGAAGCCTGGAAGAAAATTTCGCTGAATACGAACGCCTGATTGAGGTTTTCAAGGCTCACGCGATTGGCTATTTCTTCTACAACGGTGGTAACGACTCCATGGACACCGCGCACAAGGTGTCCCAGATCAGCAAAAGTATGGGCTTCCCTGTCTCGTGTCTCGGCATCCCGAAAACCGTCGACAATGATCTGCCTGTGACCGATAACTGCCCGGGTTTCGGCTCGGTCGCCAAATACGTGGCCATCTCGACGCAGGAAGCTGCACTCGACGTGCTGTCCATGGCGAAGACCTCGACCAAGGTATTCGTCCTCGAAGTCATGGGCCGGCATGCGGGGTGGATAGCAGCCGCAGGTGGCCTCGCAGGCAGCGAACCCGGCGACGCGCCACACATCATCCTGTTCCCCGAGATTGCGTTCAATAAGCGGGCATTCCTGAAACGAGTGCGCGAGTGCGTCAAGAAGTACGACTACTGCGTCATCGTGGTCAGCGAGGGCGCCGCCTACAAAAACGGCAAATTCCTCGCGGAAGCTGGAACGCGCGACGCGTTCGGCCACGCACAACTCGGCGGCGTTGCGCCCGTCGTTGCCAACATGGTTCGTGACAATCTCGGCTTCAAGTACCACTACGCCGTTGCCGACTATCTGCAGCGCTCCGCCAGGCACATCGCATCGGCGACGGACGTCAAACAGGCTTATGCCGTTGGTGAGGCCGCCGTAAAGATGGCACTGGCTGGCAAGACAGCGGTTATGCCTGTCATCAAACGCGTCTCGGACAGCCCGTATCGCTGGCGCATCGAATCCGCAGCACTTTCGCGGATCGCCAACAAGGAAAAGATGCTACCAAGGCGCTACATCACGAAGGACGGATTTGGCATAACGGCAGCCTGCCGGCGATATCTCGAACCGTTGATTCGAGGCGAAGATTATCCTCCATATATCAATGGCTTACCGAAGTATGTATCGCTCAAAAATGCCCCCGTGAAGCCGCTGCTGAAGACGAAATTTGTGGTATGATGCGCGCCCGGTTCGACCGGGAATAAGAAAATAATCCTTTTGGGGAATATCAAAACGAGCGGGACCCGCATGTCGACATCACCGTCGGCAGCGTCGGATTCGTTCGATCTGTAAGCACTAAAGATTGGAGATACCAAATGACTAACGAGCTAGCCCTGTGGCTCTCGATCGGTGCCGGCGTCATCGCCATACTGTTTGGAGTAGTTTCGACACAGTGGATTCTCAAGCAGCCTGCTGGCAACAGCCGTATGCAGGAGATTGCCGCAGCGATCCAGGAAGGCGCCAAGGCGTACATGGATCGTCAATACCTCACGATCGGCGGCGTTGGTGTAGTCCTCGCCATCGTTCTCGCAGTGGTCCTCGGCTGGGCGACCGCAATCGGCTTCGCGATCGGCGCTATTTTCTCCGCACTTGCTGGCTACATCGGTATGTATGTCTCGGTGCGCGCGAATGTACGCACGGCCGAAGCGGCAACCAAGGGCGTCAATCCGGCGCTGGATATAGCCTTTCGTGGCGGGGCAATCACGGGCATGCTCGTTGTTGGCCTCGGCTTGCTGGGCGTTGCCGGCTACTTCCTCATTCTGACGAACAACGGTGCCAGCACTGATGAAGCAGTGCATGCGCTGGTTGGTCTCGCGTTCGGCGGCTCCCTGATTTCAATCTTCGCTCGACTGGGCGGCGGTATTTTCACCAAGGGTGCGGACGTTGGTGCTGACCTCGTTGGTAAGGTCGAGGCCGGAATTCCGGAAGACGACCCCCGCAACCCTGGTGTGATCGCCGACAATGTTGGCGATAACGTAGGCGACTGTGCCGGCATGGCTGCCGACCTGTTCGAGACCTATGCGGTGACGATTATCGCCACCATGCTGCTCGGCGGGCTAGCCGCAGTGACCTATGGCCCGGAGGCGGTTGTCTATCCGCTCGTGCTTGGCGCGGTTTCAATTGTCGCGTCGATCATCGGCACGTTCTTCGTCAAGACGTCAGATGGCGGCAAGATCATGGGTGCCTTGTACAAAGGCATGATCGTCGCCGGCATTCTCGCGGCTATCGCGTTCTACTTCATCACTGAAATGATGCTGGGTAGCAACGAAGGTTGGCAGAACATTTATTTCTCTTCTTTGATCGGCCTCGCGCTCACCGCCGCTATGGTCGTCATTACCGAGTACTACACCAGTACCGACTACAAGCCGGTTAGGACTATTGCTGAAGCTTCTTTGACCGGTGATGCGACCAACATCATTGCGGGCCTCGGCATCTCGATGAAAGCCACCGCGCTTCCTGTACTCGCCGTTTGCGCCAGCATTTGGGGCGCCTTTCAGCTGGCGCCTGCTGGCGACAACATGGCTGGTCTGTACAACATCGCAATCGCGGCAACGGCCATGCTGTCGATGACCGGTGTTGTTGTTGCCCTCGACGCATTTGGTCCAATCACGGATAACGCTGGCGGCATCGCCGAGATGGCAGAGCTGCCACCTGAAGTTCGCAAGATCACGGATCAGCTCGACGCAGTCGGCAATACGACCAAGGCCGTCACCAAAGGCTACGCTATCGGTTCAGCCGGACTCGCCGCCCTGGTCCTCTTTGCGGATTACAACAATGCGCTGTCACTTGCAGGCAAGGACATTACCTTCCTGCTCAACGACTACCGCGTCATCATCGGCCTGTTCCTTGGCGGCCTTGTGCCATTCCTGTTTGGCGCGATGGCAATGGAAGCTGTCGGCCGTGCTGCCGGCGCTGTTGTCGAAGAAGTTCGACGCCAGTTCCGCGAGATCGAAGGCATCATGGAAGGCACCGGCAAGCCCGACTACAGTCGCGCGGTTGACCTGCTGACCAAGGCTGCAATCAAGGAGATGATCGTTCCGTCGCTGCTGCCGATCGCTGTACCGCTGATTGTTGGTTACACGCTGGGTGCAGAAGCGCTTGGCGGCCTGTTGCTCGGTACGATTGTGACCGGCCTCTTCGTTGCTATCTCAATGACCGCTGGTGGTGGTGCCTGGGATAACGCCAAGAAGTACATCGAAGACGGCAATTGCGGTGGCAAGGGATCTGATGCCCATAAGGCTGCAATAACCGGCGACACGGTTGGCGATCCGTACAAAGACACCGCCGGTCCGGCAATCAACCCGTTGATTAAGATCATCAACATTGTTGCACTGCTGATGGTGCCGCTGCTGTAAGTGTAGGAGCGGCTTCAGCCGCGATTCTTCGCAACACCAAAGCCGCCGGCAACCCCAGCGGCTTTTTTTACGGGTTGAGGATTCGGTACGTACCGGTTGTATTACTGCCAAGTGGCATCGGTGCTTCGATGAAATGTCCCTGCACGAAATCGACGCCAACGTCTCGTAGCCAGTCGAAGTCTTCCTGGTGCTCGACCTCCTCCGCCACAATGCGGAACTGCATCGTCCGCGCAAGCTTGATCATGGCCAATACCATTTCCTGATTGACCGCATCAGCCTGCAAATTTCGCGTGTAGGCGCCATCAATTTTGAGGTAGTCAATCGGCAGATGCTTGAGACTCGAGAATGAGCCCATGCCACTGCCAAAATCATCGAGCGAAAACTCGCAGCCGATGCCATGCAGGACCTCGATAAAGCGCTGTGCATGTTGAACGTTCGACAGAATTGCCGCCTCGGTCACTTCGAAGCAAATCGCCGATGGCGCGACGCCAGTGCGATCGAGTGATTCGACCACGAAGCTAAGGAACGACTCATCCCCGAGCGTTTGTCCCGACAGGTTGATCGCACAACTGCGCCCGCTGGCAATCTTGATCTCCCCCGACGACATTGCCATCAGGGCCGCGTTGACAACCCAGCGATCGATCTGCGGCATCAATTGATAGCGCTCCGCCGGGCGCAGGAACTCGGCCGTGTCGGGAGTGCGACCGTGACTGTCGGGCAGTCGAATGAGGACCTCAAAGGCCGGCCCGGATTCGATGCCACCACTCATCGCGATGATCGGTTGTATGGCAAGCGTGAATTTGTCTTCATGCAGTGCCGTCTGCAATTGACGCAGCCACTGAATATCGCCACGTTCGCGAGCAACCGCTTCGTCACGCGCGGAGTAGACATGTACTTTACCCCTGCCCTCCTGCTTCGCGACGTAACACGCAGAATCAGCCGCGCTCAGCACGTCCTGCAACGTGCCGCTGACATGGCTTATCTCAACCAGCCCTACTGAAATACCGATGTTGAATATTTTGTCTTTCCAGACGAAACGGTAATCCGCGATTGCAGTGCAAATATCTGCGGCAATTTGCCGCGCTTTTTCGATTGGGCAGCCAACTAGCAGCGCACCGAACTCATCGCCACCAAGCCTGCCAACAAAATCCGAATCGCGGACCTGCTCCTTGATGAGGCTGGCCACTTCTCTGAGCATGTTATCGCCTGCAAGATGGCCGCAGCTATCGTTAACGGCCTTGAAACGATCGAGATCCATGTAGAACAACATGTGCACGGCCTCTTCGGCATGCGCGGAATCCATCGCTTCGTCGAGTCGCCTTTCGAATTCACGACGATTGATCAGGCCGGTCAGCGGATCGTGCGTTGCCTGGTAGCTCATCCTTTGCGTCAAGCCGCGGATCTCACCGACATCGTGAAATACGACGACGGTTCCCGAGATACTGCTACCTGGCCCACGGATCGGCGATGCGGTGATCTCGATTGAGTGTTCGTGCTCGCCATCACTTGTGACCATGACCGCGCGCCGTCCCATATTGACGCGGCGCCGCATCGCAAGGCAGCGTTCGACCGGATCGCCGAGGGGGCGTCGATCGGCGTCGTCGACGAGCGTGAACAACTCACCAACTCGGTGCCCGGCAGCATCATCCCGAACAGTGCCGATCAGGGTCTCAGCAGACTGGTTCATGTAGTCGATATGGCCGTCGTTATCGGTGGTAATGACGCCTTCGGCTATCGACTCAAGCGTGTATTGCGCCTGGCGTTTGCTGCGGCCCAGGGACACCTCGAGACTCTTGCGATGACTCACGTCACGGGCAATGGTGAGGATCGCCCGATGGCCATGAAATTCGATATTGGAACTCTGTGCCTCTACCCAGAGCCCCGCCTCATTGCCATTGATCAGCTGAATCTCGAGGCGACGTGGCACATTTTCTCCGGCCAGTCTTTTCGACATCGTATTGCGAAACAACGCACGATAGGCGGGCTTTACCAGGTCGGCGACCTCGCGACCGATCAGCTGTTGTGATTCGAGCCCAATCAATCCCGCCGCCGATTCATTGGCTAACAGGATTTTTTCATCGTGAACAATGACAATTTCCGGAAGCGTTTTCGCAAAGTCGGTGAACAGTCGATCGCGTCCGCGGATTTTGTCATCGCGTTCGCCTACTGCGTCGAACAGACGATTAATTGTACTTGCGAGTTGCGCTGCGTCCGGATCGGCCGGGACGCTCAAGCGTCGACCGACCGATGCGTCCTGCGAAGCTTCCAGCATGTCCTGGTTGAGCCTGGCCATGCGACCTGTCGAACGCTTCTTGCCGGACCACAGAACGACCCCGACGATTATTGCAAGCAGCAACAATGCCGATAGTACAATGATGATGAATTCAGAGGACATTTGAAGCCCAAACCATTAAGTCGGATGCTGCCGGTAGATCATTTGTTATTATTATCGGCTCGATGTGCATCTCCTTCGTAAGCATATCTCAGCAACTGCGGCGGCTTGATGCGATTCACCATAATGTATGAAAAGTCGAGTTTTCGCTTTAATTTCAAACTTTTAGGAATACCGAACAATGGATACTGATTTCGCGCGCCAGCAGATGGTCGACCAGCAAGTTCGTGCATGGGATGTCCTGCATCCGGACGTCCTGCAGGTACTGAAAAATGTCCCACGGGAGCAATTCGTGCCCACCGGGTACGAAGCGCTGGCATTCGCCGATACGGAAATCCCGATCGGACACGGCCAGTTCATGATGACACCGACGCTCGAAGGCAGGTTACTGCAGGCACTAAAGCCGACAAGTACCGACAAGGTTCTCGAGATTGGAACCGGAAGCGGCTTTCTCGCCGCGTGCCTGGCACGTCTTTCAGACAGTGTCACCAGCGTCGACATTCACGACGATTTTCTGGATGCCGCGAAAGTGAATCTTGAAGATTCGGGAATAGGCAATGTAACGTTGTTGTCGATGGATGCCATGCAGGAATTGCCGGATGAGAAATTTGATGTTGTTGCGGTAACCGGCTCAATTGAAGATTTCGACCCGCGATTCGTCGATGCACTGAATCCCGGCGGCCGCTTGTTCGTCGTTGTCGGCACCAGTCCCGCCATGGATGCACGCCTGGTAACGAGAACCGGCGACAACGACTGGCAGAGCGAGAGCCTGTTCGAGACCGTGCTGGCGCCGCTCGTCAATGGCAGCAAACCGCCACAGTTTTTATTCTGAGATGAAACCACTTAAGGTGTTGTTGCATCTAAGAAATGTATTCCAGTATTGACTGGTTTAGTGATATAGTTGACCATAACACCTTAGGCGGTGCCCCGCCCGACCAACCCGCGGAACACAAAAAAATGAAAAACGTATTAGATTTCAAGATCTTAATTGTAACGATCGGCGCCCTGGCGATGCCTGGAATCGGTCACGCCGCATCCCTGCTCGAGGTCTACCAGCAGGCGCTGCAAAGCGATCCGAGAATCCACGAAGCCGAGGCACGCAGGCTGGCCGCGCTCGAGGCAGAACCTCAGGCGCGCGGTGTCTACCTGCCGCAGATCGATTTTTCAGGTGACTGGACCAAGACCAACAGTGACGGTTCCGGCACGTTCAACCAGTTTATTGAAATTCCGCCGGGTTCGGGAAACCTCGAAGTAGTGCCGGTTCCGTTCGAGTCTGAAACCCGGGACGAAACCACGCGCTGGAATTTCTCGCTACGTCAGACACTGTTTCGCTGGGATCAGATCGTCGGACTGCGGCGCGCCGATAGCGTTGTCGCCAAGGCCGAAGCAGACCGCGAGGCCGCGCAACAGGACCTCGTCATTCGGGTGGGTCAGACCTACTTCGATGTGCTCGGAGCTGAGGACCGACTAACGTCGTTGCACAAGAACAGACTGGCAATTGCGCGCCAGCTGGAACAGGCAAAACAGCGTTTCGAGGTCGGCCTTATCGCGATTACCGATGTGCAGGAATCACAGGCCGCATACGATCTGGCTGTTGCTGACGAGATCGGAGCCAAGCGTGTGCTGGCTACAGCGCGCGAGTTCCTGCGGGAGATCACAGGCGAGTACGTAAGCAATCTGTCTGCGCCTGGCGATGAATTTCCAATGCGCACGCCGACCCCTGCCGCCGAAGTGGACTGGGTCGACCTGGCTCTTTCCCAGAATCTCGCACTCGTATCAAGTCGTCTGGATGAAAAGCTGGCCAGGGATGAGATTTCTTTCCGCCGCAATGGCCATTATCCGACCATCGATCTCGTCGCGAATACGGGCAACTCAAGCAGTGAAGCTGAACAAAATACGGGACCGGGCTTTCTCGATACGGAACGCGACTTCGACAGCGACAGTATCGGTATCCAGGTGACCATTCCCATTTTTTCGGGTGGTTCTACATCATCCCGCGTTCGTGAGGCCGTTTATCTGCACAGGGCTTCACGCGAGCAATTGCAACGCGTAACGCGCGAAACAGAGCGATCCACACGCGACGCCTATCTCGGCGTCATGGCAGAGATGGCCCGTGTCGAAGCACTGGAGCAGGCCGTGGAATCAAGCCAGACGGCGCTCGAGGCAACCCAGGCGGGCTTCGACGTCGGTACGCGTACGATCGTAGACGTCCTTGACTCACAGTTCGCGTTGTATCGATCCATCACGCTGTTCTACCAGGCTCGCTACGATTACCTGATGAATGCCCTGCGGCTGAAACAGGCCGCTGGCAGTTTGCAGATTCAGGACCTGGAAGAGATCGACCAGTGGCTGACGGAACGTCCAACGCCCGAGGAGTTGTTTGCGGCCGAGGCGGCCGCCGCCGCGGAGTAATTGCTACTCAGGCGCGTCCTGTTCTTCACCGATTAGTGGCTCGAGTAACGTAAGCAGGAGCGCCAGCGCGCCGCGATTGCGTTGCACGATGCTCCGACCGTTACCGCCCTGTATGGCCGCCTCATCAGGATTGGCCAGCAGATTATCGACCGCTTCGACCAGTTGCGCCGCATCGTTGACGATGCGGCAGGCACCGAGGTCGATGAACATGTCCGAGATATCCTGGGCGTTATACACATGCGGTCCGCTCACAAGCGGTAATCCCAATGCGGCCGGTTCGAGAAGATTATGGCCGCCGATCGGTACCAGGCTGCCGCCGACGAAGGCGATGTCACTAGCGGCGTAAAACAACGGCACCTCACCCATCGTGTCGCCGAGGAACACACTGGTCCCGGCGCCACACGACTGCTCCTCAGTCCGCGCGACCATTTCGAAACCCACCTTCTCGATCACGTCCGCAACAACCGAGAATCGTTCGGGATGCCGGGGAACCAGCACCAACAGGAGGTCCGGATAGCTCTCAAGCAGAGCCCGGTGGGCGCTCAGAACCTCTTGCTCCTCCTGATCGTGTGTACTCGCGGCGATCCAGACGGGCCGGTCACCAAAGTACTCTTGTCGAAACTCGGCGCCGCGATCAGCCAGGTCCGAAGGCAACTCGATGTCGAACTTTATGTTCCCGGTGACCCACGTGCGCACGGGACTTGCGCCTAATGAGCGGAAACGCTCGGCATCCGTTTCGCTTTGCGCAGCAATTATGATCCCGTGCGACAACGTCTCGCGAAACAGCGGCAAAAACCTGCGGTAACTGTCGACAGAGTTGGGCGAGATTCTTGCGCTAACGAGGACGAGGGGGATTTCCCGAAGCCCGCAGCCCCGGTACAGATTGGGCCAGATCTCCGTTTCCATGATCAACGCGAGTTCCGGATTGACCGATGCAAAGAAACGGTCGACTGCGATGGGCATCTCGAAAGGGATATAGCAATGGCTGACGGTGTTGCCGAAATTCGCTTCCACACGAGCGGCACCAGTCGGCGTGACTGTCGTGATCAGCATGTTGTGGTTTGGAAAGCGTTTGCCGATTGCGCGAATCAGCGGCACGGCGGCCTGAACCTCACCGACCGAGACGGCGTGTACCCATATGCACTTGTCGAGTTGTGGGAAACCGATGCCGAATCGTTGGCAGAAGCGATCGCGATAGCTCGCATTCAGCAGCGCTCGTACCACCCAGTACGCGGCTACAGGAATCTGCAGCAGGTATATCAGCAGGTTGTAGAGAACACGCACTCGTGCGTCCGAGAAGCGGCGTTAGCTCCCGGTCATCCGCATTTGGAATCGCCGCATGACAGGCAGGTCATGCAACCATCCATCATGATAACGGCTGCGGTGCTGCACTTGGCGCAAAGCTTGGCACCTTCCGGAAAGTCGCTCTTCGAGAATGCATCCTGTTGCTTCTGACCTTCCTCATACTCGGCGCGTTTCTCATCGATCAGCGCCTGCTGCGCTTCGTCCAGTCCAGGCGCTGCCATCATGCCGATGGCAATCAGATGTTTCTCGACGATGTAGCCAAGCTCGGCAATGATCGACGGCATGAACTTGCCACCCGACTGCCAATAGCCACCACGCGGATCAAACACAGCTTTCAACTCATCAACGAGAAAAGTGACATCACCGCCCTTGCGAAACACGGCTGAGATGATGCGTGTCAGTGCGACGATCCACTGGTAGTGATCGAGATTCTTGGAGTTGATAAAAATCTCGAACGGCCGGCGTTTCTCGTGCTCGGTACCCTGATTCAGGACGATGTCATTGATCGTGACGTACATCGCGTGATCAGAGATTGGCGTTTTCACCTTATAGGTCGAGCCCACCAGCATTTCCGGGCGCTCGAGCTTCTCATGCATGCGTATGACTTCTGCACGATCGCCACCGCCACCTTCACGCTTGAATTCGGGCTTCGCGGCTTTCTCCGCAGACTCGGGTTGTGCGACGGCGTAGCCGACGATTTTCTTTTCTATTTTGATCATTGTTTGCTCAGAATTTTCCGTAATAGCCTTCTTTCAGCGCATCGAAGAGGTTCGCGGCGGTATGTACCTCACCGTCGTACTCGATCTCCTCGTCACCCTTCAGCTCGACAGTTGAACCATCGGCAAGCTCGAATTTGTAGACCGTGTTCTTGAGGTCTTTCTCTTTGACCAGCACACCCTGGAATGCCTCCGGATTGAAACGGAAGGTCGTGCACCCTTTCAGTCCCTGCTCGTAGGCATACAGGTAAATGTCTTTGAAGTTCTCGTAGGGGTAGTCCGTCGGCACGTTGGCCGTTTTCGAGATCGATGAGTCGATCCACTTCTGCGCCGCCGCCTGAATATCGACATGCGCCTTCGGCGAAACATCTTCAGCCGTGATGAAGTAGTCCGGCAGATTCGTGCCTACGCCGTCTGCACTTGCGCCCGTTGGCGTCGCATCCTTGTCGATGAGTTCGCGGTACGCGAGCATCTCGAACGAATAGACGTCGACCTTCTCCTTCGTCTTCTTGCCTGTGCGAATGACGTTGCGGAAATAGTGGTGCGCAAAACTCGGCTCGATACCGTTGCTCGCATTGTTCGCCAGTGACAGGGAGATTGTGCCCGTTGGCGCTATCGAGGTGTGGTGCGTGAATCGCGCGCCGACTTCGGCGAGTTTCTCGACCAGCTGCGGTGCTTCGGCAGCAACACGCTGCATGTAGCGACTGTAGCGCGCGTGCAGAATGCGACCAGGCACTTTGTCGCCAACCTGGTAGCCGTCCGCCATCATTTCAGGCCGTTTGCGCAGTATCTCTTCCGTGACTTCGAACTGCTCAGTCATGATCGGTGCCGGCCCTTTCTCATTGGCCAGTTCGAGCGCCTCTTCCCACCCGGCAAGCGCGAGCTCTCGCGCTACATCCTCGGTGAACTGTATGGCTTCCTCATCGCCGTACTGCTTGCGCATCATCGTGATCGCGGATCCAAGACCCAGGAAACCCATACCGTGGCGGCGTTTTCTCTGGATCTCATTGCGCTGTTGCGGCAATGGCAGGCCATTGATCTCGACAACGTTGTCGAGCATGCGAGTGAATGTCTTGACGACCTTGCGGAACGCGTCCCAGTCGAATCGTGCTTTGTCCGTAAACGGGTCGACAACAAAGCGCGTCAGGTTGACCGACCCGAGCAAACACGACCCGTACGGAGGCAGCGGTTGCTCACCACAAGGGTTGGTCGCGCGAATGTTCTCCTCGAACCAGTTGTTGTTCATCTCGTTGACCTTGTCGATCAACACGAAACCTGGCTCGGCGAAATCGTAGGTCGATGCCATGATCAGGTCCCAGACGCGATGTGCCGGGAGAGTCTTGTAGATCTTGCAGGCGACGAGGCCCTGCTTGTTCTTGACGTAGTTGCCGGGCTCCGGCCACTCACGCCACACAAACTGCGTGTGGTCGTTAGTATCGAGCTCTTCCTCGTCAAGTTCCTTTTGCGTTACCGGGAACGCCAGCGCCCAGTCGTCCTCATTGATAACCGCCTGCATGAACTCGTCGGTGACCAGAAGGGACAGGTTGAACTGGCGCAGACGGCCATCCTCGCGCTTGGCGCGTATGAATTCCATGACGTCCGGATGTCCGACATCAAATGTGCCCATCTGCGCGCCGCGGCGTCCACCTGCCGACGACACGGTGAAACACATCTTGTCGTAGATATCCATGAACGACAGTGGCCCCGAGGTGTACGCGCCAGCGCCGCTGACGTACGCGCCCTTGGGCCGCAACGTCGAAAACTCATAGCCGATGCCGCATCCGGCTTTCAGCGTGAGCCCGGCCTCGTGGACCTTATTGAGAATGTTGTCCATCGAGTCGCCCACCGTACCCGAGACGGTGCAGTTGATCGTCGATGTGGCTGGCTTGTGCTCCCGGGCACCGGCGTTGGATATGATGCGCCCGGCGGGTATCGCTCCACTACGCAACGCCCAGAGAAATTCCTTGTAGAAATGCTCGCGCTTCGACTCGACTTCGACACATGCCAGCGCTTTTGCCACGCGCTTGTAGGTGTCGTCAATCGTGTCGTCGATCTTGTTACCGTCTTTGGCAGTAAGCCGATACTTCGCATCCCAAATATCGGTCGATGCTGCCTGAAATTCGATGTCGGTGACCGTGTGCGCATCCATATGAACGGCGGACTTCATTGGTCTAACTTCTCCCCTTTTTCTCCGTGGTGGAGACCCCGTTTATCTCCAGTTTCTGGAGATCACTCTTGTTTTATGCACTTTTCACAGAGAGACAGCGACCCGCCCACCGCGCGTGTGTTTTTACGCGGCGAGTGCCAGAATTGGCCTCAATTCCCTTCGTGATTGGACACAAGATGTTGTGTCCGAACGAAGACAAGATTATGCCCGTAGCGGTCGACTGTCAAGGGTTTGCAGGAATTTTCTCTAAAGGGTTTTTAAATGTAAAAACAATGACTTACAAATCTTTTGTAAGTAAGTCCTTTAAAAACATAGGAAAAAAAATGACACTTTCGTGAAAATTTAAATCCACTACATATAGTGGCATTAAGTGAAACACAAAAATCGTCATAAAAAGTGCATATGCGGCTGGCGCAATCAACAAAAAGCGCTCTTGAATTGCGTTTTGGCGACCCCATTTTCCTCAGCAAGAGCTTTTTGACGAACACACAATCCGTGCTTCGTCCGTTAATGCCAGGAGAAAATGATGAACCTTGTACGTTTTGAACCGTGGTCGATTGCCGACCTTGTGCAGCGGGATCTGAACCGCTTTGAGACCCGCGGCAGCGGGCGTAGTGGCCCCGAAACGCCCGCTTCTGAGTGGGCTCCCGCTGTTGATATTGTTGAAGAGAAGGACCGCTTCCTGCTCTGGGCCGATGTTCCGGGCGTTAGTCGTTCGGACATCGATGTCAGTATGGAAGATGGTGTCTTGACGATTGCAGGCGAGCGCCACACCGACAAACATGACGAAGCGACAGGTGTGCGCCGCTTTGAGCGCGCCAGCGGCCGTTTCCATCGGCGCTTCACACTGCCGGAGACCGCGGACGCCGAGGGCATCGCCGCGAGAAGCGCCAATGGCATCCTCGAAGTAACGATTCCCAAGCTGCCTGAAGTGCAGCCACGACGCATTACAGTCGAAGCTGCCTGACGCACGACACCAGATAGCCCGATTGCAACGCTTTGTTGCGATCGGGCATCTTTGCTAGGAAGCAGTTTCATAAATATACGCGGCACGCGTATATTTATGAAACTGCTTCTCAATGAACTGGCCCCCACCAGGCGTTAATGAACTTGCTTGCACCGGGCTTGGATGAACTGGTTCGCCCGCTATTGGTCTGACTTTTCTATGAGGCACACGATGATTTCGAACGTACGACTGGCACTTGCCGGTCTATTACTCGCCCTATCAGCAACCGCAACGGCGCAAATGCCCGCAGTCGTGGAGGGTCAGGTCGTTCCCAGCCTGGCGCCGCTGGTTGAGAGAGTTTCGCCGGCTGTTGTGAACATTCGAGTCTCCCAGACCGTCACGCGGCGCAACCCGTTTGGTGACGACCCATTCTGGCGGTTTTTCGGCTCGCCCAATCCCGGGTCGAGCGAGGCCGTCAGTGCCGGTTCCGGCGTCATTGTCGATGCCGAGCGCGGCTATATCCTCACAAATCACCATGTCGTTGCCGATGCTGACGAAATCCAGATATCGTTGATGGATGGCGAAGTCCTTGATGCCGAGATCATCGGCTCGGACGCGGCAACCGATATCGCCCTGATCAAGGTCGAGGCCGACGGCCTGATCGAAATGCCCATTGGTGACTCCGAAGTCGTCCGGGTCGGGGATTTCGTACTGGCGATAGGTAACCCATTTGGGCTGAGTCATACCGTGACCTCCGGAATCGTCAGTGCTTTGGGCCGCACCGGCTTCAATCGCAACGGCTACGAAGATTTTATCCAGACAGACGCCTCGATCAATCCCGGCAACTCTGGTGGTGCGCTCGTAAACATGAGCGGTGAACTCGTCGGTATCAATTCGATGATCGTCAGCCGGACTGGCGGCAATGTCGGTATTGGCTTTGCGGTTCCAACCGAGATTGCCAGTTCGATCATGCGCCAGATTCTCGACTTCGGCGAAGTCCGCCGCGGCCTGCTCGGTGTAACCATCCAGGGAATCGATGCTGAAGCCGCCGAGGCTTTGAATGCGTCGGTCGACCAGGGCGCACTAATCACCGAGATCGTGCCAGGATCTGCTGCCGAAAAATCCGGCCTCAAGGTTGACGACATCATCGTCGCGCTGGACGGTAACAAGATCGACGATGCCTCGAAATTGCGCAACGCGATCGGCCTGATGGGATCGGGCGAGGACGTCGATATCACGTACATCCGTGATGGCGAGACGAAAACGACCAAGGCTGTGCTTGACCGGCAACAGGTGGCACGCAGTGCCGGTACGGATATTCACCCGGGTCTGCAGGGCGCCCAGTTCGCGACCTTTACGACGTCGAGCGGTGCGGAGGGCGGCATTGAAGTAACCGATGTTGAGGCCGGCAGCCCGGCGGCACAGCGCGGCATTCGTGCGGGCGACGTGATTACGGCGGTGAATCGTCGTGCAGTTCGCAACGTGCAACAGCTTGGTGAGCTTGCCCGTGCCAACAGAATCCTGTTCTTACTCGTCCAGCGTGGTGATCGATCTCTAATGCTGCAAATACGCTAGGTTGTAAATACGTTAGAATCTGTGGCTCTGGTAGCTTCTGTTTCTAACGATGCCTCTGACGCGAAACACAGCTCAACGACTTAGTACATGCCTTGCGGCGCTGCTGGTTCTCGCGGCCAGCCCGGTCATATTGGCTGAAAACGCTCTCGATTCGCAGCGGGAACTCTTCAAACGCGTCTACGCGGACGTCGAACGCGGCAACTGGAGTGTTGTGGATGCGCTCGGCGCCAGTGATCGCCAGTCACTCGAAGACTACGTGCTCTGGCCCGACCTGCGAGCCGCCTGGTTTCGCGCCAACCTGAGCAAGGTCGATCACGGCCAGGTCGAGGGTTTTCTGGACCACTACGGCGTACTCAAACCCGCGCGCGAGTTGCGCTACCGTTACGCATTGCACCTTGCGAAGATTGGCAATCTCGATAGCTACCTGAATGTCTACCAGCAGTTTTACCAGGGGCTTGACGTCGCCAAGCTCGACTGCCTGGCGCTGCAGGCCGAACTCGAGGCAGGTCGAACGACGCACGTCGTGAATCGTGCAATCGATTTGTGGACGGTTGGTGAAAGCCAGGTGGGCGAGTGCGACCCGGTCTTCCACTTCCTGAGCAATCAGAATCATCTTGGCCAAACCCAGTACATAAGGCGTTTCGAACTCGCGATTGATGCGCGCGAATTTTCGATAGCGCGCTGGCTCGGCAAATCGATCGACCAGCAATACATCGACAATGCGAGCCAGTGGATTGCGGCACAGCGCAATCCCGAGTCATTTGTGCGCAACGACAAGAAGTGGGTCAACAATGCTGTAACTCGCGAGCAACTCGTTTACGCCATCGAGCGCATAACCTATGACGACCCTGCTCTCGCACTCACACTCTGGACTGGCATTTCCAAGGGCAGGCGCTTCAGCGCTGAGCAGGAAATGCGCACATCAAGACACATTGCCTTGTGGGCGGCGCGGGACAACTTGCCGGGCGCGTACGAACTGCTAACCAGGCTGCCGGTCGCCGCGCAAAATGATGAGGTCATGCGCTGGCGCGCACGCTCAAGTCTGCGGCAACACAACTGGTCGAACCTGCTTGCCGATATCGATGCTATGAGCCACGCGGAGCTCGAGACCGAAGAATGGCGCTACTGGCGCGGCATTGCGTTGCAGCGGGTCAATCGCATCCCTGAGGGCGAAGGGATTCTCGCCGGGCTCGCAACAGAGCGTAGCTATTACGGCTTCCTGGCGGCCGACGAACTCGGCCTGCCCTACGCGCTCGGTAGCAGTGCTTTCGTTGCTGACGAGGAGCGGCTTGCCGAGCTGGGCGATCGACCTGACCTGGTCCGTGCGCGCGAGCTGTTCCGGGTTGGACTCGATGGCCGTGGGCGCTCCGAATGGGATGCCACCGTGAGTTACTTCGACAAAGCAGACAAGATGCAGGCTGCGATTCTCGCGCACCGCTGGGGATGGCACTCGCGCGCGATCGCCGCGGCGGCGAGTGTCGGTGACTACGACGACCTGTCGCTACGCTACCCGATGCCCTATGACGAGACGTTCCAGGAATACGCTGCGGATGCGAGCATATCGCCCACCTGGGCGTATGGCATTGCGCGCAGCGAAAGCCTGTTCATGCGCGATGCCCGGTCGAGTGCCGGCGCTATCGGCCTCATGCAACTGATGCCAGCAACCGGCAAGAAAGTCGCCCGGGAGATCAAGCTGCCGTACTCAGGCGTCAACACATTGACGAATCCACAAAGCAATATACGGCTCGGAACTACCTATCTTGGCCAGATGGCCGATCGTTATGGCGGCAACCGGGTGCTTGCCACGGCCGCTTACAATGCCGGCCCGCATCGCGTTGACGCGTGGCTACCGCAGGTCGGCGACCTGGACGCACGCGTGTGGATCGAGAATATTCCGTTCAATGAGACACGCGGCTATGTCCGCCGCGTACTTGCTGCCGAGACCATTTTCCACTGGCGCATGACGGGTGAAGTGAGACGACTGTCGGACGAAATGGTCGTCGTTAGTGCGGCGTCGAAGACTCAGCAGGTTGCAAAGAACTAGCCCGATCGAAAAAGCAGCGCAACTTGCGTTCGCATTCCTCGTACAACGCCCGAAATTCCGGCACATGGCTTTGGTACAGGCTCATTGAGGCCAATCGTGCGTTATTCAGGTCAGTTTCGAATTCGGCTGGCAGTTCGTTGGCCAGCTGCGTGAGCCTGGTTTCTTTGGCACGCCGCATTTCGTGCGCTGCCATTGAGGATGCGTAGACTTTTTCGAGGTCCGAGCGGGCCGCGGCTATGACCTCCATCGTCTTCTTGCGCCGTTCGCGGCGATCGATGTAATCACTGAAGTCGCCGCCCTGATCGCGACTGTTTAACCACCGCTCGATGCCAATTTCCTCAACGGCCGTTGCGAATGATTCGTTGAAAGCACTGTCGTCCTTTACGTAAAGCACCTGGTGGGCCAATTC
>Ga0255052_10001505_pt1 | contig 17526 bp, 20 predicted proteins | sample JV7_2_21_MG_FD_188632 | JGI IMG/M metagenome (GOLD analysis project Ga0255052, IMG submission 188632) | Seawater microbial communities from Jervis Inlet, British Columbia, Canada - JV7_2_21 | ecosystem: Environmental > Aquatic > Marine > Inlet | place: Canada: British Columbia | collected...
AAGCGGAATATTCGCCGCCAGTCGCGATACCCTTTTGTTGACGTCCTCAAACGGTTGGAGGTAGGGCATGTGTACTGTAACAAAAAATGCTAGTTCGAATGGATCCGATATGGCAACGGCAGTACCTAGGATTTGATCGAAGATTTCATCGATTAGTTGCGGCACTGCCAGCGGTTCGTAGACAGACTTTCCGATACCGACAGGGATAGCACGCAGTCGCCCCGATGCTGCCGGATTACCCAGCAAATTATCTGAAAGCAAGGCATGAAGATTAAGAATGGTTCGGCGATCAAACCCGATTTCATCTACCGCATCCACGAGGAACTCGATAGCTGCTTTGTGGTTGAGAACCATTTGGGTTTCGAAGGGTGTTTTTCCAGGCGCAGCTTCCCCGAACGCGATGAGCCTTTCGGTTTCAAGGAGCGAGTAGGTATTTCCTTCCAGGCGGCTTGACGCCCAGGAAAGATCAATCAAAAGCCTGTCAAGAATTTGCCGAATGTAAGTTCCTGCGGCATAGTCGATGCCGATGCGGCGGCCAATATCCATCAGGTGATTACGTATTGCTGCCGGCAGGTACCAGGTAGCATTCGGCTGATAGCTATCGATAAATTTTCTTTGATAACTAATCGGCTGGCGGGCAGATAAAGGCAGGTTAACCTGGTTTTGTACCTCCTTTGCATCAGTGGAAAGGAATATGCTACCTTTGGCTTCAGTCGATTTCTCGGCGGAGACAATGGGTAGATAACGAGTGGCTCGTCCCACACCGGCAATTGAAATCCTTCCTGCTTTTTCAAGCCGGGCCAACCGTCGCTGCAAAGTACGGCGATTGAAGGATAGGCCCTGGTCCATAAGGGCCTTCTCGATTTCCCCAATCCGCCACCCATCAGGTCGATCGGCAAGCAGGGTTTCAATTGGGTATAAATCCTTATCTGAGATGTATTTTGGCATTTTTTTGTCGCGAAATAAGTTTTTCGTGACAAAATAGCTTTTTATTTGTCGTGAGTCAAGCCTTTATGACACATTAACTGTCTCGATAATTTGGACCTCAGGTTAAACGATAATTAAAATTCAGTTCGCCTTATGACCCCATTCTCATATTTTTAGAATCTCGACCGCAAACCTCGTAAAAGGAAGCACTCTTGTTCTACTATTTCTCACCTCATAATCCCTGACACCCTGATGGATTTGATTGCTTGATTTTAATAAATAACGATGCTATTGTGAATTATCCGGATAATCCACAATAGAAACAGGAGTTTTTTATGGAATTTCAAAGAATTCTTAATCTCCCAAACCTGTTATCCAAAAAATCGTTTTTTCTCTTTGGGCCCAGGGCAACAGGGAAGTCAACCTTGATTAGGCAACAATTGTCAACCTCAGCGAAAGTCATAGATTTGCTGGACTCGAGATTGTATCTCAGGCTTTTAAACGCACCCCATGATCTGGAATCCATCATCTATTCTAACAGCAAAGATGAAATCGTTGTTATTGATGAGATTCAACGGATTCCTGAACTTCTTAACGAAGTGCATCGACTGATTGAAAGTAAAAAACTCACCTTCTTGCTAACCGGCAGCAGCGCCAGAAAACTTCGCAGGGGAAAGGCCAATCTTCTGGCCGGCAGGGTATGGGAGGCACGGTTATGTCCTTTAACCTGGAAAGAAATACCGGACTTCAATCTTGAAAGATACCTCCGTTACGGTGGGCTGCCTTCGGTGTATCTGAGCAAATATCCTTACGAAGAACTGGATGCGTATGTTAACACCTATCTGAAGGAAGAGATCATGGCGGAGGGGCTTATTCGAAAATTGGCGCCATTTTCACGATTCCTGCGCGTTGCCGCTCTTGCGAATGGGGAGATGATCAATTTTTCCAAATTGGCGAACGACTGTCAGGTGCCCCCCTCCACGGTAACTGAATATATGGGACTCCTTGATGATACTCTGGTGGGGTTCCTGTTGCCGGCCTGGAAGGAATCCAGAAAACGGAAAGCGATCAGCAGAGGAAAGTTTTATTTTTTTGATCCCGGTATAACGCACATGTTGGCCGATACGCAGACACTTGATCGCAATTCCCACCTCTATGGAAAGAGTTTTGAGCAGTTCATTGGTATGGAAATACGGGCATATCTCAGTTATAAACGGAAAAAGCATCTGTTTTCATACTGGCGTTCGACCCATGGATATGAAGTGGACTTCCTGATTGGCCGGCAGACGGCTGTTGAGGTAAAAGTGTCACAAAAGATAAGTCCTAGAGATTTCAAAGGGTTAAAGGCACTTGAAGAGGAAAAGATGTTTAAGAATTACGTTATAGTCAGCCAGGACCCGATCAATACCAAAGAACTCAATTTTCAGGCCCTTTATTGGGAAGAATTTCTGGATAAGCTATGGGATGATAAATTCATATAGACACATCATTCCTCCGGAAATAAAAATGTTTGTTAAACTTCAGCGTTAAATTCACCGCACGACCGTTGTGCAAGGTGACCGTTTTTTTTCGAAAAGTAGCAGGATTTTTATGTTACTGCTGCCGGAAATAGTATCAAATCAATACTTTAGAGATCAATGTAGCCGGAATTTATGTCATCAGTTCTTATCCACCCATGCGTTTTTAACAGGAACCGAAAAAAATATGGAGAAATATCCATGAAATACAAATCTCCCAAACTATATAAAATTTTCCCATCAGAACCAAAGGAAGCGGTGTGCGCTGGCGGGAATGAAGCCTCCTCTCTGGCTTGCAGGTCCGGTCCGGAAGCGAGCTCAGGATGCGGCATGGGTGCGGCGGCATCAGGCCGGTGCGTTTCCGGTGCGGCTGCCGGTTCAAAGTGTGATGCGGGGACTGGCTATGAGTGAAGAGGTAGCCGATGGGAGGGTGAGCGCAGTTAGAAGCCGCTGGGGTTGGTTCCAGACCAGCACCCTTGTTGGAACCATCGCCTGTGACGAGGAGTAAGCTTCTGCTCTAAGGTGGAATTATTGGGGCCATCGGGATTTGACTTTAGCGAACTATGTATCCCTCTCCGTAAAGCGGATGCAGTATTTGGCCCGGCTTCCGGCCGGGGTAAATGATCTTGAAAATCCTGTAGATCCTGTCTAATGTTGTTTCTATTTTCGCAGGAAACGGTAGAACCATTTTAATTCTTTAAACAACATTTTTGTGCAAAGCATGGTGTGGGTACCTGTTATGCGTAGCAGGAATGTTTTTGGATTCAGATACAACCCTGAACCTTTACAGGCCTATCCCCCTGGCAATAATGTGGTGTAGCAAACCTGGGGCATCTATGCGGGCTTTCCGTGGCATGCGGTAACTATATCAAGTGAAAAATCAAAACTCAACTTATAATCTGACGAACGTCCCTTATTTCCCACTTATTTCCCACAGGCCGTTCGCCCTAAAACATAAAATGATGTCTTGACATCATTTCAAAAGATGCTATGATGACAACATGAGAACGACACTACCAATAGATGATGATGTAATGGAACGGGCACGGACCGTTGCGGCTAAATTGAGCACACCATTTAAGACAATTATCAATGAAGCTCTTCGTGCTGGCCTGGACCAGGTGGAACAACCCGCGAAACAGCGTCGCTACAAAACGAAACCTCACAAAATGGGCCTCCGCCGCGGCCGCAACCTAGATAATATCCAGGAACTTCTGGCGCAGATTGAAGGTGAGGATTCCCGTTGATTCTCGTCGATGCCAATATTCTATTGTACGCGGAAGACTCTCTTCAGTCCCGTCACCAACAAGCGCGTGCATGGTGGGATGGCCAGCTATCCGGAACCGAAGTTGTCTGTCTGTGCTGGACGGTTCTGTCCGCATTTATTCGTATAGGGACTAATCCAAGGGTCTTCGACTACCCGCTCTCTCTCGAACAAGCACTTGATCGTGTACAGAGTTGGTTGGATCAGCCCTGTACGAGAGTTGTTCGGCCAACTGAGCGACACTGGACTGTTTTCAAGAAGATGCTCACGGATGGTCAGGCTGTCGCCAATCTGGTGACAGACGCACATGTGGCAGCTCTTGCCATTGAACATGGCTGCGAGTTGGCCTCTACCGATTCTGATTTTGCTCGTTTCCCCAAACTGAAGTGGAGAAACCCCCTCGCCTGACTCCATTCTCATATTTTCAGAATCTCGGCCGCAAACGTCGTAAAAGGAAGCACTCGTGTTCTACTCTTTCTTACCTCATAATCTCTGACACTCTGATGGACCTGAAAAAAGACAGGGATCTCCGTTCTTGCGGCAAAATATGAAATATGTTTGTTTACATCATCGTCACCGGTTTTGCTTTCCACGGCAAAAAGCGGCCGACGGTTTTTCAATACTACAAAGTCGATCTCTCGCTTGCTCTTATCCCTCAAATAGCAAAGCGTCATATCATCGCCCTGGGTATCTTCAATAAAGTGGCAATACTTCAAAAGATTTGAGGCCACCAGGTTTTCAAAGCGGGCACCGGGCGTTTTGCAAAGCGACCAGTCCCACATAAAGAATTTCCGGTCCTTTTTGAGTGCATTGATTCTTTTTGCACCATAGGGGGTCAGCAGAAAACAGTAATACAAATTTTCAAAAATTTTCACCCACCGGTCAACCGCCTCGTGGGATGCAGAAAGATCCCCCCGTAACGAATTGATGGACAGCAGCGACCCTACTTTTTCCTGCAATAGAATCGAAAGGACTTCAAGCTGGCTGATTTCTTTTACCGGCTCAAGCGTCACGAGGTCTTCCCTCACCACCCTTGCAAGCCGTTCCCTCTGCCACCTTTTCCATTGCGTTTCAGACTGGCCTAGAAACGGCTCAGGGAAGCCTCCGAATTTGAGAAGCGAATCGAGATCCTTTTTGGTCGGTGATGTATTGACTTCGAATAAGGAAAACGGATGCAGTCGATAATAATGATACCGTCCCTGGAGAGAATCGCCGCCTTTGCGGTAATGATCCAGTCTGGCAGACCCGGTTATTAAAAAAGAGGTTGTGGATTTACGCTTGTCGTAGAGCCCTTTGATTAAATTCCGCCATTTTTTGTATTTATGGATTTCGTCAAGAACGATGAGATCTTGATTTGAAGGGAATTTTCCTTGAAGAATATCCTTTTTGTCCTCAAAATAGTCCCAGTTCAGATATGCCGGATGGTTTTCATCTCCCCGGAGAATGGAAAGCGCCAGGGTCGTCTTTCCCACTTGCCTCGGCCCGCCGACAAATACCATTTTTCTTTTCAAATCGCCTAAAATATGCCGGGTCGGATAACGTTCCATAACTTTTGTACCTGTTTAAAAAAGAGAAAATTTTCGGGTCAACCCAATTATAGTTGAAAATATTTTCGGGTCAACCCTAAATTTTCTTAATTAAGGCTCGACTGGGACTCGCGCTACTTACTTTTGGTTCTCCGATCATTTTATCCCCTTACTTTTAGCAATATTTTTGTTGAAAGTACCTTGACTTTTAACATTTTACCGCATACGCTCAACTGGGTTTTAAAGAATTCTAAAGAGGGTGGGGAATGATCAACAGAGATTGCCTAAGCTATTTAAAAGAATGGTGTTACAGAAGTAAACGTAAGCCTATGTTAATCCGTGGTGCACGTCAGGTTGGCAAAACCACCCTGGTCCGTATGTTTGCGGCGCAACAGGATTTTCAGTTGGTTGAACTCAATATGGAGAAACCCTGGAGGTTCATTCCGACACTGAATGATTTGAATCCGCGCAGGACGATTGAGGCCATTGAGTTCGAACTCCATATTGATATCGATCCCAAGCGATCTATTATTTTCTTTGATGAAGTACAGTCTTGCCCGCCTGTTCTATCACTTCTCCGGTATTTCTACGAGGAGGCGCCGGAATACAAAATAATAGTGACCGGATCACTTCTGGAGTTTGTGTTAGCTAAACCGAAATTTTCGATTCCGGTCGGACGCATTGAACTTTTTTATCTCGGCCCCCTGACCTTTCAAGAATTTCTGTTAGCAACAGGAGAAGACAAAGCCGTAGCCAAATTAGAGAGTTACAGACTTGGCGACACAATCCAGGAACCGATCCATGGCAAACTGAACCATCTGGTACGAATATTCAATGTTGTGGGCGGGATGCCTGAGACAATAAGTCGTTTTGCCCAGAACCGCAGCTTTAAAGAAGTCGAAAGGGTCAAATCGGAGATTATCGAGACATTTCGCTTAGACTTTAATAAATATCACGGCAAGTCAAATCCGCAACTCCTCACGATGGTTTTTGATTCAATGCCTCGGTTGATGGGGAAAAAACTTATCTACTCTCACATAACTCCGAACTACCGGCCCAACGACTTGGCAAAGGCGGTTGAACAATTGTGCCTGGCCAGGATCATCACAAAGATCTTTCATAGCCACGCCAACGGAATACCGCTGGCAGCGGAAAAGAACGAACGATTTTTCAAGATGATGCTCCTTGATGTCGGGCTATTGCTTACACAATTAAATCTCATACCAACTGAAATCGAACAGATCGGAGAGTTGAACCTGGTGAATAACGGCACACTCGCTGAGCAATTCATCGGTCAGCATCTTTATCAAGCGCAGCCACATTACAGGACGCCTGAGCTTTTCTACTGGGCTCGCGAGAGAAAATCTTCATCGGCTGAAGTGGACTATGTGATCACCGATGATTTCAATAATGTCGTTCCTGTTGAGATTAAGGCCGGCAGTACCGGACGTATGCGGTCTCTGCAAATCATGGTCCTGGAAAAATCATTGCCCCGAGCCGTCAGATTTTGTTCAGCTCAACCGACCATATTCACTGAAAAAAGAAAAACCGCGAAGGGAATGGTGGATTTCACGTTGATTTCTCTACCGCACTATCTGGTGCAGCAGCTTCAACGGTTACTTTCTGAGTCTTAAACTAAGCGATCAGTTGAATATCTCCGATCAAATGTCTCATCTGCTTCAGCGCCTCACCTTCTGATATACGACCCGGCAAACTGTCCCCAATTCGGATTTCAACTGAATTGTTTGCATCAAGTAATGCAATTCCTTTTTTAACATCCTTTAAAGATCGAAACCCTTCCCTGTAAATTGGGAATGGATTCATATTATTTGAACAAAAAATGCACTTTGCATTACAAACTGAAGATATCGGCAACTGGTTCCCAGCTCCAATTGCAATGGTTTCATACATATATTTACTAAGAGTTAATGCATCATTCATAACATCGCCTCCTCTGAACCCGCTAAACTTACCAAAGACTTCTGACATGCTGGTACTCTAAGATATTTTTGTCTTTCGTAAGGATAGTGGCATTTTCTTCTCGTGCCGTTGCAACAATAATCTGATCTGCAGGATCATCATGGAAAGGCTGTGGCAAAATGGTCGAACGATAAGCCAAAATAGGAGAGAGATGAACTAACCTGAGTTTGGGCAAATCGAGGGCTGCATTTATCCATTCTTCCGGATTACAGGAGATACCTATCCTCCCTTTTTCGAGAAGCTTGCTGAATTCCCAAGGGGAAATTGCAGATAAAAGGAGTTCATCGTACCTCTCTGTATTTCCAATCAGAATCTTGACCTTACGTGACAGATTCTGGGGATGCATGTGCCACCAGATCCAGGTATGAGTATCAAGGAGGTATTTCATTTGCAGGCATCCCACATCTTTTCACCAAGAGGAGAGACAATATCTTTTTCGAAAACAAAATAATTTGCAAGTTTACCCGGCTTGGGGCTCATGTCCGAATTGCGATATGGAATTACCTGAGCAATCGGCTTGCCCCGTTTTGTTATGACGATGCTTTCTTGTAATTTTGCGACTTGATCCAATATTTTCAAGGCATGTGCCTTGAATTCGCTTATGCCCATAGTTTGCATGAATTCACCCCCTTTTTATTCGATAAACATGATGCCCATGTAAAAAGTTCTTTTTACATGGATTTAGGAATTTAGGGATTCAGAAATTATGAATTATTATCGATACTTAACAATTACGGCATTACGCCAAATTGTGCGCTTGCCGGCTTTTTACGAGACTATCATACATAATAGTCAAATAAAGTGGTCAAGTCAAGGTGGAAAAATTTGAATGCATTCTCGAGAGTTCCTTCATTAAACTGCATTTTTGTGCAAAGCAGGGTGTGGGGGCCGGTTATGCGTAGCAGGAAAGTTTTTAGATTCAGATACAACCCTGAACCTTTACAGGTTCATCGTTATAGGTTCAGGACACTGGATTTTTGATCCACCGCCACCATCGATGAACATAAGAAAGAGGGAGGAGCCACTTGTTTGACGGTGGGTAGCTGCTCCGTATGTAATCGGAAGAGGGAAAAAGAAGGTGAAAATAATATCGGACCTTTTCCAAAAGGCCCGAGGTATTGTCCATGTGGAGACTGAATAAACTTGTCAGTCCCTGATTTTTTTGAGTAATTTTAGCCCAGGATTTGACCTCTATCTGTGTGGGTTCGGGCCAGACAGAAAAATCTTCAAATTCTTCGGGAAGCTGAAGCCCGGCCCAACCCCGGGCCATTTTTAATGAATGTTCAACAGCCAGGCGGGCTCGCCAGGCCACGCTTCTTTCCTGCAATGCCCTCCAGTCATCGGGTGTCGCAAGGTGTTCGGCCAATAATTTAACATCATACACCCAGATCATTCGCATGGATGTTCCTTTGTCAAAAGCATTGCTAACCGCCCGATGGATAAGGGCGTCTATGGGGCCCAAGGCCTCAAATGAAAAAGGTGCTGCATTTGCCTCAGCCGCCCGATCGAACAGATCCGCCACCCCCACATCCCGTTCGATCCCTGAAAACCGGTGCAGGTCCCAGTGGAGTTCGACCTGGCGGTTATGTTTTTGGTTCTTTTGTTTGATAAAAATTTCGTCATTATAAAAGTCCCTGGATATTTCAAATCTTTTCCCCAGACATTTATATCCCAAACCCTCCAGAACGGCTCTAGAGTGCACCACTTGATCGGGCTTCACCAAAATATCCAGATCGCTTGCCGGTCTCAGCGCCGGGTCCGGGTACACCATTTTGCCGAGGGCCGGCCCTTTCATCACCAGCACCCGTATTTCTTTATCTTTAAAAGCCGATAGGATCTCTTCCAGCTGTTTTTCCAGCTGGAAACAGCTGGAACGGCTCCATTGAAATGCCGTTCTCATCCGGTCAAGAACAGGCCCGGGCGGGCGGAATTCATCAGGCAGTTTCGCGACATGCCAATAGAGCAGGGGCACTATCCAGTGGGAGTTCAGGATGGAGAGGAGCTCAAACCATTCGGTCATGGATACTTGAGGAGGCAGGATGGGGTCTGCCTTGAGGATAGAAAGGACATAGTTCAAAAGATCGTCAGAGATGCCTAAAATAGCATTTCTGGGCTCACCGCAGAACTTGAGGTTCGGCAGGAGGTGAAGGGTATTATTTAAGGGATGGGTGGATTTGACCTGTGCGGGGATTGAGGGAGCATCAATCAGCATGCGGGTCGTGACCGGGTTTCTGGGAAAAGGCCTAGTTTTTTCGCCTCGTCACAATACCAGAAAGGCGCCCAGAGGCTTTTGCTCCGGTAATAGTTCTGGGCGACGCAGCTGCCCAAACAGCGCCCCTTCATAATGCATGCTCCGCAGACGCCCTCGAGACGATTGGGGAGCCCCTCCCGGATGTCTTTTAAAATAGAGGTATTCTCCCAGATATCTTTCAATTTGTCTTCACCGGCGTGACCAAAAATAAGATCCTTAACCGTTTCTCCGATGCCACACAGGGCATAAGAACCGTCAGCCAAAACACCGAGGATGCCGAATATGCCACATACCCCGCACCCACCCCCGTTTTCGCCGAACATTCTGCTTAACGGATGAAATGCAGCAGGGTGGCTAAAAACCAAACGGATTTTGCTCTTTTTTGAAAGCTCGGTTTCGACCCATCTCCCAAGATCGGCAAGCTCTTGAACGGACAGGGTTTCCCCTGCATCATGCATCTTTTCTCCCCGGGCGGTGGGCTGGACCATATTAAATTTAACCGATCCGGCACCCAGGGCCTCGGCCCATGCCACCAGCGGTTCCATCTCCTCCACGTTGTGGCGCATAACAGACATAATGATCTGAGGCTTGAAACCGGCATCCACCAGGTTGCGTATTCCCCGGATAGACTGATCCAGGCAACCGGGAACACCGCGCACCCATTCGTGGGTTTCCGGTTTTATGCCGTCTATGCTCACAGAAACAAAGGGATTTTTACATGATTTGATCTTTTTGACCAGCTTTGGGGTAATGCAGACACCGTTGCTCTCAATGGTCAGACGGAGTTCTTCGTTCCGGATATGATCGAGGAGTTCATTGATCTGGGGATGGATCAAGGGTTCTCCACCGGTGAGCTTTATGCCGGAAAGCCCCAACCGTTTGGCTTGTTTTATGATCGATCGGAAAAGATCGAAATTGAGTGCCGGATAGGGTTTTCCACTGCCCTGGAACTTGGGCTGGATCCAGCAGTGGCGGCACTTGAGGTTGCAGCCCTCGGTCAGGTAGAAGTAGATTTGATTTAAGGGATAAGATCGTTCTGGGTTCTGGGTTTCGGGTTCCGGGTTCACTGTTGAAGATTCCCTTTTTTGGTTATCGCATAAATCTTTCGAGTTAATTCACGTCCAAGCTGCCATGCTTCTACGTCTTCAAATTTCGTAATCTTCATCTTGACCACCCAACAAAGAACCAAGAACAAGAAACTAAGAACAAGGAACATCGAAAAACCTATTTTTCCGGCAATTTTCCCCCCTCGTCCAGGAATCTTTTTAAACATGCATCGGGGCTGGGGTGATAGGGATCGTTTAGCAGGGCGCTGGCAAGTGCGGGGCAGCTTCCGGTACAGTAGTTGATGTAGTCACAACCCCGGCAGTATTCAAAATCGCTTAAAGGGATACTTCGACGCGTCCGGAAACGGTTGAGTTCCGTGTGGTTCTGCCACACATCTTCCAGGTCGTCCCTGTTGATCCGACCCAGTTCCATACCGGGTATCAGGCCGCAGGGAACCATGACACCGTCCGCTCGGACAGCCATCTTGCTCATGAAACCGCCGCATCCGGTCAGATAACCGCGGCCGGGCAAGCTCTCCATCCCTTTTTCAAGTGCATCGGTCATCTTTAGCCAGCCGCGGGCCTCGGCCAGGGGACCGGCCTGGGCACTGATCCGGCCGTTGTATTTTCCGGTCAGTTTGAGCAGGGTGTCCATTGCCAAAGAGCGATCTTCCGCTGTCAACTGAACCTGTTCTGCATTTTGTCGGCACAGACCCAAGTGGGCGGCAGAATTGGTGGAAAAGCCAGGCAGTCCGATTTCATCCAGCAACAGTGCGGAGATGTCTTCAAGCTCTCCGACATTTTTTCTGTGAATGGTCACCCGGACAGTGGCTGGAAGCTTATGTTTCAGCAGGTTTTTCAGACCGAAAACCGCCTTGTAAAAACTCCCTTTTCCCCGAAACGCATCATGGGTGGTTTCGATAGAACCGTCGATGGACACCTGCACGGAATTGCAACGGCCGGTTGAAGAAAGAAATTCAGCAATCTCATCTGTGATCAGCGTTCCGTTGCTTAGGATCGAAAACCGCATGCGGTTTCGGACGATCCCTTCCACGAGCGCCTTGAAATCCTCGTGAATAAAAGGTTCGCCTCCCTGGAGACAGACATCCATCACAGCGCAGCGATTCAGCTCATCAAAAAATTCGAGCCACTCATCTGTCGGCAGATCCTGTTCCACATCACTGGCACTGGTGAAATGGCTGCAGTACCTGCACCGTAGATTGCATTTGTTTGTGATCTCAAGATCCACGGACTTCGGTGTTTTCATCACTTTCATGGAGTTATTCATACTCTAATCCAGATAAACCGGAACAAAAAAAATCTCTCGCAAAGACGCAAAGAATGCCAAGGATTTTTCCTGTTTTTCCTTTGTGCGCTTTGCGTGAGACAAATAAGATTTAGAAAAATGCCCAAGTAATATTTTAAATCACTGGGGTGAAGGTTATTGTTCCGGACTTTTATATCCAAAACCGATAATTCCAGGAACCCCGACACTGATCCCCGTACCATGAATCATTTTTCCCCAGCCGCTCCCTTTGGCGACAATCACATCCCGGTCCCGAATTTCAATGTTGTACCCCTCAGGGTCTGATTCAAGGTCGAGCTCCAGTACCTCGCGCTTGCCGGCATCATTATAGCGGATCAGCGTCACCTGTTTTTTGTTTGCCCAGGGTGCAAACCCCCCTGCGGACATCACCGCCTCCTGGATGATCATTTGCTGTTTGATATGGTATGATCCGGGGCTGCGGACCGCGCCGTCGACAAAAAAGACGCCGGCTTCCGGGACAAAGATAACATCCCCGCCGTTGATTTCGATGTTTAAATCGGTGTTTCCTTCCTTTATCATCCGTTCCAGATCGACCAGAAATACCTGGCTTTCTCCTGAATCGGCATTCGACCGCCGGACCTGCACGGTCGGGCCCGCTTCCTCGGAGAGACCACCGGCAAGCCCCAGCACATCGAGCAACCGCTGCCGGGATACAAGGTCGTAAGTCCCGGGGGTTTTCACTTTTCCTGCGATGGTGACCCGCTGGCTGTATCTTTCCTCGACAAAGATGCTTATATGGGGATTTTTAATATACCGGGCTGCAAAGAGCCGCTCAATTTTCTCTTCAGCCTCCCGGGCCGATAGGCCCTTTACCGCCACCTGCCCAAGCAGCGGGAGGGTGATTTGCCCCCGTGAGCTGACCCTCGCTTTGGTGTCCAGGTTTGCGGCTTCAAAGACCTTCATTTCGATCAAATCACCGGCGCCGAGAAGGTAATCGCTACGATCGGTGTTTGACCGGACAGAGGCGAACAAACGCTCGTTGAGTTTTGATATTTCCGCGCTTTTTGGTTTGGCATCGGCGGATGCGTAGCTCTCCACCAGGGCTTCATCCGACTGCCGCTGCTGGGTACCGACACAGCCGACAAGGGTGCCAACAGCAACCATCATGATGATGGATAGAAGAACATTGAGAAAGGATATCTGTCTGGAAGCGTATGTCACTGAATTTTTCAAGGGTGAGCCAAAAACGCTAACCCCGTAAAAGTACGGGGTTAGCATTGGTTTTTATGGTTCAGTTGATGTTCTTTTTTACTGGGGTGCAGCAAGGCTTGCTGGGGCAGTGTCGCCCTCTGTTCCCAAGCCCTTAGCGAGTAATCCACCCGCCACCAATCCGGTTGTTCCGAGAGCCACTGGGGTCGATACTCCAGCGGTCGCAGGGGCAGCCGCCCCGACCTTTATCGGCTCGCATTTTTTGGTTTCTTGGTTGCATGCATTCCCTTCGGGACAATTTTTATTCGTATCGCACGGAGTTTCAGATTGTGCAAGCAATATCCGGTTGCCGGCTTTGACCAGTTGGTCGCCATCTGCAGTGGAAATCAGGAGAGAGCCCCCTTCAATGACGCCGATCTCGCTCCCTTTTTCAGAAACCGCCACATATCCCTTTAATGTGAACTTTTCAGTGGACGCATTGAGGATGACCTGCTGGACGGTGACAAACCCTTCCGGTGTGGTGAAAACCAGGGCCTGTGGAAGCTTTGAAAGGGCAAAATAGACGGTTCCCTCTTTAACTCGCAATTCCCTGCTGGTATCGGCATTGCTGATCGCAAACTGGCTTTTGTCCACAGCGACCAGATAAAGGTCAGGAAGTTTTATCGCACTGTCCCCTTGGGTTTTGAGCAGGGTGCTTTCCGGCAAAGGCGCCTCCGAGCTGTAGGAACCGATCGTCTGACCATCTTTGAGCATGTAAACTTTATCCGTCGGGATGATCCGGCCGGCATTTCCCTCCATACCAAAACCATTGACCGTAAAGGCAATCAAAGCCAGAGATACCAAACCCACCTTTACCGCTTGAGTAAATAAATGCTTTTTCATGATCTCCCCCTTATATTTTTACCTTGGTTTTCCCAATAATTAAATATTGCAAATTTTTGAGTTTAAGCTAAAAATAATACGGCACTTTTATGTCAGATATAGAAAAAATGAAACATATGAAACATAGAAAAATTATATTATTTTAAAAAAAAATACCTGTCAAGAAAAAAAATCAAAAAATAGCTCGCGAAAATTGTCTAAAAAATACCGAACGAAAATACGTGATATTTATATTTTCAAAAACCTAAGGCGATAGGAAGGATTTGAAATCGCTTCCTATATTTCTTCACAAACGAAAAGGGTTGCATCTATTTGGGTTTTTCAATACCTTAACCGAGCCAAAACTCGATTAGATGTTATTCGTTATCAGTTATTGATTTTGGCAAATTTTATTCAATATTGTATCTCATCTATACAAAGAATATAGTCCATACGACCGTGCTTTTCGGGAAAAAGAGGGAAGATTTCTAAATGAAACTATCATTGAAACACCAGCTTTCCGAAGTAAACAAAGAGCTGTGGCTCGTTCTCTCCATGATTTCAATAATCGGCATCATGAACTATCTGGTTACCGGCCATCGGATGCTCCTGGGGCTTTATACCCTGCCCACCCTTTTTTCCGCTTATTTTTACGGCCGAAAACATGCCGTACTCACCGCTTTTGCCAGTATTTTGCTTGTGGTATGGGTCCCTCATGCCTTGTACGCGCAGGAGAGCAAAAAAGACATCCAGCTCCAAACGATTGCTTTTAAATTGTTTCAAGAAAAAGAAAACCTTAAAATATTGAGATCTCAGGTGGTGGAAAAAAACAACACCGCTGCTGTTTTTGATGAACAGCCTTTGTCTTACTATTCACTGATGGATAGTATAGATCGAATATATATCTTGTGCGGCTACGAATATGAGATATTGGAAATTGCACCAAAATTAAAAAAGGGATTTAAACCCAAATACTATCAGCGGAGAAACAAACAGCTCCTTCAAACAATAGATGGAATTACAACCGAACTGAATACAATAGACATGCTTTTCAAAGAAACACAGAACAGATCCATCATCAATTTGGTAGATCAGACAAAAAAAAGCATCCAATCCATTTTGTCTTTGATGGAATACGGGGTAAAGATTCTGGAGCCGGAATCGAATTGAATATTTAGTGTTTGAATGGTAATTATTAACGTATTGATATTACGCTACAATTTCGCATAAAACAAGACGAAGATTTTCTAGAACAACGCATTTTTTGCTTGCATTGAAATTCTGGTAATGTCCCTATTTAGTTGACATACATTTTTAATGTAATGCTAAGCTTGCCACCATCGTAAACCCATTATGATGGAGATAAGCCATGACCGATGTTAAGAATACTTTTTGCCCAAACATAGATTGTGAATACTATGGTCTTCAAAATCACGGTAACATAGCCATCCGGGGCAAGTACGGAAAAAATAAAGATAAGGAACTCCTTTATTGCAGAACATGTGGTAAACGCTTTGCGTCAACAAGAGCTACAGCCTTTTTTGGACTTCATTTGTCCGATGATAAAATTGTTCAAATTATTCACCATGCCGTCGAAGGGGTTGGAGTTCGAGCAACATCAAGATTACTGGGTATCAATAAAGATACCGTTAACAGGGTCATCCTTCGTGCTGGTGAGCACTGCGAAATAGTATTATCAAATCTTTTACGTTCTTTGAAGCTAAAAGAAGCCCAATTAGATGAATTGTGGGCGTTTGTAAAAAAAAGAAATCTGTTGACCCAGAAGAAATTGGCAGAAAGTGGATCTGGACAGCGTTAGATACTTCCACTAGGTTGCTTGTTTGCTTTCTCATTGGGGATAGATCAATTGAAGATGCACATTCTTTTTTAAACAGTGTAGTCTCCAAAATAGTGAACCTACCACTATTTGTATCAGATGAATTGCTCCATTATGCAGATGGCTTAAAAGAATTATTCCATAAATGCACAGAGCAATAACCAACAGGGCGCCGGGGGCGGCCCCGGAAACCAGAAAAAGTGGTCAATGACGATTTAGATTATGCCACCGTTCACAAAACCAGAGATAAAGGACGCATTGTCAAGGTAGAGACAAAGATTGTATTTGGTTCTAAAGAACGTATTGAAGAAAAGATAAATGCATTACCCGGCAAAACAATTAACACGTCCTATGTGGAACGGTCCAATTTTAACTGGAGACTCTGGGATGCCCATTTGACCAGGAAAAGTCTTACATTCGCCAAAGCCTTTAAATGGCTCAAGGCCAAGTTTTTTATTTGTGTTGCGTTTTATACTTTTGTTCGTCCTCATGAAACATTAAGTCGTGCCATGGATAGAACATTTAAACCAAAATCACCGGCGATGGCTGCTAAAATAACGAATCAACTATGGAGTATAAAAGAACTGCTCGGATACAAAGTCATCATCAACTAAATAAGGACATCACCCAATTATCACACCGGCGTTTTTAAATCCTTTCTGCGACCTTAGCTTTTCATAGGGGTTTTAATAGCTATTAATATCCTCTTGAACCTTAATAAAATTTAATAATTGTGAAGCCTTACCCAAACTCTGGTTCTTGGTAAAGATGTTATCCATGAGAATTCGGCAAATCGCCTGTTGTTCACCAATTTTCTGAAAATTTGTAAACAAAAATTCCCCTGCTTTCGTCTTAACACTACTGTAGTGGTCAGCGTTCTCCTGATATCGCTATTTAGTCAACCTACATTTGCAAAAAGTCCCCAAAGATATCGTTGGGAAGGGGCAATAATTGGGCTTGGAGCTGCTATTTTAGGAGGCGCAATATTACATGACAATCGTTATTCAAGATATGGGCCGCAGCATTACCCAAGGTATGACCGGCATTATCCAAGGCCCCGGCATCGTCCAAGGCATTATCAAAGATACGGTTATCGACCTTGTGAATATTATGATTATAAAAGATTCTGGGTACCGCCAATTTATAATCGGTTATGGAGACCCGGTCGTTACAACCAATACGAAAGATGGATTCCAGGAAGGTGGAAAAAAAGGATGATTCGGCCAGGTCATTGGGAAGAAAGGCGTGTTTGCCGATCTGACAGATAGTTTGATGGTTTTGATTGATTTGATTAAAAATCGTTTTGGATTTTCATCAGATTATAACTATCTGAAACATTGATATTCACTCCAAACAACTCTTCCGAAAATCCAGATTACCATAATCGAAAACCGAGAGGATTCCGGCAACTGGTGACTTATTGAGACAAACTCAACTATCAAAATCAGTGAAATTATTGCATATACCAAATGGATACATACAACTTATCGTAATTTTACAATTGCCTGAATTCACCCTTTCAACCTGTGATTTAAATCAAGTATCGCGGGAATTTTCAGAACTGATATAGACCGTTTTGTATGGAATATCTGCAAAATTGGTAGGACAGATTTTTAGCACCAGTAAATAAAATCCGATGCCTTGAGGAGGTCCTTCTTCTCGCAGCCATTTATTTTTCTAACTCTTCTTTAACAGCCAATCCGATTTTTCCCATCGTGTAGGGTTTCTTTATATACTTTCCTGCACCTAACCTTTGAGCTTTCTTCACATCCGGCGTTTCAGCATACCCGCTGGCGATGATGGCCTTTTGGCCAGGATGAATCTTTATTACCCTCTCATAG
>Ga0255052_10001506_pt1 | contig 17518 bp, 19 predicted proteins | sample JV7_2_21_MG_FD_188632 | JGI IMG/M metagenome (GOLD analysis project Ga0255052, IMG submission 188632) | Seawater microbial communities from Jervis Inlet, British Columbia, Canada - JV7_2_21 | ecosystem: Environmental > Aquatic > Marine > Inlet | place: Canada: British Columbia | collected...
AGCAGATGGGCGACCTGGCCGACAGCCTGAACGATCCGGCCGTGCTTCGGCTGGAAAATATCGATACCAACGTTCTGCCCCCCTCTGCTGCGGTTGAATTCACCAGGAACGCCATTGTCGATGACGATGCAAACAGCTATCTGCCGTTTCTCGGCCTCGACTCGGTTCGCCAGGCAGCGACTGCACTGGTCGGACGCCAAAGCCGCCAGGACTACAACTGGAAGACGGAGTCAGTCATCTGCGCAGGCGGACTGTCCGGTATTCTCAACACACTTCTCGCGACACTGGAACCAGGCGACGAAGTCCTGATGACTGACCCGACCTATGTAGGCCTTATCAATCGGGTTCGACTGGTGGGCGGCGTGCCGAGATTTGTGCCTCTTGTCCCAACCGCGGAAGGTTGGTTCCTCGATCGTGATGCACTAAGTGACATCGATCCCACGCCTGTCAAAGCATTACTGATGATGAGCCCCTCTATGCCGACTGGCGCAGTCTTCAGTCGGCAAGACTGGCAGGCGCTGACCGATTTTTGCGCAGAGGCAGATTGCTGGCTTATCGATAATTCGGCCATGGAGCGACTTCTGTTTGATGATCGAGACGTCATTCACCCGGCCTCTTTTCCCGGAATGCGTGAAAAGGTAATTACAGTCGGATCCGCGTCCAAGGAATATCGAATGATCGGCTGGCGTGTCGGCTGGGTCGTTGGACCAGCGGTAATCGTCGCCGATATCGCCCGAGTCAGCATAAGCAATGTTGTCTGTCAGACCGGCATTGCAATGGGCGCCATCGCAACCGCAATCAATGAAAAGCACGATGGCATTGCAGAGTTTGTGAATGAGTTGCAGGCCAGGCGCGATCTGATCGTTGACGAACTTGGCGACTTTACCGTCATCCCACCACACGGCGGATGGTCACTCCTGGTTGATGTTTCGCCGCTGGGCATCGATGGACCAACCGCATCAAAGCTGTTACTGGAAAAAGCAAGGATCGCCGCGACACCGATGATAAATTGGGGCGGAGCACACTGTGCGAACTATGTGCGTCTCGTATATTCGAACGAATCTCTTGGCCGACTGCGCGGCATCGGCAATCGTTTTCGCCAGGCACTGACCTGATCGAGGGTAAGAATTAATAATGACAATAATTCGATGCATGGCGATGTTGCTCATCTTGATTCACGTTGCACCGGCGCACGCCGAAACAGCCACACTGGTGCTGCGGAACGGGAAGATTGCAACTGCAGATCGTGCATTCACGATCCAGGAATCCGTAGCGATTCTGGACAACAGGATAATCTACGTCGGCAACGACTATGGCGTTCAACAGTTCATCGGTGACGACACGCGGGTCGTTGAACTCGATGGCCGGTTCACGATGCCAGGCATGACTGACGCCCACTGCCATCCATTCAATCTTGGCCGGATTGACGATGAGGAAAGATTCAGCGTCGCTGGCACGACAAGCTTTGAAGAAGTGGTCGAAAAGGTGGAACGCAAGGTTATGACCCTTGAGCCAGGCGAGTGGATTATCGGTTCCGGCTGGAGTGAACAGGATTGGACGCGAAAAGTATTACCAATTCACGATCAGCTGAGTGCGGTGTCACCGGATAATCCCGTCTTCCTGTACAGACGCGGCGGCAATTCATCTTTCGTTAATCAGAAGGCCATGGAGATTGCCGGCATCGGCAAGGACTCTCCGGACCCTTATGGCGGCCAGATTCATCGTAAGGAAAGCGGTGAACCGACCGGCTTCCTCGTCAACATGGGCAATAATCTCGTCAAGGATCATTTCCCGATACCCGACCATCCTTACGAGTATTACCGCGACATCTACCAGAACGCTGCGCGGATCAGCCATGAGGTCGGCCTGACTGGATGGCACGTCGCCGGCACCTATCCGGATCAATTGAATGTGTTTCGCGAAATGGTTGATCGCGGCGATCTTGATATTCGGGTCAATGCGATGATCCAGAACCCGCGCAAGGGTGAACTCGAAGCACATTTCAGGGAACACCGCGTTATCAACTACGGCGGTCACGATATGTTCCAGGTACGTAGCGTCAAAGTATTCTTTGACGGCGCCCTGGGATCGCGGGGCGCGGCGTTTTATGAGCCCTACTCCGACGACCCTGGCAATGTTGGTGTTACCGAGATTCCGCCAGAGCATCTTTACAAGGTGGCGCTCGCCGGGCTCAAGGCCGGCATGCAGGTCGCACCACATTCGATTGGAATTCGGGGCAACGGCGTGATGCTCGACATGTTTGAGAAAGCGTTGAAAGAATATCCGGTCAACGACCATCGCTTCCGGAGCGAACATGCACAAATCGTAGATTTGAAAGATGTCGAGCGTTTCAAGCGCCTTGGCGTCATTCCTTCGATGCAACTTATTCATGCAACGTCCGACATGCCGATTGTCGAGGACAGGATCGGCCCCGAAAGGATGAAGGGGGCTTATGCCTGGCGTTCATTTATCGACGCGGGACTGCCCGTCGCCGCCGGTTCCGATTTCACCGTCGAGAGTCACCGGCCGCTGTGGGGGTTTTACGCGGGCGTTACCCGTCAGAACCATGCCGGCGAACCCGAGGGCGGCTGGATGTCGGAGCAAATCCTGAGCCGCGAAGAAGCGATTCGCGCATACACGATCTGGCCCGCCTATGCCGCATTCCTCGAGGACGTTGTTGGATCGATTGAAGTCGGCAAATATGCCGATATTGTCGTACTCGACAAAGACCTTCTCGAAATTCCGGCGAGCGAAATCTTGGATACAGAAGTGTTGTACACGATCGTCGCCGGCGAAATCGTCTACCAACGAGAGGCTGCTGATGACTGACAGATACACGGTGGAGAAAGCGCTGGACCTGGTCGCGCGATCGGATGATGAAGCTTACGGCGTACTGCTTGAACACGGCACGCTTGAGCTCGGCTACTACAAACCTGACGGAATTGATCCGCAGCAGCCGCATACGCAGGATGAAATCTATATTGTTCAGTCCGGTTCAGGCTTATTCGTGCTCGGCGATGAACGGAAACCCTTTGAGGCAGGCGAAGCATTGTTCGTACCAGCCGGCGCCGTTCATCGGTTCGAGGACTTTACTGAAGACTTTTCGACCTGGGTGATCTTCTACGGCCCGGACGGAGGTGAGTAGTGGCAGACGATAAGAATGCACAAAGGATGGGGGCCTGGATTGCGATTGGCGTTGCCATCGGCGCTGCACTGGGCGCAAGCACTGGAAGCATGGGTACCGGCATCGCGATTGGAGCAACCATCGACGCAACGCAAAGCCAGGGAGGCGGCAAATAGTGACCAGGATCTCCATCCATCCGGCCAAGAGAAGCGAGAGCCGAAAGATCGCCGAGCTCTACCAGCTTTCGTCCGATGGCGTCTCCGATTACATCTGGACGAAACTCGCGGAGCCGGATGAAGATCTCCTCGACGTTGGTCAGCGACGATACGAACGTGAAGATTCCGTCTTCAGTTATCGAAGCACGTCGATCGTCGAATGCGATGAACAAGTCGCTGGCATGCTTGTGGCATTTCCCATGGTGATTGACGAAGATTACGTCGAGGAAGACCCGGTTCTTGCCCCTTACAGTGTTTTGGAGGAACCGCATAGCTATTACATCTGCGCAATGGCGGTATTTCCGGACTATCGCGGACAGGGCATCGGGCGTCAGTTGCTCGAGCTTGCGGAGACAAAGGCCGAAGAGCACGGCCTTGGGAAGCTCAGCCTGATCGTCTTTGAAGAAAACGATGGTGCCAAACGGCTTTACGATCGTTCCGGCTACGAAGTAGTTGCACGCGAGCCTGTCGTGCCACATCCTTTGATCCATCACGCCGGCGACGCTTTGCTGATGGTCAGGACGCTGCAATCAAAGCACTAACAACAATCACCGCAACACTCATCCTCGCGTCGTCAAATGCTCGCGCAGATATTTCGAGCCTCGAATGGATGACCGGCTGCTGGGCCCTGGTTGGACAAGACGAAGGGTCGATTGAGCAATGGTCGCGTCCTGCCGGCGCAACGATGCTCGGATTTAGCCGCATTGTCAGTGGTGGCAAGACGGTGGCATTTGAATATCTTCGCATTGTCGACGAAGGTAACGATGTGATCGCTTTGATCGCCTCTCCATCCGGACAGGAAACTGCGCGGTTCGAAATGAAGGAAGTGACGATGCGCAAAGTTGTTTTCGAAAACCCGGAGCATGATTTTCCGCAGCGAATTATTTATCAATTGGATGACGACGGGAACCTGGCCGGCCGAATCGAGGGACTAGTCAACGAAGCAGCGCACGCAGCCGACTTTCCGATGATAAGGGCTTCCTGCGACGACAGCGGTGCCGAAGATCAATATTAGAGCGGATCGCAGAGCGGTGGCGCTACTGTCAATATCGGTCATTTCTGTAATCGCCATATTCCTCCTTGTTGATCCTTATCCACAACCAGCTGGCTACCATGATCTCGCCGACGCACGCACCATGCTCGGGATTCCAAACTTCTGGAACGTAACAAGCAATGCACTCTTTCTTGTTTTTGGTCTCGCCGGGCTCCGCCTTGTTTTGACCAGCGGTGAACTCGCAATCCTCCCCGATTCAAAGGCCGCCTACGTCATATTGTTCATCGGCATCACGCTAACCGCGTTAGGCTCGGGCTGGTTTCACCTTGCTCCCCGGAACGACACGCTTTACTGGGACCGGCTGCCAATGACAATCGCCTTCATGCCCTTGTTCACCGTCATTATCGGGGAACATGTCTCGGAACGGCTGGCTTCTCTGCTTTTGTGGCCACTATTGCTGACGGGAATATTTTCGGTGCTTTGGTGGGACCACACCGAATCGATCGGAGCCGGCGATTTACGACTTTACGGGCTGGTGCAGTTTCTGCCGATGCTTCTGATTCCTGCGATCCTGCTGATGTATCGATCGGCATTCGATTCAATTCGATTTTTTTGGGTAGCGATCGGGCTTTACGGGTTGGCTAAGATTTTCGAACAGTTGGATGAGGTGATATTCAGTGCCGGTGGAATTATCAGCGGCCACTCGATTAAACACATAGTGGCCTCGCTCGTACCTCTCGTGCTCATCAATGGCATTCGGCGACGCCGTTACCGCGACGTGGGTCCTCCGCCTGCCAGCCAGACAACTTCGTGAATATCCTTCAGCCCGGCGGCCCGAAACTTTGGCGGGCAGGCTTCAATGTCATCGATTTCGTCAACCCGGGCAAGGTCCCGCCAATATGCACCGATTTCCGCTGGAAGGACGGCAAATGGCGGTCCCTGAACAATGCTTTGATCATATTCCAGGGTGATGATCATGCGCACGGCGTCTGACCGGAGGAGCCGTTTTGTATGTTCGACGTATCCGGGCCGGAGGGATTCGGGCATCGCGACAAGCGCACCACGATCGTAGAGCGCGTCAAACGGTGGTGCCTCGAATTTGAAATAGTCGCCGCAAAAAAGTGTGATGGGTAAGTTACTCGCCGAATAACGATCGAGGTGATCGCCAGTCTCTGACTCGTAGGCAATCTCATGGTCTGCAAAGAATTCGCGAACCGCTTTTTCAGCAAGTTCAACGCCGACAACTTCGTGTCCGCGTTCGGCAAGCCATATGAGGTCGGGTGATTTTCCGCACAATGGCACCAGGACACGACTTGCTCCGGCACGTGTCGGCCAGTGCGATTTAAGCCCGGCATTGCCGTCTTCTTCGTGCCAGCCTGTCCTGCCGTTCGCCCAGCGATCGAGCCAGTCTTCAGTCACGAGGGCTATCTTAGAAACGGCAGCTTGTCGGATAGTCCATCATCGAGTCCTGCAATCCTGCCTGCCGGAACCGTACCGAGTACAATGAAAATCATCAGCCAGACGACGTCGTGATTGGTGCCGTCAAAAAATCCCGCGCCCTTCGCAAACCAGAAATTCACAACCATTATCGCGCCAGCTACGGCCGCGTACCGAGTCGCCAGACCAAGAATCATGGCGACACCGATTGCCATTTCACCCCAGGAAACGAGGGAAGCAAATACTGCTTTATTCGGTATGACAATGGTTTCGATGAACGATCGGTAGAATTCGAATGACCTTTCAGCCTGGGCACCGAGGAAGCCCTCCATACCATCGGCAAAATTGTCTCGCCGGAGTTTTCCGAAACCATTCCATGCAAAGAAAAGTCCCGTGTATATGCGGAGCATCACGATCGGCCAATGCTGAATGGCTGAGTGGCTTCTCGAATCGAGGCGATCAATCATTTTCTGCACTCCTCGCGGCACTGAACAAAGTGCCTGCGGCTGGTCTTCTCCTAATGTTAGCACCGGCTTTGCGGACGTGTGGCGGAATTCTCACCTCAGCCGCCTCCAACCGGTTTACCCCTACAGACACTAGGGGTTACTACCGGTTTCCCTCTACAGACACTAGGAGTTACTATCTGCGCCCTTTCTTTTGACCGCTAAAATCTGCGGTCGTATTCTTGTAGAGACAGTTTTATGGCAAATGCAACAATCATCGACGGAAAAGCCAAAGCAGCCGAATTGGCAGAATCCATATCAGCAACAACGGCCGCTCTCGTAGAGCAAAAAGGAATCAAACCCGGGTTATCCGTTGTGCTCGTTGGTGAAGACCCCGCCAGCCAGGTGTATGTCAGAAACAAGAAACGCACGGCCGAATCCTGCGGCTTCAATTCAGTGCAGCACACCCTTGCTGTGGATTCTTCCCAGGAAGATGTCATGACACTGATCGAACAGTTGAACGCTGACCGCGCGGTGCATGGCATCCTCGTTCAGCTTCCCCTGCCCTCACATTTGGATGAGCAGGAAATCACACAGTCAATCTTGCCTGGCAAGGATGTCGACGGTTTTCACTTTCAGAACATCGGCATGTTGACTGCCGGGCATACAGATGACGCGTTCGTACCCTGCACGCCCGCCGGTTGCATGCTGATGATTGAAGATCATCTCGGCAAGGACCTGTCCGGTCTTGACGCAGTGATTATTGGCCGGTCGAACATCGTTGGCAAGCCGATGGCCAGTCTGCTGTTAAAGGCAAACGCAACAGTGACCGTTTGCCACAGTAGAACCAAGGATCTTCCGTCGGTCGCACGAAACGCGGATATCCTCGTCGCGGCCGTCGGTCGCGCAAAGATGGTCAAAGGTGACTGGATCAAGCCCGGCGCTGTCGTTATCGATGTGGGAATTAATCGAATTCAGGTCGAGGTTGATGGTGAGACGAAGAATCGCCTGGTGGGCGATGTCGATTTTGACGAAGCTGTGAAAGTCGCCGGCGCAATTACACCCGTGCCAGGTGGCGTTGGCCCAATGACGATCGCGCTTCTGATGCTCAACACCCTTAGATCCGCGGAGCGATCTGGTAGTTAGAAACTTCGTTTAGACTCGATCAGGAACTGCACCTCGTCAATAGAGGCGTCTCCATCAAGGGGAAATGCGATGTCGATGTGAATGACATCGCGCCCGCTCGCTCGTGTCGGCACCAACCGTAAGCCAACGCCCACATCTTTGAGCCAGCCTACGGGCTGAGTCCCCGTCGGGCTGTCACCCCAGGTGCGGCCCACGTCGGCAAAGATCGCGCCCCCTACCCGGGCGAGTTTGAATGGGTACCAGTCTGTGTAATATCGTTGCTCGATCGTTAACAGTAACTTCGATTCGCCGGATTGATAGCGCAGCGGATAACCGCGCAGCCCGGTATCGCCGCCCAGGTCGGCGAAGTTTTCCAGATCGAGGTTTCGTCCTCGACTGCCATCCAGGGTCATGAAGAAAAGGCGTTTTTCGGAAATCTTCTTGTAGTAGCGCGCGTTCAATGACACCTTGCTGTTCGCGGTGCTGCCATTATCGACGCGTCCGCTGACGGATGAAGACAGAATCAGCGCTTTCTTGTCCATTGAACCGAATCCTCCGCCCGCGTCGATTCGATAGACGAGTGAATCGCGATCGGAACCAAATTCCTCCGATGCATAGCCGAGACTCGCGGACAATCGTGTTCCCAGGTAGAAGTCTTCTGTTCTTTCCATAAGGTCCCGGTTTGAGGTTGACTCGAACTTGTCTTCCAGCAGCTCGATTCCGATATACGGATACACCAGCGTTCGGTCGGCAGGTACAAGCGGTGGCAGCGTTCCATTGACTACGCTTGAGAAACGCCGTTCATCATGGACAATGCCAGCTGTCCAGCGCCGCACCCAGCCATCCCTAAGCCCGGCCGACCAGCCGGCGAACGCAGAATGCAGATTCAAGTCCGCGGCATACTCTGCTGCTTCATTGCCAAGTTCGTAAAAGGATACTTCCCGGGTATTGTCGTAGAAGCTAACGCCCGCCGATTTGTGGGTGTCGAGGGCATAGAAGGGCCTGATCACCCTGACGTCTGTCGTGTGGCCGTCTGAATTGTCGGCCAGTTCGAGAAACATCGACGTCCAGCTCCGGCCAAGATTCTTGTCGTAATACTGAAAACTGGTCGATTCGCGATCGACGTTATCCGAATAGCTCAGCCGCAGCGAGACACCTCTGCCCAGCAGGTTCCGTTCGGACACGGAGACCCGACTGCGGTTTTCGCCACCGCTGCGCGATACGGAGAACCCCGGCATAAGGGTCCAGAGATCACGCGTTCGTACCCTGACATCGACGACACCGTTCTCGTATTTTCCCGGTTCGATTTTCGCGTCGTAGAGATAGTCGTTCTGACGCAGCAGTCTTTCGGATTCGGCAACAAGCCGATTGGAAAATCGGTCTCCCGGGCCGAATAACAATTGCTGCCGGATAACCGAATCGCGAGTCATCATGTGCCAGCGATTCGCGAGCCGGAATAGTGACTTGTTCTCTCCCGGTTGCGTCGTGTCAAAGACATTAAGCTTTTCGTAAATAATCTCGCCGATCACCGCACCCATCGCTTCCAGTTCTTGTGCGGAAGGCAACATCTCCTCAGCCACCGAAAGAGAAGCCATCAGTGCCATGAGGCCAGCCAGAACGCTCGGATATTTTGCGGTTTGCGTCACACGGTCAATCTATCACCGAGAAAGGCAGCTTGTGCCAAAATTATGCACGCTTTCCACCCGGGATCGCCGATCGGGCGGTAGAATGTCGCCGATTGACCGTAACCAAACAATATCAGGAGCGTACATCCTTGAGACAGACCGGCGACAAGTTTCGAACGATTTGGCAGAAGCCCGATGACCCGACAATCGTCCAGATCATCGATCAGCGTCGGTTGCCCCATGAGTACGTAGTGCACGACCTGGTAACGTGGCAGGACGGTGCAAACGCCATCAGCAACATGCTCGTGCGCGGTGCCCCACTAATCGGCGCCACGGCTGCATGGAGCCTCTACCTGGCTGCATTGGATCGAGTGGGACAACCGAATTGTCGCGAACGTGTATTGCACGCTGCGGATGTGATCGGCGAAACCCGCCCTACCGCCGTAAATCTCAGGTGGGCCCTGGATCGCGTCCGCCACGTGATCGACGATGCGGGCGGCGATTCGGATCTTGCCTCCCTGCTTGAGGCAGAGGCCAGGGACATCTGTGATGAAGACGTAGAAATATCTCGTGGTATTGGGGAGCATGGCCTGACGCTTATTGAAAAAATCGCGGCAGGCAAGCCCGGCGAACCTGTCAATATCCTCACGCATTGCAACGCCGGTGCTCTGGCGACAATTAATTACGGCACGGCAACCGCACCCATATATTTCGCTCATGCAAAAGGCATTGATGTGCATGTTTGGGTCGACGAAACGCGGCCACGAAACCAGGGATCACAACTGACAGCCTGGGAGCTCGCAGAAAATGGGGTGCCGCATACACTCATCGTCGACAACGCAGGCGGCCACCTGATGCAGCACGGGCAGGTGGACCTTTGCATCACCGGGACCGACCGAACAACACGGACCGGCGATGTCGCGAATAAGATCGGTACCTACCTTAAAGCGCTCGCCGCACACGACAATGACATTCCATTCTATGTGGCACTACCGTCGACGACGATTGACTGGACCATCCGGAACGGTATCCGCGACATCCCGATTGAGGAACGTGACCCGGATGAGGTCAGCAGGATCTATGGTCGGGTAGGCGACAGACTGGATTCAGTCAATACCGTTGCATCGAATACTCATATCAGCAATTTCGCGTTTGATGTTACGCCGGCAAGACTCATCACCGGGCTGATCACCGAGCAGGGTATTTGTGATGCCAGCGAGGAGGGGTTGACCCGCCTTTTCCCGAATGTGGCCGGCCAGCACCAATAACAAAAGGCGTTAGTTTTCTGGCGTGCGGTCTCTGTTGACGAGGATGGGATCCAAGCGGAATCGATAGATTCTGCAGGTTCTGGCGGTAGCCAGTATTTGGCCGGGCCCGATGGGTTCGAAATTCGATTTCTTTATGGCCCGAAGCGCGGGCTTGGAAAAAATCCGATGGGTGCTTTCCGTAACAACCGGCCGGGATATCTTCCCGTTCGCCTTTATCTTGAAGCAAACTGTTGCTTCTCCTGTGATTCTGTCGCGACGAGCGACGGAAGGGTACTTCGGGAATGCAGTTAGCGCTGGAACCCGGTCGGTGTTCGTATCGATGTAATGAATAATACCGGGCGGCTGCTGGGCGAAACTTGCAGCCGAGACGAGCGCCGCCGCAATCGTCGTACAACAGGCACTCACGATAAAGGGCCTGCGATTATTAATTTTGTTTCGTATCCCCATTGTCTTTCTTTTGTCTGTCATCAATCTCGATTTCAGGACGTACGGGATGGACAGCATCCATGTACATCGAGCGCGCGACCTTCATGGTACGTGCTCCGGGATTGAGTTCTTCGCCTCTTAACAGGTCCGCGTCGGCTTTTGCCCACTGCTTGGTCTGGATGTAAACAACAGCCCTGTTGTTATAACCGCGCCAACTTTTGTCGTTTCGCGCCAAAAGGAGGTTGCAATACTTGAGTGCGTCGTCGTACTTGCCGAGCCTGATATAACCAGCGCACAGATTAGACAGAGCAGCCTCTTCCTCACGACGCCCCATCGCAATCTCAAGACCCTGATGAGTGAGTCTCACACCCTTTTCATCCCTGCCAGCGAGTAATGCCTGGGCTCCATCGTGCAATGGCAGATTTCGTGGCCCAATGATCGTCGTCGGGTTTTGTGGCCTATTGATTCGATCCGCACCCTGGCCCCAGCACAGTGGTGCAATCAGTAAGGCGAATATGAGAAAAGTGGATTGGGTGCGCATGAACTAAAACTCCCGCGAACTCGCTTATTCTAGACCAATTTCCAGTTTCCGGAAGAGAATGTAGCGCTCGCCGGACAAGCAATATTGGCCTGAACCGGTCTCCCGGCACACGGCCTGTGCCCGAGCTGGTTCGCTTCAATATCAGACCAGATTTTTAGCAAAAAATTCAATTGTCCGGCGCCATGCGAGCGCCGCTGCCTCCTCGTCGTAACGGGGCGTCGTATCGTTGTGAAAACCGTGGTTTACGCCGGAATACATATGCATCGTGTATTGCTTTCCGGCCGCCTCCAGCGCCTCTTTGTACGCCGACCAGCCTTCGTTCACGCGGGTATCAAGCTCGCCGTAGTGGATCAGCAATGGAGCCTGGATCTGCTCCACTTCCTCGGCCGCAGCCTGCCTGCCATAGAACGGAACTGCTGCGGCAAGATCCGGAATTCTGACCGCCAACGCGTTCGATACGCCGCCGCCGTAACAGAATCCGACGCAACCGACTTTTCCGGTGCATTTTTCGTGGGCCTGCATGTGGTGGACAGCTGCTATGAAATCTTCGAGCATTTCGTCGCGATCACGTTCGCGCTGCATCGTTCGCCCATCGTCGTCGTTTCCCGGATACCCGCCAAGTGGTGTCAGGGCATCCGGCGCAAAACCGATGAAGCCGGCTTTTGCGACCCGCCTTGCGACATCCTCGACGTATGGATTCAGGCCGCGGTTTTCGTGGATTACAACCACAGCAGGCAACTTGCCGCTGGCTGCGGCCGGCACTGCCATATACGCACGCATTGTCCCGGCACCTTTCGGTGAATCGTATTCCTGATAAGCAATCTCGATGTCCGGGTCATTCTCTGCAACCTGGCTGGCAAGTGCATAGTTCGGTGCAAGCGCATTAAAAACTGCCAGTGCGGCGGCGCTTGATGCCGTGATTGATCCAAGTCTGTCGAGAAATTCCCGGCGATTAATAAAACCGTGGGCGTATTTATCGTATAAGTCCAGGAAGCGCTGATCGTATACCTGCTTGTTGCTCATGATGCCCCCTCGTAACAAACTGACTGATATGGAAATATTTCTGTGCTGAATTTTAGCCTATCAGGTACAGGTACGCGGGGATTTCAAATGCCCTGGGAGGGCCAAAGGAAGGCAGGTTCGCTGCAGGCTTAGGGGTACCCTTAGGCCTGCAGCAAACGGGTATTCATTGAGGGATCAGGACTCGGTTTCGACGCGTCCGTTTATATTTGAGAAATCCAGACCACCACTGCCATCCTCAACGATAATCAGGTCTTCTTCGACGTCACTGACATCAATTCCGCCAGAGCCGTCGTCAACGGTAACGCTGCCGGCCACGCCACGAACAGTGATGCTGCCAGATCCGTCGTTGATTGAGATATCACCACCGACCCCCTGGACTGAGATCGAGCCGGAGCCATCGTCGATTTCAACCTTTCCGCCAACGTCCACCATCTTGATCGATCCAGAGCCATCATCAAGGATGATGTCTCCGCGAACGTTACTGACTTCGATCGAACCTGAGCCATCGTCGACTTCCAGGTGAAGACCCTCCGGCATGCGGACATCCAGCTGGACAGACGCGCTGTCACCGAAGTTAAAAAATCCGCGGCCCTGCTCGAAATAGGCTTTGAGGACGGCCGTGTCACTGTCCTGCACCAGCGTTAAGATCAAATCTTCCTCGATCTTCTTCCTTGCTTTATCCTCGTTTTTGCCCGGCACCAGTATGGTTGCCGTCACCGTAATTTCGCTGGCCCCGGAAACGCCTGTGATGTCGATGCTGCCGGACCCGTTGTCGATATTGAGCATGTCGATTCCGCGAGTATCCAGCGTGAGTTCACGCACTTCTTCATAGTCACTCCAGGCCGCGTTCGCCAGGCTGGCCATGAACATTGTCATTATCAATATGCTGCGCATCATTTCGCCCCTTGAATTTCCAGATAGCCCGATAGTGTCAGGCCTCACCAGTATTAGATACCGCAAACTGTCAAACAGTTGCATGGGGCCTCGCTGTCGTCGCATCCGATGGTAAGCTTTTGATTTTCGACAACGATCAATCGGATTCCTCATGCCACTGACTCGCGAACTCCGCCAGTCTGACCCAATCCAGCCCGGGGCCGTTGGGGCTCAAGCATCGATTGATTTCAGATGCTTGCCCTACCAGGGTGCTGAAATTCTGAGAATTCGCGAGGCTTGTCTCACGACCGGTTTTTTCTACCTGGATCATGCGTTTGAAGACAGGAGAATCGTTGGTGCCACGCTGCAGCAGATGGACAGTTTCTTCGGACTGGACGACGATGATCTTCGAAAAAAAGAGGTCGGCGTTTCGGCGACAACCAAACACGGCTGGACGCCAATGTTCGGTGAACCCGCCTACCAGGCCGGCACTATTGCCCACGTTGAGTCGTTCGACTGCGGCAAACCCTTCCAATCGGACGGCCGCAGTCCGAAAAATGCCTGGCCCGACCTGGCCAACTTTCGGGGAGACGTGCGCCAATGCTGGAACGCGTTAACCAGGATTGGCGATGTAGTTCTTGAATCGCTTGCCCTGGCGGTTGGCGTCGCTCCGCGCACATTCTGTGATCGCTGCGACTCTCATGAGCTGAGTACGATGCGGCTCCTTCACTATCCGGCGAACGATGCGCCTGTCATCGAAAAAAACGTCGGCATTGCCGCCCACACAGATTTCGAGTGCATAACATTGATATTGCAGACGGCGCCAGGACTGGAATTGAGGGACACAACCGGCAGTTGGTATGACGCGCCTTCGGACAAAGACCGGGTCGTTGTGTTGCTGGGCGACATGCTGGAGCGCTGGACGAATGGACGATTTCAGGCGACCGGACACCGCGTCCGAAACACGAATTACAGGCGCTGCAGCATTGTGCTGTTTTTTGCCGTTAACGATGATGAATTAGTTGGTGCGCTACCCGAATTTGTTAGCAACGACAATCCTGCCCGGCATGAACCGGTCGGTCAGCGGCAACATCTCGACCGCGAAGTAAAGCGGGCGCGACGCTATCGCGACGAAGGCGGCTGATCGGGTCGTCAAGAATAACCTTAACGCTCGTATTGTTCCAATAGCCGGTTAAGATCAGTCCGTGACAGCCAGGTCCCTCTCACCATGACACCATGAATACGCCGGGTGTTATTGATGTCCGTGAGTGGATTTGCATCGAGAAGGATCAGATCGGCTTCGAGACCTTCCTGGACGGAACCGAATAAATCCTCTGATAAAAAGAACCTCGATGGGTTAACGGTGCCCGTCTGCAATGCCTCGAATGGCGTCAGGCCGGCGTCGACCAGGTATCTGAGTTCACGATGGAGCGCGAAGCCCGGAACGTTAAATATCTGCGGTGAATCGGATCCCAGCAACAGACCGGCGCCCGATTGTTTTAGCGCCATGATCAGCTTCTGCCGAATCTCAAGAGCGCGCCGGGCAGTGTCGCTATCGTAGTTGGCATCGTTCAGCACTTCGCGCTTGGCACCTTCCCATTGCGCTACCGCCTCTCGTGGCATGTACTTCATTTCGGGCCAGCGGGCCATATCTTCCGGAGCCCAGTCAGCGACCGTGACATGCTCGAAAAGCGATTCGGTCGGCACGTTCCAGACACTCGCGTCGGCAGTCGCCTGGGCAATTTCTTCAATTCTTGACAGGTAAGCCTGGTCGGCGATAAACACGCCGAAGAAACCGGCGAGCCCGCCGGACGGATCGTCATTGACCGGCAAGAGCGTTTCCATATAACCATCAAAATGATCGATCGTTGCGATACCTGCTTCCAGCGCTCTTTTGACGCCGACATCCTCAGGTACGTGTCCCGCGAATCGAATTCCCAGCCGGTTCGCAGTATCAGCAACTGCATCAAACTCTTCCCGGGTCAGGCCTGGATGAATTTTTAGAAAATCGTAGCCGGCGGCGACCTGGTCTTCAACCATTTGTGCGCCCTGCTCCGGACTGTTGACACTTCTGCCATTGAATGACGGCCCGGATGTAATCAGCCGGGGTCCGAGCAGATTTCTCTTGTTAATGTCGCTCCGCATTACGAGATGTGACGGCTGGCCAAGCATTCCACGAACGGTCGTTATGCCATTGGCGACGTACAAGGTCAGCACACGGTCCAGATTCCCCGACGTAAGGCCGGGTACATGACCGTGCATCTCCGCAAGACCCGGCATCAGGTAGCGATCCGTGCCATCAACAATAATAGCGTCTTCCGGGACCGCAGTGTCATTGACGCCACTGATCGAAACGATGTTGCCGTCCGTCACGACGACCGTCTGAGATTCAATAACGGTTTCCGACGTCATTGGAACGACGTTGACATTGATGAACGCAGTCGATTCGCCGTTAGCTGCTGCGGCCAGGAGCAAGACACCCGTGATGAAGCCCGACAGGGAGATGACACGTGTTTTCATTGATTTAGCCCACCATTTCGACTAATGCTGTGAACCGAACGACTGCAGTCAGTTCAATCTGTAAGAAATATCTTCAGGCGCCGTCAGATTACTTTCTTCAGCGTTTCCCTGCTGATGTTGCCACCACAAACGACAATGATAATGTTCTTACCTATGTACTCCCCGGCGACCTCAAGGAACCCGGCGATCGCCACGCCCGCGGCACCCTCAAGGAGCATGTGATGCGAGTCAATAAACTCCCGCATCGCATGCGCAATTTGCTTTTCGCTGACAACCACGAATTTGTCAACTACGTCACGGCAAATGTCAAAGGTGATCGCGCCTGCTTCGATGCCTCCGGCTGTGCCGTCAGACAGCGTCGGGTCACTTGGTAAATCAATAATCTCACCGGCCTTCACGGATTCAGTCATGACGGCCGACGCTTGGGGCTGGCATGAAACGATTTCCACTGCAGGACTTACGGACTTGAGAAAAGCGCCGATGCCACTGATCAATCCACCTCCACCAACTGCGATGAACACAGCGTCAACCTTCGCGATTTGCTTCGCTATTTCAACGCCGATTGAGCCCTGCCCGGCAATCACATCTGCATCGTTGTACGGCGACAGGTAGACCATGTCGTTCTCGTCAGCGTATTGGCGGGCGTGGGTCTCCGTATCGAGGCCGTCAGTGCCAAAAAAGCGAACGTCGCCTCCTGCGCGCTTTATCGCATCGACTTTGGTCGGCGATGTTTGCTCCGGCACAAAAATAACCCCTGTCACGCCAAGCTTCTTCATGGCAAACGCGATTGCGGCGCCATGATTTCCGCTCGACGCAGTCACGCAACCTACCCTGCGCTGCTCCGGCGTCAACGACAGTAGTTTGTTAAAGGCGCCTCGTAATTTAAAGGATCCTGTGTATTGCAGGTTCTCAAGCTTCATGTACACGTTCGCGCCGGTCAGCTGACTGAAATATGGAGAATGATCCAGTGCTGTTTCGCGAATATTCGGACCAATACGATTTGCAGCGAGGACAATGTCGGCAGGCAGCCGTTCCCTGTTCATTTACCACCGCTCCGACCAAAATAAAACTGCCTCAGAATTTGATCGAGGCTTACAGGACGCCCTTCTGTTGAAGCAGCGCCCGGCTTCTTAGCCGCGTCGGGAATCACGAAATTGATCCTGTTCTCCACGGGATCCCTGGTCGACAGAAAGTTGCGTCCTGCATCTGGCCCCATTTTCATGCACATCTTGCGGGATTCTCCGTGATGTTGCCGCGTGGCCCGGCTTATGGCCAGGTTACGGACCGTTCGTCAATGTGTTTGTTGCGCCGACCGAGCTTAACCAGCTTCGTGACTGGCAACAAGACACCTGTGACAAACAAAAAACTCACGGCGACGGCGTCCCTGCCATCGGCCGTGAGCGGAGGGTCGAACCGGTCTCGCTCAGCTGTTTCTTTCCCGGATCCGCAGCTTGATTGGCGGGTTGTTACCGTTGGCGAGACAGGAAGTGGAGTACTGTCTTTCCACCTCGTCTGTAAAGGTCGACGTCTGCAGTGTCATCCTGTAGCCGATCGAGCCCGGAGCAAGTTTCGTCACAACGTGCCGGATTCGGCGAACGCCATCCATCTCGATGTTTGCTTTTAATGCCGTGACGCAGGCATCGAGTTCTGCTGCGTAAGGCGTATCAGCGGTCGACTCTGCGAGTACTGCGCCCGACATGATGGTCAGTGCGGCCGTTGTAACCAGGATCTTGTTTGCTGTGTTGAGATTGAACATGGGTCTTTCCTCTTGCTGATGTAATCGGCCGATGGCCGCAAAGTAAAACAGAATGTATGTTCTGTTTAATTCAAAAAAACTCAAATATCGTGTGCGCTTTCTCCTGACAGAATAGTTGTTCTGTTTTGATCAATTTTTTTTTCAACCA
>Ga0255052_10001508_pt1 | contig 17500 bp, 20 predicted proteins | sample JV7_2_21_MG_FD_188632 | JGI IMG/M metagenome (GOLD analysis project Ga0255052, IMG submission 188632) | Seawater microbial communities from Jervis Inlet, British Columbia, Canada - JV7_2_21 | ecosystem: Environmental > Aquatic > Marine > Inlet | place: Canada: British Columbia | collected...
TCGAGTTGTTCGGCAATCGTGCGATTCGCCAGGGGGATTGGAAAATAGGCTGGCACCTCGAGCCCTTTGGTACCGCGGACTGGCGGTTATTCAACCTCGATGCTGATCCCGGCGAACAGTTCGACTTGTCCGAGAAATTCCCGGAGAGAAGAGCAGAACTCATCGCGCTATGGGATGAGTACGAAGAGATGAATGGCGTAATCATCGGCGATCGGTCGCTACTCGAAGGTGCAAAAAAAGCGCTTCCCAATCCGGTTTTCGAATCTGATAGCTATCCGCCGGTTCGTGGTTTGGAAAAAATTCCACACAAGAAGTTGATCGAACTTCTCAGCCAATAAAAAGGTATTTGTCATGAAAAATGTTAATTGCCCTACCCGATTCTTGGCCCTTGTCGCATTTGCGATTGCCGTTCCGTTGATTTCCGGACCGGCGAATGCTCAAGACGATGGTGCACGCACCTACTGGAAAGGAAGAGCCGGCACTAATGTCATGTCAGTCCAATACCTGAACATGAACCTGCAAGCCTCCGATGAACTGCAATTCGATCCGTCGCACTACATCTACCCTGCCGCGGACGCCGAGGCCGATATTTTTATATTGAGCTGGGCGCGCCACATGACACTTTTCGATCGGCCGTCGGTACTTAGCGCGAATCTTATGGGTGGCAGTGTCGAGGCAGATTTCGACACCAATCTCACGCCACCAGAATTTCTGCCGCCCGGTGTCGTACCAGGTTTCTCCTTCAGCCAGTCTGCCTCCGGCTACGCTGACCCTTCAGTACAACTCGACGTAAATCTTTTTGGTACGCCGCCGATAAACGCCATCTTCGATTATCTGAACTACGAGCCGACCTGGACCCTGGATGCTGCCGTGATGCTGGGAGTACCACTCGGGCAATACGACGATGACAAAGTCGTGAACCTGGGTCTGAACCGGTTTTTTGGGCGAGTCGCCTTCCCCTTCAAGTATCACTTCCGTGTTTTTTCCCCCGGCTACATGTCGAGCCTGGAAGTGGTTCCGTCTGTCTGGCTCTTTGCCGAGAACGACGATTTCCTGGGACAGAAATTGGAAAACGATCCGATGTGGCAAGTTGAGGCGCACTGGACCCATGACTTTACCCGACACTTCTTCGGGTCCCTCGATCTGCTGTACCGCAATGGCTTCCAGTCAGAAATCAATGGCGTCAATTTGGGAAGCGACATCGAGATCGGAGATCTCGGTTTCACGTTGAATTTCCAGGTGACGGATAACGTGACTATACGAACCAGCTTCAGCTCGAACGTCTTTGGCGACAGTGACATCGAAACCAGCATGATACGACTTCAGTTTATCTACGCCTGGGATATGGCGATTCAGAACTTAAAGAAACTAGGCAGTGAGTAGGAGGAAAAAATTATTAGCCTGGGTCGGACATTACAAGCCGTTGCTCCACTGGTGGGCAATGCTATCAAGAGCGGTCAGCTTTTTAATCCTCAGGCTGAGCATACCGAACCAGACCCGGATATTCTGTGTGAATATGACGTAAGAATTCCTATGAGCGAAGGGTTTTCTGTAACCGCAAATATTTTTCGGTCAAGAAAGGCGGCGAGCAAGGACGAAAAAGTACCGGTGGTGATGTGCGCCCATCCTTCGCACAGCAGACGCGCACGATTCGGTCAAAAGTTCTCGCCCCGACCAGTTTAGTCCGGTAATCGCCGGCCTATTATTCTGTAGAATTCGTGGACTTCTTTGTCATTGCAGATGCCTTCACGAATCACAGATTGATCCAACTGTTTCCAATTACATTGTTGACATCACGCTGCGTGCTGCGTCCAGTGCTACTTCCGTATCCATCCTGAATGGTCGTGCCAATACTCCAATGACTTCTTCGGCGGCGAAGATCCGGCGTCGACCGCGCCCGGTGCGATCTCTTACTACACCGGCTCTTTCGAGTCGCTGCAATCCCTGGTTCGCGGCCTGTGTCGATACGCTCAGTTCCGCAGCCAACTGCTTGACCGTCATAATAGGCATTCTTATTAATAGGCCGAGTGCTTTCGCAGCCGACGACCCGCTGCGGAATTTACCTCGCTCCTGCCATAATTCCGGCAGCCGCTCCAAGGCCTGCTGAGTCACCGCTTCTTCTTCTGTACAGGCAACAATCGCCTGGCAGACGAACTCGATGATTCGGCGATACGCGAGCTGTTTCTGTGCTTCCTCTAGCGCAGCTCCATACTCATTTCTTTCAGCTTCGACATAGCTGGAGAGATACAAGGGCAACCGGCCGGCTGCGGCCATCTGCAGTGCCCATAGCATCCGCCCGACACGTCCATTCCCGTCACTGAACGGGTGCACCGCCTCGAAGTGTGCATGACCGATCGCCATACGAATCGGTAGCACCATCCCCATACCGGCATCACCAAGCTGTAATAGTGCCTCATCGCGCATCCAATCGAGAACTTCATTGAGGCAGCGCTTCACGTGAGCCGGCGGCGCCGGGTTGTATTTGGAGTTTTCCTTGCGGCCGAAGCTGCCAATTTGCACGACATCGCCGGGCAAACCCGGCTCGCGCAGTCTTCCGGCCCGACCATGAAAGCCAGGATCTTTTTGCATGACTCTCTCGTGCAAGGAACATAACAAGTCTGGCGTCAACGCCGCCATGCCGGTGCTCTGTACGGTTTGAATGCCGTGCATCAATGCATTGGCGTATCCGCGTACGGAAGCTGTTGCCGAGGGCCCGGTGTCGTCAATCGCTGGCGACAGCACCTCATCGACGGTGGACCAGGTGCCTTCCATTCTCGACGATGACACCGCCTCCCTTCGCGCGAGTAGATAGGCCATTGTTCGCTGGATCTCAGATGCTGACCGTATGCCCGGCCGCCCCTGCAGTGCCAGGTTCGCGTCGCGGATCAATGGCAGTGACAATTTCTCGGAGATGTCGTGCGGCGGTTTCTGCGGCACAACGAACCAGATATTCTCAAAGCCGGCCTTGCCAACCTTTTGAATGCCGAAGCCTCTGTCCGTTGAAAATTGCTGACGCAGCACGCCGACCAATTCCTCGCGTTTCATGCCAAAAGCCTTGAGTTATCGAGCCTTATATCAAGGTTAGGTAATTAAACTTGATTTAGCAAGCCATAATTCAAGGTTAGCTAATCGCGGCGCCATTAATGAGGTCGCGAAGTACCACCAGCCAGATCGATTTTTCCGCGGACATAGACACGATCACGACTGCCAATGCAGCAACTAGTTAAGGTCGTCGTCCTGCCAATATTTGGTGCCCTGCAGCGTCACCTGCAGCGCCAACCCCTTTTTGGTCATTTGATAGACCGTGACGTCCTCATTCAGTCCGACGGCCCCTTCCATGGCACCCGCTTCCTCCTTGTTTTCGGCATTGGTCGTCGCCGCGGCGTCCGCCTGGCCCGTGATGTTCCAGCCTTTGTCGACGAACTGATCGAAGGTGTCCCGGCTGTGGAATATAAAGACTGCACTGAATTTCTTCACGCCAAGACCAACACCACCACCGGCGGAGAACATGTTCATGTAGACGTCTTTGTCGGAACTGTTGTCGTGTGCAATTCCTTTGCCGTTCGCGGTTGATACGAGCAGCACATTCACGCCCCTATGTGAAAAAACGGCATACCCGACAGCACTGCTGATCTAATTTTCTGCGGACGGCTTCTCCTTGTACAACCTGGTGAGTGTTTCCCCGCGCATCTCGAGCACTTTTGCCCGTTGCTCATCGGCGCTTTTCCTGCCGAATGCTGCTTCAGATTCAAATGCAAACAGGGACTAGACCAGCAAGAGGACGAACGATGCTATTGACGAGTTCCTCACTTATCTATCTCCATCAGCAGGACACCACCTGTTGAGCTACTCCTTATATATAGGTGTATGTGCGCGATTACTTCGGCGGCTCGTAAGGGTCCTTGGTTCCCGGCTTGATCGGCGGGTTTGTCCTGAGCGAGACGACGTGCGCCCCCAACTGCCCCAGGGCCGCTTTCGGCACCCAGGTCTCCGGGAAGAGCACGTTCTGTGTTTCGCCCGGGTCCTTAATGAGGTTGTAGATACGCGGCATGCCGTAGTTCATGGTCTCGGTGACGATGTTGTTCTGCTCCTTCAGGTGGAGCTTCCAGTTGCGCCACTTCACGGCCCAGACGTCGTTGCCCATGTAGACGATCACTCCCTCGCGATTGGACTTCTCCTGGTTGCCAAGGAAGAAATCAGTCTGGTCCACGCCGTCGATGATGCGGTCGTCCGGCACCGTGCCGCCGGCGATGCTCGCGAAGGTCGGGTAGAGATCCATCTCGTGAACGATCTCGTCGCTCGTCGTGCCCGCGGGAATCTTGCCTGGCCAGCGAGCGGCAAAGGGTACCCTCAGGCTGCCCTCGAACCCGGTGAATAGCGATCCCCGCCAGGGACCTGCTGAGCCGGGAATAAAGTAGTCGACTGAAGGGGTATTCGATCCTTCAGCTAACGCTTCCGGCCCATTGTCTGCCGTGAATATGAACAGCGTGTTGTCGCGGATCCCCAGCTCGTCGACCGCATCGAGCAGCATGCCGTTGTACGCGTCGATCTGGGCAAGGACGTCGGCAAAGCGGCCGTTGCCGGTCTTGCCGGCGAAGTCCGGGTGCGGGATCAGAGGGTAGTGGGTCATCGTGTACGGCAGATACAGGAAGAAGGGTTTTTTCGCCTTGGCCTGCTTGCGCATGAATTTGATCGAGCGTTTCGTCAATTCCAAGTCGATGAGCGCACGCTCCTTCAAATTGTAGTCCTTGACACGCTTTGGCGCCGAGCCCTTGGTGCCCTCGTAGATATAGGTTCCCTCCACGCCGCTTTCCGCGTAGCCGTCCAGCACTTCCCAGGGCGTCTCGTCGCTCGAGTTCGGGATGCCGTACCACTCCTCGAAGCCCTGGTCAGTCGGGAAGCGGCCCTCGGTGTGACCGAGGTGCCACTTGCCGAACATGCCCGTGGCGTAGCCGGCATCCGAGAGCATCTCGGCCATCGTGATCTCCCACTGCACGAGGCCGTAGACGCCTCCGCCGAGGGGGACCGTGCCGTTGCCGGTGCGAATGGCGTAGCGGCCGGACATGATCGCCGCGCGCGACGGTGTGCACTGCGACTCGACGTTGAAGTTGGTCAGGCGCATACCCTCAGCAGCGAGCGCATCGAGCCGTGGCGTCGGTGCGCCGCGGATGATGCCGCCACCATTGAATCCAGGCTCGCCCCAGCCGAAGTTGTCCATAAAGACGAGGACGATATTCGGTTGGTCCTGGGCATACGCAGGTGCGAGACCCAGCAGAAGTATCGTTGCAAGTAGGAACTGGACGTTTTTGATCATTGTTTTCATTGCGCTAACTCCTCCTGATTACCAACCGACCCACTTGTAGCCGATTTCGATGCCGTAGTCCGTGGGACGATCCGACCCGGACCCGATCGTAAAGGTGGGGCGGAGGTAAAAACTCTGTCCCTTCATGTCAGGCTTCCATTTCGTCATCATCCAACCGAATTCGAAATCCATTATGGCAAACTCAGTATTGGTTTCCTGGTCGAAGACGATTTGCGGTTCCGCGAAGAGCCACGTCTGTCCGTCTTCCGCCAGGACGAGATAATTGATATCGATTATGATCTGCTCAACTTCGTCGCGGCCGACGTCCTCGTCAATGCTGAACTTGTACTGCAGTCCCGGCGCAAAAAGACCGCCCTTCTTCCAAGGCCCCCAACCGCCCTTGAAAAAATGGCCCCAGAAGACAACAGGGGCCAGCGACGTGGCGCCCGCTCCGAGACTGTCTCTTGATGCGGTGTCGAGAAAAACATCCATCCCCACCGCGATTGCATTTGCCCCTTTTAAGACGGGCACTGTCATGAGCCTGAAATTGATATCCCCGAGCCCGTTATCGTCGATGTCGTCTATGCCGTCGCCGTTGACGTCGGCGTTCGTAATGTTGTACGGGATCCGGGTTCGAAACTGCCATTTGCCACCGGCAAAGGGCGTCCGGAACTCGAAGGTCGTCAAGTTCTGGTTACCGTCCCCGGCCGTATTGAGCCACAGATACTCGTTGTAGATCCGCGCGTCTCGCTGGAAGTTGATGGGGTTGGTACCGGACTTGTCATTCTTGTTCTTCACCGCCGCCTCGGCGGTGCCTGCCTCGTCCGATGCGGCGCTGGACTCCTGGGCTACAGCGAGCGAAGGCAACGCCAGCGACAGCGCGATCGTCGCGAATAGCGTCACCAGGGCGCTTAGCGCTTTTCTTGGAGTATTCATCGTGAGTCGATCCTTTTGTCAGTTAATACTGCGGGGACAATCACACTCGGAATTCTGGTGAGCGTCTATCCGAATTGCGTCGCACAGGGTCCATATGTCGCAAGGCTGAACAGTCGGTTTCAAATGTAGTCTTGTACACCTGTGTCTATGTGACAAAACCGTAATTTGTGGTCGGAAAATACTTATGTATGATAACCTTGGGTTCCCCGAGAATTGGGCTCGATGGATAAGAAGAACAACAACTACGAAGCGTTCATCGCGGGCCTGCCGCCTGAGCGCACGCTCGTGTTTCACTCTCCCGAGGAGCTCGAAGCAGCGTTAGCAGCGGAAGGCGTCAATCAGCCGACCCGGCAGCTCAGTACCGGCGAATTCCGGGCGCACCTCGCTGTGACGGAAACCGATTACGCGGTTTTGTTCTCAGACCGATACAGCACCGCAATTTCGGTCTACCTGGAGCCACCGGAGGGCACGGTTTCGTTTCTGTTTCCCCGCAGCGCGAGCGGCGTGTTTTTCGCCAATGGTGTCAATATCGGCAACGACAAGTTGCTCGCGTTTCCGGTCAGGACGGGCATCGATATTGCCGGTCCTGGGCTCATCGGCGCGGACTGCATCGGCATTGACGAGGCCAAATTCTGGGCGATCGCGGATGCCGTGTGCCCGGGCCTGGAGCGCCATGAGGAGGTCGTGATCATCCCGGGTGATCCGGAAACGCTGCACGAAATGCAGGACAGACTGACCGAACTGGTTGCTGCGCCGGAGCCCGGACCATTGAGTGAGGATGTGTCGCAGTTGATCGCGGACATGCTTGTCTGGATTGTCGACGGTCATGATGCCTGGCCCACCGAGTCTGCGATCACGACCGAGGCGCGCGTTCGCGTCGCCAAACGCGCCCAGGATTACATCGAAGCGCATTATCGTGAAGCGGTGCACATCGAGGATCTGTGCCGAGTGACGTGCGTTGGCGCACGCACACTGCAACGCTGCTTCCGCGAATACTTCCACCTGACCGTGTCGAAATACCTCAAGGTCTTGCGGCTGGACTCGGCGCGCCGAGAATTAGCCGCTGCTGATCATGCGTCGAATTCGGTCACGACGATCGCCCTGCAAAACGGTTGTAATCACCTGGGACGGTTTTCGGTCGATTACCGGGAGCTCTTTGGCGAGTCACCCCGTGAAACGCTGGCGATGCACACACTGCGACTGTAGCCAAGTCGACCACAGCGCTTATTCCCAGTCGAAGGCAAAGCTGAGAAACGCGTGGTCACCTTCCAGGCGGTTCTCGGCGTGGAACTCATGCAGCCACTTCGCGATGAACGAGACATCCTGATTTCCGATTTTGGTACTCCAAAGTAGCGCAGGCCCGATGCCGGCGGCCTCCGCTTTGAAACTGCCGAGCGTGGCGCCGGCGCCGCTGTCGCCTGTTATCTGCTTGAGGTAGAACCCCTGTATGCCAACAGCCATCGTCTCGGACAGGAACTGGTTGAAGACGACATCGACATGAATCTCCCGGCCGGTCTGGTAATCCGTGTCGCTGTTCTCGGTGTTATAGATGTGGCCCAGATTGAACGACAGGTCACGGCCCGTCTCGGGATTCAGATAGGTGAGGGCGAAATTGGTGTCGAAACTCCAGAAGTTGAGGCCGTTGTTTATGGCATTGTCGGTGCTGTAGTCGCCGGTCGGTGCAATGACGGACTGGGTAAGTGACATGTGCCGCTTGCCCCTGGTCCAGTACAACGCGAGCGGAATCAGCGCGACGTCGCCGAGACCGGACGCGCTGTCGCTCGCGCTGACGGTCATTCCACCAAGCGAGAGATCCGCATCGATATCGAGATCGACCAGCGGCACGAACAGGCCCGCCGCGTACTGTGCTCCGAACAACTTGACGCCGGGATTGTAAAGCAACGTCGTGAAATTCATCAGGAATGACAAATCCGCACCCACCTCGAGATTGCCGGAGCGCAGCGACAGATCCGTACTGGCGTCGTAATAGTAGAAGTCGTTGCGCAGAGTCCATGGCTGGGTCGGTGCGAGCGCCATAGCAAAATCGCCGTAGGTGCCGGGTATGTAGTTGCTATAGCCGCCTTCGGCAGCGATTGCGTTCGTGACGGCGCTCAACATCGCGAGAGCCAATACACAAGCAGCCAGCTTTACGGGGTACCTGGGTCGATTCATCCGTTCGCTTATCTCCGAATTCCTGCGTACAGCGAGTGACGCAAACCAGATACTCGGCCAATTCGACAGCGCGTACTATCCATTATGCGGCTGGGTCAATGTATAAAAGGGCTCTGACCCCATTTTTTTATGGTTGTCGGTTTAGGACTGCCTCGAATTCGACATCCCTGGCTATTTCGATTTGTGATTGATTTCCGAAACTCACGTCGCGCCGGACGAATCCCCTTTCTGCTCCTCGGCAGCGGTTGCCGCGACCACCACTTCGGCAAGGCGTTTAGCGAAGTAGTAGAGACGCTGCAGTATCTCCACAGCGTCGGTTTCGAGACCGTAAACGAGAACCCGGTTCGGCTCGTCGACGGCAACCCGTTTGGCCAGGTGCGCTTCTAGCCCCCGGGCCAGTTCCTGGACCTGGTCCTTCATCTCGATGACCTCCGCGGCCATTTGTCCGTCTCGATCACGGACAGATTCGATCGCCTTGCGCAAGGACCCCTGAATAACCTCGCGCAGAGGCTGGAAGGCCTGCCGGGTGACTTCGCTGGGCTGCGCTCCGGACTCAAGTCGTCGCTGACCCAGCGCCACCAGATTGGTGGCGATCGTGTCACCAATATTGTCGACCGTGTTCGTGGCAGCTGAAAGGTTGGTCAACTGCGTCGTCTGCAACGCGCTCAGCTCGAGCTGAGAGAGCTTGGCGACGTACGCGATCATGCTCTCATAGAGGCGTGTGAAGTCATTATGCATCGACACGACCTCCCTAAAATCCTCGCGACCCCCCTTCGCGACGGCAGTGACCGCTTTGTCCAGCATCTCTGAGACACCTTCGCCGAGCCGCACGAGCTCCAGTCGTACACGGTCGAGCGCCAGCGCCGGTGCCTCGAAATAGACCTCATCGAGATAGACCGGTTTGGCCCGCTCTGGCAGCTTCTCGGGCCGCTCCGGGATCAGTTTCTCTACGATGCGCGCAATCGTTCCCGTGAAAAAGATGAAGACGACGGTGTTGGCGACGTTGAATATCGTGTGGGCGTTCGCGATCTGGCGTGGCACTTCCTCGGCCATGCGTGCTGCGCCGGCGAGTTCCGGGTGGGCCGGAGACGCCGCGGTTGCGAGCTGCGCGAGCACATCGATAATCGGCAGCCAGACAATGACGCCGAGTATATTGAAAAGGACATGTGCCGCCGCTCCGCGTTTCGCCGGCACGGGCTTGCCCAATGCCGCGAGCAGGGCCGTCGCGCAGGTGCCGATATTGGCGCCGAGCGCCAGCGCAATACCAGCGGGCAGGGACATCAGGCCTTCCGCCGCCATGACGATCGCGATACCCGTGGTTGCTGCCGAGGACTGCACCAGTGCCGTGAAACCGGCGCCGATCAGGATGCCGAGCAGTGGATTTTCCATGCGCGCCATGAGATTGAGGAAAGGCTCGAACGAACGCAACGGGTACATGGCATCGCTCATGATCCCCATGCCGCCGAACAGCAGACCGAGGCCGAACAACATTGCGCCGGAATGCTTCGTGCCTTCGTTCTTGCCAAAAAAGATCATGCCGAAGCCGATGGCAATCGGCAGCATGGCGTATTGCGTGACATTGAATGCGACGATCTGCGCCGTCATCGTGCTACCAATATTGGCGCCCATGATGACGCCGATCGACTGCTGCAACGTCATGATGCCAGCCGTCGTGAAACCGACCACGAGTACGGTCGTCACCGATGACGAGTTGAGAAGGGCGGTCACGAATGCGCCGGTAATGGCACCGATGAAACGGTTGCGCGTCATGGTACCCAGAAGCGCCGCCATGCGATCGCCGGCAACGGCCTTCAGGCCATCGGACATCTGGTCGATACCGAAAAGGAACAGTGCGAGGCCACCGAATAGCCTCATAATGAGCTGGAACGTATCGATGGACCCCGCTCCCGCCGTTTCAGCGGCGAGGGCCAGGGCCGCAAACGACAAGAGGACAAGTAGGAACATGCCGCGCACCGAGAAACCTGCGCGGAAGTTGGCGCTAGTAAAACTCATTTTCTTTCAGCTCCTGACTCATCTGCTCCATTCCGGCCAGGAAAAGGGCGATCCCGCCGAACAAACCCATAGCGATTGCGCCAATTTCCAGGGTAGATGCTGCCTCGGTCATATATGTCTCCTATTGTTTACCTTTTGGAGGCAAGCTCGCGGACGGTGAGCCCGCCAGACGCAGCTTGGTAATAGCTGCTCGAACCTCGTCAAGAACTTCTTCAGTGGCCTTCGTGCCGATATCGGCGATAGCCCGTTCCTGCAACGGGAATAGCGCCATCAGGTGTTGTCTGATCTGTTGGAAGGCTTCGTCATTTCTGCGACCGCAAACGCTGTTGTCATTCCGCAGTATGCGCTCCCAGAGGTCCTGCTGATCCAGTGCGATGTTGCAGGCGATCGTCAACTTAGACAACTCCTGGGCGATTGTATGAATCTGACGGCGTAAATGTCGGTGTTGCGAGCTTGCCAAAATTTCTTCCGATGTCGGTCAATAGACCTTTTTTAAAAACTGCTTATCCGATATATCTCGAATTTTTCTTATTTGTTGTTCGCATTAGGTCAGGTACAACCCGCAATGCCGATAGCACCGTGTGCGCGGGTTGGCGTCTATCCGAATTGCGGCAGGACTGGCGCCGGAGCATGCCGTCCTGGGGGCGATGTGGTTTGCCGGAGCTACGCTGCGCGCAGCGACTCGGCGACACGCTGCAGCCGCTTTTGCGCGTCGCTCGCAACCGTGCGCAGCTCGTCGTTGTCGACCAGCTCCTCGGTCTGCATGATGATGGCCGGGTTTATAATCCGCACCAGGCTGCCGTTGATGTCGGCCTCGACAGTGACATTGAAGGGCAGCATCAGGCCGATCTCGGGGGCGGACGTCAGTGCGGCGTGCGCAAGGCTCGGGTTACAGGCACCCAGGATCGTGTACGGGCGAAACTGGACGCCGATCTTCTCCTTGAAGGTCTGGTCCATCTCGATTCTCGTGAGCACACCAAAGCCCTCGGCTTTCAGCGCTTCGGTCACCTTGTCGATCGCCTCGGCCTTCGTCGCGGTAAGGCGGACTTCATATCCCAGTTCCTCGCGCATCAATAAAGCTCCCAGGTAAGCATCGCCATTAGTACTCATTTCGGGCCACCGGTGTATTCGTAGTTGTCCCGACCATTACCTGCGCCCCTTCACTCGCGTCCAGCAGAATGAAAGCCCCGAGCGACAGGCCCTTGTTGAGAATGAAGAATGGGGAGTCCTTCCAGGGCACCGGCCCGGCAACGTGGTAGCGCACGACGGCATAGCCGATACCGAACAGCAGTGTAAAAAGGGTGATCGATCCGGCAGCGTTGGGCAGAGTTTTGTCGTTATCGTTCATGGCTGCCGGGCCATTGTCGGCGGCACCGGACGTCCGGCGCTATCCGTTTCACGTCTGTCTCGGGGGAAGCGGCTTAGTCGCACAGTGAGAAACGGAAAAAACGCCGGCCACACAAGTGGACCGGCGCAACGCGTCGAAAGGATAGGAAATTTTATCGCGTTGGTGAGGGAAAAGGGTCGCAAAGGGCAGCTGAATCCTTGCGGTGGGACAGACAGGCGATTGAAATTGCGGGACCGCAGGTGTGATACTGGAAGTCGAGGTGTCAGAGAAGCTGGGCACGCAAGTGAGTGTCCAACACTCGAAGAAGGGCTCGGGCAAACTCGTAATTAGCTACAACAGCCTCGACGAACTCGATGGCATCCTGAAACACATTCGCTAATCTATAGGACTATTCATATGGTCGTGACAAAGGTCATTATTCGTTGCCTGCTTTTGCTGGCTATGTTCGTCAGCCCGCTCGCACAGGCGGATGCGATGGACGACATCCTCAAGCGCGGCACGTTGCGCGTCGGCATCGCCGAATTTGTCCCCTGGGCCATGCCGGCGAAGCGTGGCGGACATGTGGGCTACGACGTCGACCTCGGCATCAAGATCGCCAAAGACATGGACGTTCGTGCGGAATTCAAGGTGTACGAGTGGAAGGACATCATTCCGGCGCTGGAGGCGGGTGAGGTCGACATGATCGCGGGTGGCATCGTAGTCACGGCGCAGCGTGCGTTGCGCATTACGTTTACCGAGCCGGTCGCGTTATCCGGTGCCGGGATGGCGACCAATACCCACATGACCAAGGACGTCGAGAATCTGCAGCAACTTAACGACCCGGATATCGTGATTGCCACCATTACCGACACCTTTTCGGAGGGCGTTGCCCGCTCGATCTTTGACAGGGCGGAAATTCACTCACACGGCAACAAGGATGACGCGGAAAAGGAAATCCTGGGGGGGCGCGCGCACGCTTACATTTCCAGCCTGCCGGCAGTACAGTTCCTGGTAACGAATAACAACGACACCATTGATATACCGTTGAGCGACCCGCTCGTCGGTTGGGCCGAGGCATTGGCCGTGCAGAAAGGCGAGCCGGAGTTACTGAACTTCCTCAACGCCTGGGTAACGGCGCACAAGGCCGACCGTTGGCTCAATGCCACGCGCGAGCACTGGTTCGAATCGCGCGACTGGATGCAGGAAGTGAAGCGCTGATGCGCTTCTTCCGCGTCGTTGCCGGTGTGACTGTGGCGGTCGCCATGTCCTGGGCCGCGTTCGCGAATGCACAGGTGAGCGGCGCGGATAACGAGTCGGAATCCGACGAACCTGACGCACCTGCTGCAGCCGATGCGGATGCACCGACCGGAATTCCGGAGGAACAGTTCCCAAGCCGCGTCATGGATGAAATCGAGGTCGTTGTCAGCCCCCAGGGCCGAACCCCATTTGAGCTCGAGAAGCAGCGCCAGGCACTTGTGAAAGAGGCCGTCTACGCCGACATGCGCCTGCGGGAGCGTAGTGAGGAAGAGTCGGCCTGGCGGCAGGCAGACCGCGACCTGCAGAACCCGGAGTCACGTATCAAGTGGGGTTACAGCCCGCAGGCCGAGCAACGCATGCGTCGCGAAAACGACTTTATGTACGACTTGTCGATCGACCAGACCAAGCCCGCGTCGATATTCCGCGTCGAATTCTGAATCCGCGAAACGGCTCCGAAACTCAGGCGACTTCTTCAGACTTGGCTTCCGCTGGGATATTGATGGTTCGGCCCGCCTGATCAACGAGATCCTCGATAAGGCAAAGGGCTTACTTCGGTAAGCCCTTTGCTTTTAGTGCTGGTAGCGGGGGCGTGATTTGCACTGTTCTGACAGTCGGGCGAAGGATTCGGCTGAAGTAATCAGGTACGTGTCACTTTGCCCATTTCGGTAACGCGATCACTCCCGCCATCCTCTAGGCATTCGCCGCGAACCGAATCTTGCGCACTTTCGAGAGGTTCGCTGACTTCTTGGCCTGCCAGAGATCATAGTTGTCCTGCATGGCCAGCCAGCTCTCCGGAGACCGACCAAGCGCCTTTGATAAGCGCAACGCCATTTCGGGACTCACCGCGCTGCGCTCGGCGACGACACGCGCCAAAGTGGATGCAGCGACACCCAGACTCTCAGCTAACGACCGGATACTAATGTCAAAAGGCTCAATAAACGTTGCCCGAATAAACTCGCCGGGATGCGGAGGATTGTGCATGGCCATCAATGATAGTCCTCGTAGTTCAACACATAGGCGTTTCCATCTATGAATTCGAAGGTCAGCCTCCAGTTGCCGCTGACCCATATCGACCACCGGTTCTTTGCTCGCCCTTTGAGTGGATGAAGCCGATATCCAGGCACGTCCATATCGTCAATCACCCGAGCGGTATCTAGAGCCGCTAGTTATAAACGTAGTCGACCTGCATGTTTGGCCTGGATACCGGACTTGCTTCCTGTCTCGTAGTAGCGCCTCAGACCTTTGTGCTTGAACGACTTGATCACCGGCGCAGTATAGCGTGTTGCGCATCACGCAACAACATCGATTTCTTGCCAATACAAGCGGAATTGATAAAGACATTCCTAATGGTGGACACCAAAAAGCCGGCCCCAAGGGGACGGCCTCATGTTTGGTAGCGGGGGCCTGATTTGCCCTGTTCCGACAGTCCCTACACGCCTTCGCTTGAAATAGCCCAATGCTGCTTACTGGGCCCATTTTACTGCCCGTGATAATCCTCTTTTTCCAATAGCGGCCATTCGGTCACGCTAAGATTGGCAAGTTCGACCGGTTGAAACGGCAGCCGGAAGCAGTCTTTCGCAGTGCGGTGCCTCGATTCTATCCTCGGGTATACCGATCCAACCCCAACGCACTGATGTCAAGGAAGCATGTGAACTTCTGCATCGTAGTACTATGATCCCTCGTTCGCTTCTAAGGCCCGTTTCCGATGACAGAAGAACGCCATGCGTCGAAGCAGACCGAATCGGTGATTGTGATCGGGGACTTCCGAGTTCGAGCATATTGATACAAGATGATAATCGTAGCAATGAAACCGCAATACACAACAATGGATCGGTGGTCCCAAACGCGGCGAGGATAACAAATGTGTCGTTGGCTTGCGTACTCAGGATCTCCCGTACTGCTCGAAGAGCTGCTGCTCAAGCCTGCGCACTCACTAATTGATCAGAGCCTGCATTCCAGGCTCGGCGCAACGACCACTAACGGGGATGGTTTCGGCATCGGCTGGTACGGTGCTGAGGATACACCCGCGGTCTTCCACAGCATCGAGCCGGCCTGGAATGATCACAACCTCAGAGAGCTGGCGCAGCACCTGACTTCACCGCTGGTGTTCGCCCATATCCGTGCCTCGACCGGCAGTGCGATCCAGCAAACCAACTGCCACCCGTTCCGGCATGGCCGCTGGCTATGGATGCACAATGGCGTGATACGAGAGTTCAATTCGGTCAAACGCGACCTGGCGTTCGCCGTCGACCCATCGCTGTACCCGTTGATCGAGGGTTCCACCGACTCGGAGTTGTTTTTCTACCTGGCGCTGAGCCTGGGTCTGAAAGACGATCCGCCGTCAGCCGTCGAACGCGCGGTTGGCTTTATCGAGACAACCGGGCACGCGCACGGAATCGAGCACCCCATCCAGATGACGGTGGCGACCACCGACGGTGCCAGCCTATGGGCCTTCCGTTACTCCAGTGAACGCAATTCCCGCTCGCTTTTCTATAGCACTGATGTCGAGACCCTGCATGCCCAGTACCCTGACCATCCCGTGCTGCACACTCTATCCGCCGAGACGCGGCTGGTCGTCTCGGAGCCGCTTGGGGACCTCGCTGGCGTCTGGAACGAGGTGCCGGAATCCACGTGCGGGATCGTGCAGCACGGTCAGGACGAACTGCGTCCATTCACGCCGCAATCTGAGTGACGCGAACGGCAGCTGATCTTAGCCGAATGTCCGTTAACTGGGGCAGAGCGCACATCGTCTCAACGTTGAACAGGCAATGAAAATCGGCGCAATTCCGGCTTCTTTTACTCTAGTAGCGGCGGCGTGATTTGTGCTGTTCCTACAGTCACGCTTCGGGTGCGCCTCAAATAGCCCTACCGTCTATCATGCCCGCTTCGCCGTTCGCGGCTTGGTCGGGCGTACCTGCAAGCTGACATTGCAGGCCTTGAGTAAAGCATGCATCGTCGTGAACGACGACTCGGTATCAGGCTTCAAAGTTTTGTATACGGTTACACGATTGATGCCAGCTTTTCGAGCAACAGCCGCAACGCCTCTTGCCCTAATGACATCAGCCAAAGCCGTCTTCAGAACGGCCTCATCCCCGTCAAGGATTGCCTCGTTGATGTATGCGGAAGCGTACGCGGGATTCTTGAGATCCTCGTACAATTGTTCCTTGATGTTTAACGCTCTACTGGCAACCATGATCTTACTCACCTAGTCCGTTGTCCAAAATCCTTCAGTCGTGCGCGCGCCTTTGCAATTTCACGATCTTGGTTCCGCTTACCGGAACCACCCAAAAGCAGCACGATTTGACCGTCAATCTCCGCGAAGTAGATGCGAATGGCCTGGCGAAACTTGAGTTCGTGCAAACCGCCACGCAGATTCTTTCTCTTGCCAAAGTGATCATTGTCCTCAATGGCGCGGAGTCGTCGCTGCACCGCGCGGCGAAGCGTGCCGTCCAAGCCATCAAACCAGTCGAGGTACGGAACTCGTCCCTCACTGGTTTCATAAGCTTCTAACTTCACCCAGACATGCTAACCGAAGTGTAGCCTATAGGCAACACTTTGCGTGAAAAACGTGAACTCGGTCAGCCACCTTGGAGCTTGGCAACCATTGGGGCTAAATGAAAACGCCGCCCACGAGTGGCGGCGTTTATTGACTGGTAGCGGGGGCGCGTTTGTACAACTAAATGCTATTCGCTTCTGCCTACAGTAGCTTACCTGCCACCAGAATCCCTAAGCTTCTTCTTTCGCTCAGTGATGACCTCTATGATTTTCTTTGTCTCCTCCGGCCCGATGCGGTCGACAGCTTTGCCGATGGAGTTGTAGTAGGCCGTTAGCAGGTTTCGCATTTTGTGGAAACTGTGCTCATTCTTTCGTCCGCATACCGATGCATCATTCCTCAGAATCCGTTCGATGACGCCGGGCTCGCGCAATTGCACGTCGCAGGCAATAGCCAGGTGTAGAAGTTCATCAGCGATGCCTTCGAAGTGCCGTTTCCACTGCGGGTTTAGGTTTTCCGCCATTTCAATTCGGCCGATCCGGTAACGTCGCAACCAAGTTACCACACGTATCCCAAATGCTCGTCTTTGAAGGGGCGCCGATGAGAGATCATCTAGCGATTGTCCGCTTTTTGGTCATGCTTCCTTTCAGAGCAAATCGAGCCAATAAGGCGGCAGCGTGTCCATTTCCTTAGCGCCGTTAGTCGAACGCGCTCGAGTTAACCAGGAAATGGACGTAGATGCTGGCGGCATAGCCCAGCGCGATCGCCCAGGTCCACTTCAGGTGAGCGAAGAAGGTGTAGACACCACGCGCCTGGCCCATGACGGCAACGCCGGCCGCAGATCCGATCGATAGGAGGGATCCGCCGACGCCTGCCGTCAGTGTCACGAGCAGCCACTGGCCATGGCTCATCTCGGGCAACATTGCCAGCACGGCGAACATCACGGGAATGTTATCGACGATCGCTGAAATGATGCCGACGAGAACGTTGGCCGTCGTCG
>Ga0255052_10001509_pt1 | contig 17499 bp, 15 predicted proteins | sample JV7_2_21_MG_FD_188632 | JGI IMG/M metagenome (GOLD analysis project Ga0255052, IMG submission 188632) | Seawater microbial communities from Jervis Inlet, British Columbia, Canada - JV7_2_21 | ecosystem: Environmental > Aquatic > Marine > Inlet | place: Canada: British Columbia | collected...
GTAACCGCCGCGAGGCCGACACTGAAAGATAACACCCAGACCATTCTCGAAGGTCGAGCGTAAGCTCGGAGGGCCGGTGGCGGCCATCCCCCAGCCGGCGACAGGAAAGAAACCAACGGTTTCATTCTCCGGTTTTGATCGGAGCTCATCATAATACGCCGGCAACACGTATTCAATCCAGGGACGAAACGTGGAGAATTCATCGCCGCCGTATTGCTGCCAGTTCAACAGGAAGCGCCCGTCACCGGTCAGATAGGCGAACTTGCGGAAGTGGGCCAGGTGATTGTTTCCGGAAGCATTCGCCTGGTTGCCCCAGGCATTGTGGTTCATACCCACAGGAATGACTCTCCGAAAGAACTCACCGATGCGATTGTAGAATGGATTGTGGCCAAGATTGGCTTGAGGAAGTGATGTGTCGAAGTACATCGTAGCATTCATCAACCATTTGCATTTTGAGGTGCCATACCCGGGGCCCTCATTCCATGCCTCATCGAAACCGTGCCCGCAGGTGACGCCGATAAGATAGTTGAGGATCAGGTCAAACTACTGGCGGCCGATCTCGCTGTGCTCGTAAAGTGCCAGACCACATACGGCGGTGCCCATGGCGGCTTCGTAGCCATGGCTGCTAATCATTCCGGACATCCCAGCAGCCCTGACCAGAGGCCGGTCTGTCTTCTTGTCCCTTCTGTTTCGATTCTTCCACGAAAAGTCATTCATGATATGATCGACTCGCCATTCGAGAGATTCGATCATGATCCGTCGTTCATTCGACGTTAGAACAGGATAGAGCCAGTCAAACAACAGGGCCAGAAACTCATTTCCATGGGTAGCGTCTTCACTGCCGTCGCCTCCCAGGCCTTCCGGCGATGCCCGCCCACCGGAGGGATAGCTCGCCCAGGTTACGGCGCGAGATTTCACCCCCGCATATCGATCATCTTCCGTCATTCGCCAGACAAAACATACTGTCGCAAGGTCTCCGGCAATACGGTAAAACTCCTGGGCTGGCGCGGCTGCGCGGTCGGTTGCAGGAAAGTCACGCCACCAAGGCTTTTGCATTATAGCATCAGCCTGGTGACATAAGTAACGCAGAGCAGCTTTGGACCCGGCATCCGTTTGCGCCAGGCGGCGGATTCGATTCATGTTCTCGGTATTGAATAGAATGCGAGGATGCCCCATTTGGGCGAGACCGGGATTGGCCAGTTTCGAACGATCCCAGATCACTGCCTCTTTTGAGATGATGAACGAACGAATTTTGCTCCATTCGACCCGACCGGAACCATCGCTATAGCCCACTCGCCAGTGCCAACGATTTTGCTCCTGGTTCTGTATGGCGACCAAAGCCGGCAGCATATTATAGAAATTGTGAGGGCAGATAATATTTACCACAGGGTTTGAGCAGTCCGGATTTGGCGATATCTGGAGACTGAATGTATGCAAGGCATCGCGAAAGTCATTGGGCCAGTCCGGCCAGTAAGGCCAGCTTATCCGCGGAGGATTCAGATGGACCGTCTCACCATCTGCCGGACGCCAGTTAATATAGCGACTATAATGACTTCGTGGGCTCTCCGGCACGATGGCTTCGGGGCCGATGCGTACAGGCCTGGCAAAGATCTGCCCTTGCACGGCCAACAGTGTGACAGCCAAAATGGTAACCGGTCGACAAAAATGATGGCTTCCAATTCCTGTAAACATTCGTCTCATTGTCTGTTCCTCCGTCACTGCCGGAAAACTCGGTGGACTGCGGGGCCGAATGTTGCGGGTTCGAGCCCCTTCGGCCTTGTTCAAAAACGCCGCTTACGACACCATGAGCGACGTTTGCCATTTCACCTGAAGTCATAGTTGGGCTATGTTGGGCGCACGAAAGCGCCAAGCAGGACGCCAAGACAGAATCGGTGACATTCGCATCGTCGGTCCCGGTCTTCTTCTGGCTCTCTCTGCTCGGTCTGGAGAAGTCGGGTAAGCGGTTCACCGCGTCGGCCTCCTGCCCTCTCAGCGTGTGCGTGTAGAGATTCATGGTCAAGTTAATATCGCCGTGCCTCATTAGCTCCTGTGCGATCTTCGGATGAACTCCCGACGCCGCCAGCAAGCTCCCCGTGGTGTGTCTGAGACTGTGGAAGTCACAGTATCGCCCGACATCGTCCACGTAGTCGATCCCGGCAGCGGCCAAGTCGGGCTTGAGCATGTCAGCAGCTTTGCCCGGCACCTTGAACGCTTGAGCCGCCGGTAGCTTACTCGCCAACAGTTCTTTGATTTCCGCCGCCGTGTCAGGGCGCAATGGGAGTGTCTTCTCTTTGCGGTTCTTTGCCGTGTGGTCCTGGACGGTGACAGCGCAGTTGTCGAAGTCGAAGCTTGCCACCTTGAGCATGCGCACTTCGTTGGCTCTCAGGCCGCTCTCGACGGCCAAGCGGTATATCATGGCTCTTTCGTATCCGGACAGCCCGAAGCGTGGCTCAGCGGCTTGCGCCGCTTCCAGAAGACGCCTTACCTCATCCGCCTCAAGCGGTCGGCGAAGTCTGCGTATGTCTCTCTTGTTGACCTCGATAGCTCTCAGGTGGGCGACGGGTGACGTGGCTGCCCGTCCATCCTCTACCATCCATCTCGCGAAGTGCTGAAACGCTTTGAGATAGTAGTTGGCCGTCTTCTTGCTCAGGCCATCGTTCCGCATCCGAGCAATGCACCTCTGAACTTTGGAAGCGACAATGTCCGTCCACAGGGTAAACCTACAGCCCTTGACGATACGCCGCACCCTCGACACGGTTGTTTGTGCCTGCTTGCGAGTATTGCCTTTGTCGGACAAGGACTGCCCGAAATCTGCAATATGTTCGGACAGTAGTTTGCCGCCGGCGGCGCGGGCCGGATCGAGCACTCCGATCTTGACGAACCTCTCTCTCATCTTCACCGGGATGCTTTCAAGCCACTGCATCAAATCGACAGACAGTGGATCGCCGCCCATCTTGGCGGCAACCAGTTTCTCGAACTGGCGTCCCAGGGCTTCCGATTGTCGCTTGTCGGTGAGTGCAGGAAAACGCCGCGTGAGTTGAAGATGATCTTTGAACTCGATGTAAAATTTCGACGTCTTACATTTCTTGCCGGCTCGATCTCTATAGGTTGATCGAAACACTCTCATTTGTTTCCCCTGCCTTTCTTCTTCCGGACCTCGTAGCCGAAGTACTCAAGCAGCGTTCCTACATTCTCGGCATGGAGTGATCCGCCATTCACCAACCTGTGCAACTGAGCTTCCGAAACGCCGGTGTCTTGGGCGATACGATAGCGAGTCTTGCCGCAGGTTTCAATCTCCTTCAGGATTATCTCGATCAGGTCCATGCTGTAAATTATATCGACTGCTCACTATACGTCAAGTACTCTTTTCTTGTTTTCCAAAAAATATTCTCAGTCCTTCATACCCTGCCATTGCTCCCGGATCGGACAGCCTGACTCTGCCCATTGGCGAAGCTCGCACACCGACCACAGCCGCCTTTTCAGAGTCCCGATTTTCATGGGCATAGGCCCGATCTGGCCCGTCCGATCCAGAGCTTTGAAAGCCGTCGCAGAAATTCCCAACATGGAAGCAACGCCCTCGATACCCACAAGGACAGGCTCGATCCTGGCCACAAGATGTTGTGCATTCTCAATCATCAACTCTTCGTTTCTTCCTCAGCCCCGGTTTTGATAGTCACAACCGGACATCGCCCATCGTGACGTTCCACCAAGACCAAACCCGCGCTCTCAAGCTTGTTGAGAGAACGACCAGTGGCCCCTCTGCCGACACCAAATGCTAACAACCACTTATGCTCTAACTTAATCGTCTCACGTCGTTTAAGACCCGCTATGAACCACAGGACGATGCCTACAGCTAAACATTTGCCGTCCAGTTGAGACGCTTTGCCCAGCCAGGCGATAGGGATGGGGCCTTTCATAAACATGCCCTTCTTCCCGCGCATAGGCCGTCGGGTATTGGTGGGCTTCGCTGAGGCCGCTCTAATCCTTTCATCTGTGAGAGGCTTCCCGGCGATTTCGCTTCCGGCCGACGGTACATTACTATTATTAAGAGTAGACATAATAAGAATAGATATAATAAGACTGTACGGGTGCTTCACAGTGAAGCACGTACCTGCCTCATAGTGAAGCAGGTTCCAACTGACAAACACGTGCTTCAAAACACTTTTGACTCAGAATATTCATAACCATATTCCACATAGCTTGACTTCTCGAATCCATGTAGCGATCCGGATATCTCACAATCTTGACGTCGGTGCGAAGCTCAAATCCACTCAGGACAATCCTGCTCGCCTCAGCCATGACTCGGCGTGTGTCGTCTACCGCAGCGTCTATGTTCTCGGCCCCTGCTTCGATCAACAGCGCGTCATGGACTGGCGCACATACGCAAATCCCCCGCTCGGTCCCGAGGCAACAGGCCAGACGCAGCATCTCAGAGCCGTTTGCCTGCATAGGGAAATTCGATAGACTACGAGGATTCGACTGAGGGCCAACGTGTATCTCCCATCCGAAGACTGCATGAAGTACGCCGCTAAGCATTGCACAATTCACCGCTGCATCGTTCCACTTCCAGAATGTAGAATATGTCTCACGGTGCAGGCACAATAGTTGCCGAGCGTGGCTCGGTGTCTGTTTGATCGCTGCTGCCAGGGATGTTTCGCCCATACCGTACTGGACCGCGAGTGCGCATATTTTGAACAGATCTCGCTTCTGGGTATGGCTTTGCTTCGTAGCATCGGCGGGCACCGCTCCGGCCTGCTTGGCGAATGCTAAGTAAGGGTCGCCGGATTCGTATGCGGATATCATCGCCTCATCGCCGGAAAGCGCTGCGGCAATGCCGAACTCCTGCTGCTCCCAGTCCACATATGCCAACACCCGCTCGGCGTCTGGCTTGATAAGACCGCGAAGCCAGGCCGGGAGGCCAAACACAAACTTGGTTGTACTGGGGGCATTTCTGCCCGTCTTGGTCCCGAAACACGAAAGTAGACAACGGTTACGGCCATCCGAGCCGACATACAGATCGGTCAGCTTGAGGCCCGACAGGGTCTTTCTGAGTTCGCGTAATGAGTGAAGTCGAGGGTGAGCTTTGGCCATCATCTTGAACGTCTTATCATCGAGGGCCAGACTGCCTGAAGCTAATCTCGGCCACGGAATATCTTCTCGTATGAGGTAAGCGGCAAAGCGGTTCATTTTGAATGTCTGCCCCTCATACACTCCATAGCTTTTGTCCACTTCCGCGATCAGGTTGCTTCTAATCTGCTGCCAATTGTCTTTCAGCCGGCCCCAGGACGGGACATCAATTGGAGTCCCGTCCCATTCGATCTTCGCCGCCGCCGCCATGTATCTGCCCCGTAACAACGCTCTCGGCAGATCAATTTCCGGTAGCATTGCAGGTAGGAGTTTTGCCAGCGCATCAACATCGCTCTGACAATAGTCCAGGAGGTCTCTGTGTTCGACATCGGTGTATGGACCGCCGCGCATGGCCAGCTTACGCATGGATTGCTTTTCGGTTGCCTGAACACCGCCGAGGCCGTAGTACGCCAGAGCACCAAGAAGACTGCGACCGCAGCAAACAGGTAGGTTGGAAGTCTTGCATTTGAACTCGGCGCATAGGTCAAGTATTCTGACCGGCGCCGGCCAGCCGATTGCCAAATAGCAGCCGATCTCGGCGCTGGCGTAGTAAGCCACAAAGAGAGTCTTTGGGCCGCCGGGAATTGGCGAAGCCTTGGAGGTTTTGTAGCTCATTCCGCCAGAGCCGGACAATTCGGCCGCTTCGCCACTCCCGACCCACCATACAGACAGGCGCCGGGCGCTCGCCGCCCGGTTGACTGAACTCAAAATCAACAAACCAGACCTCACTAAAACTGTTGATAGCCGTATCGCTCATGCCTCCCCTCGAAGTTTCTGAAGGACTGGGTGGTCCGGCTTCCGGATGAATTTGTCCTTGAAGGCAATCTTCAGCAACTCCCCGAAAGACTGTTCCGGCCAGATCGGTTCCGGTATGTCTGCGGTTGCCTCAAAGACTTCGTATGCGCCAAGGCTCATATTTGACATCACCCGCACCCACGTCTTTGTTGCCAGCGTGGTAGCTTCCAGCGATGACCGGTTCCACTCGTTGGTCTTGCCGTCAGGGCCGGGCAGGCGAATCGGCCATAGAAATAGCACACCTTGGCGATTGACCGCTGTGAACAGTGCTCGTGGCCCAAAGGTTGCCTCTGTGGACAGTTCAGGCCAAAGCGTCGGGTCGATCAAATAGACTTCCCGGTCCTCTTTGAGTTCCACGACGGCTGTCTCAACACGGTAAGACTCGTCCGGGTGTACTCGGATCCACCATTCGTTGGCGGGTTTGCGAACCGGCACGGTAATCAGTGCCTTCTTAACCCCGACTGTCGCGGCAAAGTCTTGTGAGAGGCGGAGCCGTTCCGGGTCAAAGGGGTCCAGGACAACATCTGCTGGCTTATCATCAGCATTTTGCACTGGCTCGTTGTCTGTTTTAGCACTTTCAGGTAATCTGTCTTCTTCACTCATTTCAAATATTCCTTAAACACTACATCCAATTCACATTTCGTTTCAGTCTGTCCTTTGCAGCAACGTATCGGCGCAGCAGCCGCTCAAGTAGTCCCCAGCCAGTATGACTCAGTTCGCTGCCTACAGGGAATTGCAGACAATACAGCAGTGTCCCGATTTGTTGCTTGAGACTTCGGCTTGACTGAACCTCACTACTTCGATATGATTTGTCATGTTGATTGTCGTGCGGGGCCGCGCCCGCGACCCCTCCTTTTTGCGCTAACATTGTTCAGCCTCCATTCTTGCCACGAATTCCTTTTGACTTGGGCATGACATCGAAATCCATCGCTCGATATGATCTGCCCGCCAACGTGTACTTCCCATGATCTTCTGTGTGGGGGGCAAGAGACCTGCCGATACAGCTCGCCATATAGAACGGACCGACAAGCCGCAGTGAAAAGCCACCTGGCGCGCCGACCAGAGCAAGGGCGTGTCAGCTTGAGGTTTGGATTCTGCTTTTTTGTTCTCTCTTTTCTTCATAGCCAAATTCCTTACAAGTAACCAACATTCAACGACAATACGCTCATGTCACTATATGCTATTAAAACATGAGTGCGTTCACATGCCAGAACGATCACACAATTTAGGTGTGCGCATTATCGGTGCGCACCGAAAAACGGTGCGCGCTGGTTTTCGGTGCGCGGGGCTTATCGGTGCGCGAGGAGTTTACTGGTTATCGTAGGCGATGAAGTCCTCTTTGAGTTTCTGGTTGTCCCAGTCGCTGTCTGGGTTCCAGTTCCTCTTCGGGACCTTCGGGTCGGAAATCTTCTTTATGAATCGCTTGTAGCGGTTCCACTCTAATGAGCACTCATTTTTCTTGCCTCTGTTACTGCCGGGGCAGTTCGTGGCTGTCTTCACTCCGGTATGAAACACTTTCCCACAAGACGGAGCGCGACATTTTCTAACATAGCGCGGCTGGTGGTATGCACCTTGAAGTCTCTGCGCCAAATGAAAAGCAGGCGGAACTAAGAGGCAGACAGACATAACAAAAAAAGGACTATTCCCGGCTTGTACCCTAAGATGCGGCCTCAGTATCGTCTGAATCTTGTGCCTCTCGTCGTCATCTACATCAGTTGCGCCGATGCGGAGAAGTCCATGCTGAAGGTAGTAGTTCAGGGTGCTTATCGCTTGCCCATAGAGCGGGGTATCATCATGGATCTTCTTTTTTATTCCGAGCATAGTCTCGACTGTTGGCCGCATATAGAGCCATAGGCAATTCCACCACGCTTTCTCACAAGCCTGCTTGCCTCTCAGACCTTCTCGCAGCCACTTCACCATCTCCTTCAAGCGTGGCTCAATACTGTGCTCAAGATATTCACCCTTGGACCAGCTAACGTTTTCCCCGGACCAGTAGTCCGTGAATCGCGTAACATTGCTCTTCGTGGCTATTTTTGATAACGCCTCTCCATAATTCCCGCTCGTCTCCAAGGCACGCAAGACCTTCTCAAGCACGTTCCTCAACTTCGTCTTATCTTTCGACCATGTCCCCAGAACGACGCTGTACAACATCATCAGCGTTGCTCCCTTACCCTTCACAGAACTATAGGGCTTCTTGGGGCTCGATGCGGCAAGATTAAGAATTGCCTCATAGGGTGGAATGGACTTCGGCACTTTCAGGTTCTTGCCCAAGCCATCATAGGAACGGAACGCCTCATCGACCACTAACTGAACCCGCTCCAAGGGTGCTTTTGACTTGTCACCAGAGTCTTTTAGCTTGTGAGGGCACTGTCCCTGCCCCAGCTTCGCCACTTCCTGCCAGCCAGAATCCCAGCACTCACACAAACCATCAATGTCATACAGGCCGTTATCGCTTATTTCAGCCTTTTCCATATTGTGGATTCTACGCATGCTGGCACCAAATGTCAAGACATAGCATTGATTTGGCTTGCTTGTCGGGTATAATGGAAACCAGCCAATGAGTTACGTTGCTGTCCGGCACAGAAGGGAGTATCTATGAAACACGTCTCTGCAATAATAGTCCTCATTCAATTACTGTTTGCGGCTGGCTGTGCGCAGATACAACAAGTCAAAGTGACCTATAGATCAGACCCCCCCGGTGGTACCCTCTACAGGCTGAATGGTGAACTATTGGGGCCGTGTCCAAAGACACTGTGGTATGATCTTGACACAGAAGCTATGGCAAGGGCTCACTTGGACGCAAAGGGCTTGATAGTACGCTGGCCGACAGGTCCAGAGAAGGCCAGCCGGGAAGTAATTAGGATACTGACTAATGTAACTAACCAGCAAGTCATATTCACTCAACCAAAAGCTGCAACCGAGACTCAGACAGACACCGTATTCGCCGACAAGACCAAGAAACATCTCAGAGCAGATCAACCTGAGAACACCAGTGAGAATCCAAGTGTCCCTCAAGCAGTAGGATCTGGACTGGCTACTATTGCAGCGGCCGATGCGCAGCTCGCCGAGGAAATGATCAAGTCGTACACAGCGGCCGCCATACAGGGAGATGCAGAAGCGCAGTTTAACCTCGGTACGATGTACGACCATGGGCGAGGAGTCCCACAAGACTACAAAGAAGCGGTCAAGTGGTTTAGAAAGGCTGCTGAACAAGGGCTTGCAGAGGCGCAGTTTAACCTCGGTACGATGTACGACGCTGGGCAAGGTGTCGCACAAGACGAGAAGGAAGCGGTCAAGTGGTTTAGAAAGGCCGCTGAACAAGGGCACGTAGAGGCGCATTTTTACCTCGGTACGATGTACGCCAATGGGCGAGGTGTCCCACAAGACTACAAAGAAGCGGTCAAGTGGTTTAGAAAGGCCGCTGAACAAGGGGACGTAGAGGCACAGTACAACCTAGGCATGATGTACTCTGGCGGCAAAGGAGTCCCACAAGATGACAAGGAAGCGGTCAAGTGGTCTAGAAAGGCTGCTGAACAAGGGCTTGCAGAGGCGCAGTTTTACCTCGGTCTGATGTACGCCGATGATGGGCGAGGAGTCCCACAAGACGACAAGGAAGCGGTCAAATGGTTTAGAAAGGCCGCTGAACAAGGGCACGTAGAGGCACAGAGCAGCCTTGGCCTCTGCTACTATGGAGGCGAAAGAGTCGCACAAGACTACAAAGAAGCGGTCAAGTGGTTTAGAAAGGCCGCTGAACAGGGGCTTGCAGAGGCGCAGTGCAATCTAGGTGTGACGTACCTTAAAGGCGAGGGGGTCTTGGAGGACTATGCCGAAGCCTATAAGTGGTTTCTGCTGGCGGCGATGAACGGCCACAAGAATGCTCAGAAGGGCAAAGAACTTCTTCGCAAAAAGATGACACCGAGCCAGATAGAGGAAGCACAGCGGCGGGCAAAAGCATGTCTGGCACGAGATGAAGAGGGTCCCACAGAGGAAAAGGAAAGCTCAGAGACCACAACCGAACAGCCAGCAGTTGCGAGAGGGACCGGCTTTTTGTTTGCGAGAAGTGGACTTGTGGCCACTAACTATCACGTTATATCTGATGGGAAGAACATTCACGTCTACTTCCCGAAAGCTGATCTTGGATTTGATGCGACCGTTGAACTGAAAGACATCAACAATGATTTGGCTGTTCTCAAAATCAAAGACTTTGCATACGATGACATCTTCTCGCAAGTGATACCTTTCGGCGTTAAGAGGTCGAGTACCGTTCAATTGGGCGAAGAAGTCTTTACGCTAGGGTTTCCTCTCGGTGAGTTGTTGGGGAAATCTGCTAAGTTCTCTGACGGTACGATCTCATCCCTTTCCGGAGCCTTGGGAAGTGCCAACCTGTTTCAGATAAACAATCCAATTCAGCCCGGCAATAGCGGCGGACCTTTATTCGACAGGGACGGAAATCTCATCGGAATAGTAGTGGCCATTTTAGATGCGAAGTTCTTCTATGAAAACTTGGACATCATACCTCAGAACGTGAATTTTGCCATCAAGGCTGACTACCTAATCAATCTCATCTCAATGCTCTCCGAAGGCCCCTCGATTTTGTCACGCAAAGGGTCTCTGCAAGATAAGCTACAAGAGGAACAGGTCAACAGTCTTGTACCATACATAGTCACAGTTCGCGTTAGGTAGTCTTGGCTCAGCCTCTAAGCCCCTGCGGATATCTCGCTTTTTCCTCTCCCTCCGCTACGCAGGGGCTTTCTTGTTGTGCAGTAATCTCTCCATAAAAGAGCTTTTAGTACCCGATGGACGTGGGTATGATATGCGGTGTGGCGAGTATGGAGTCTCGCCGCAATAGATAGCCCCTGCTGTACTTGGTCCTCCTTCCAGCAGGGGTTTTTTCTCAATATACGTGTTCACCACACTTGACAGCTTGACTGAGACAGTGTTATGATGGCAGCATAGCTGACCCGCGCGAGCCCCTGCCGTGCTTGGTTCTCCTTGCCGCAGGGGCTTTTTTCTCAAAATACATATCTTACACACTTGACAGTATCCCAAATCATGTGTAGTCTGAGGTTTCATGGAGGTGTGGTGAGAAGACCTCATATTGGAGCGGTGTAGGCGCGAACACAATAATTCGGCCAAGGAAGGAAGGCGTTTGTCAAGGAAGGAAGACGTTGGATGGAAGGAACATTAGTCCTACTCGCAGTACTTTTTCTGGCAGGCCAAGTAACCGCGGCGTCACGCGGACTCATAAACTGGATGCGACGTCATAAAAGGCTCCGCGAGAATATGCTGCGCTGCCCGCGTGAGAGGAAATGACGGATGGTATCATTGGCAGCCCTTTCTTTGTTACCTAATCCACCCCACACAATCTCCCAGAGTAGCCCTCAGAGGTGTTTTGCGGGCGCAGGATGGACGATCTGTAGCCCATATTTCCAGAGATTGCGCTCTAAACGGGCTCGCCGTGTGCTATAATCATGCCACAGGGGCACCGTGAGAAACATCGCGCTGCGAGCATGGGGGAATTGGAAAGGAGTTAGCTATGTCAATTCGCAAGAGTGCAATTCTCATTTGTCTGTTCATCTCGACGAGCCTGTTGGCCAATTATGGACCCACAGACCTGTTTGCCGCGTTGCCGACACCGGAGCCGCTCTCTGCTGTGTAGTTCACATGCCCGGAGATCACTACATGATATACGACGCAGGCAACTACACCCGAGGCGGCAGTCTGGCCTTCACCAAGGTCCAGGAGATCATCCCTGCTGGCTCGGATATTGAGCTGCTGGTCCTGAGCCACTCGGACGCAGATCATCTAGGGGCTGTCGATGAGATATGTGACGACTACAACGTCCTGCGGGTCCTGAGACCTGGCTATCAGAGAACCAGCGCCACCTGGCGAAATGCAATTGGGGCGGTACTTCTCGAAGAAGAAACTGAGGGTTGCATAGACATCAGCCTTGCTGAGGATGAGTTCCCAATGGGTGCGACTTATCGTTTCGGAGATGTGTTTGTGATGATGGTTGCAGGATTCCATACGCCACCTGCTGCCTGGGGCAACCTGAGCACGGGCGAAGAACGAAATGCCGGCAGTATCGTGATACGTCTCATATATGGCACGAGATCCGTTCTGTTCTGTGGCGATGCCGTAGGTCGTCATACCGGCGATCCTGCAAACGTATGTATAGCCTCAGAGATGTTCATGGTAAACAACAGTGATGTTATCCCAATTGACTCCGACGTCCTGGTTGCACCGCATCATGGCGCAGACAATGCAAGTTCGACCGCCTTCATACAGGCTGTCAGTCCGGACTACGTCATTTTCTCGGCAGGTCACAGATACGAACATCCGAGAGCAGTCACGGCACAACGGTATTTGAACAACGGTGTGTTGCTCGCAAACATGTTCAGGACAGATCGGGGTTCTGCCCGGCCCGTAGTTTCTATCTGGCAGTGCTGAAAGGTTGAGAGCCTTGAAGATGTAATAATACTTTCGCAGGAGCGGGGCATTGCGAATTAGCTCCTGGAGGTCGTAGAAGAAAGAAGTCCGAAGATGTTGCATGATAAAACCTCCTTTGTTTTGGCTGTAAGTCCTTTTTTGTTTGTCACTTACATAATAGCCGAAACGGAGGAGATTGCAAGAAAACAATGATTGCAAATCATTATTTGACATAGAGTTACGTATTCACAGAAGCCTTAAACACAAGGTGTTGTAAAGGAGGTTGCTTACTGGGGCAAATAGGTAATTTTGTGAGAATCTGTGAAATTGCCCATTTTCCACTTGAAGTCAAATTCTGGGTCGGTATATTGTAGAGTTGTGGCATGCGTTCACCCACATCGAGTGATGTTGGAGACAGGCAACGGGGACTACATAATGTTCCTGTTGATATATGCGATTGCCTCACGAACACTGAGGGCAACATGGCGATAAGACTGATGCTGACTATGCAACAACCGGGGGCGGTCATGGTCTGCTTTTCTTGACTCGCACAGCGGAAAGGAAGGGGTACGTATGGGAATTGTTAGAAGACGCCAAGCATATGCCATCGCGCTTGTATTCTTTGCCTCTGTAGGTGCCGAAATAACGAACGCGGAATTATGGAACTTGTCGGCCGATTGGAGTGACACATTTAATCCAAATGGTGCTTGGTCCTACCGGGTGGGCACAGACTTGGGCATAACGGGCACGCGCATTGAAGGTGTGTCGTATCCGTTTGACCCGCCTGGTGCCCCGTCCATTTGGACTGACCATACTAATTACGTGGGATGGTCCAAGAGTATTGGGACGGAGGGCTTTCCTTTTGAAACCGGTGAGTTGCAGGCGGGCGACGTGTACGGTCTCCCCAACTCCACGGGCAGTATACAAATCTGGTGGGAAAACCCATTGTATGAGGCTATCACGGTAGATGTGTCAGGCCGAGTGTGGGCGATCAGAGACAACGGAAGGGCAAGTGACTGGCTACTTACTCTCGATGGCGATACTGTCGCCAATGGCACTGTCGGTGACAGCAGCCAGTGGAGCAGATCGTACCTTATCGATCTTACTCTGGACGTGGCCCCTGGGCAGGTCGTAGCGTTCATCGCATCCATGAGCCCCCAATCTTACATGATAGATTACCTTGCCCTGGACCTTACCATTGAACCTGCCGTTGTCCCCGTCCCGGGTGCCTTTTTGTTAGGTATACTCGGCATGGGAGTAGCTGGAGTGAAACTGCGCAAACACGCATGACGATCCGGACAGGACGGAACCAGAGTGAGTTGAGATTAACAGGGCTGTGAGTTCAACACTTGCAGCCCCTTACTCTGTACTGTACTTCTACCCAACTGGACTCATAGGACAGACTTCCCTGTAGTACAGTTAACTTCCAAAAATCCCGGATAAGGGCCACGGTAGCAACTTGGAATAGTTAACGTCTCAGTCCGCCCACCACGGGCCTCACACGGCTGTTAGGGGGGCGTCTATACCGCCATTCGCCAAGCCTTCTGACTCACTCTCTTGGTCTTTCGCCGCCTTTTCAGGGTGCAATCGTCGCAGAATCTTTGCCGGTGTCGCAGGGGCGTTCCGCAACCGCAACGTCTGACATTAACCTGCTGTCTTTCCGGCAATAGCTAATCTTAATTGTTCGGATGACCACTTATTATCGACTGCTTTTTGTAGCCATTTTGACATCTTTTTTGGGTCAGAACGCATAGCTACGACCTGTCTGGGGTGCTTAAACGTCAAGTCCGCGACCCGGGTCGCGTTTTTCGGCTCTATCCTGCCTCCTGTAATGACGCTGTTGCACATTTGTGGGCTGGATTGAAGAAGGGCTGCAAGTGCGATGCTCACAGCCCTATTGATCTATCAATCTCAAATTACATTGAAACCGGATTGTCCGGATCGTCACGCATGCTTACGTAGTTTCACTCCAGCTACGCTCAAGCCGAGTATGCCAAGCAGAACAGCACCGGGGACAGGGACAGGATTGAGGCTGCCGCCTCCGGAGAACTCATAGGCTCCGCTCAGGCCGGGATTCAGGGCCGGGTCGTAGAAGAGGGTAAAGCCGGAAGGGGCAAAGATGTTTTCAATGATTCCATTGGAATTCACGTTCCAGCCGGACAGAATGTCAGCATAAAAGATGCCGGTGGCGTTGAACTCGAGTGTCGCGCCACCTTCCAGAGATAGTTCATTCCAGGCCAAATCCAAGTCACCGAAAGAGAACATGTGTGTGCCCGGACCCGTGAAGATGAGGTCGGCTCCTCCGGTCGTCCAGCCTGCAGTGCTGAGACTGTTGATGAGGAAGTCCTGATGCAGGACGTACTGATCGCCTACAGAGGCAAGAATGGAACCATCCGGCCCGATGGTAAAGTCGCCGAAGAACTCCAGTCGCGCAGGGTCTGTGTCCAACACGCCGTTGTTCACGAACGTTCCGGCGAAGACCGCTGTAGTGCCCTCGGTAGCCCCTGTCACCTTGACGGTGCCGTCGTTCGTTACATCACCATTGACTGTCCTGATCCCCATTCCGGAGAGAGTGAACGTAGCCCCCACGTTATTCATGAAATCACTGTTCAGCGTACCGTCGGAGTAGTTGAATTGATCGTTGTTGACAATGGTCGTCGCGTTCAGGATTCCGCCATCCAGGTTGTAGACCCCGCTACCAGTGGAGTCGGCCTTGATTGTCAGCGTATCTGTAGTATTCGTTCCACCGGTCTGGGTGAAAGTCCCCGAACCCAAATTACCTATGGTCTCGTCGCTGGCGGACAGAATCCCGGTGCCGCTCAGATTGTACGTTCCCGTGCTGCCAGAATTCTGCCCAACCGTGAGTCCGAAACTGGTTACTGTGTTGGTCCCGCCGGTTTGGGTGAGAGTGCCTGTGCTCCCGTCCCACCCGCCGATGTGCTCCCAGGAAGCGGACAGGTCGCCTCCGCTCAGATTATAAGTGCCGTTCCAATTGCTCCCGACATATAGCGCGCCTGTTGTCGTATTCGTGCCGCCCGTCTGGTTGAAGGTCGCGTTTTCGGCACTTTGGATAGCTTCATAACCAGCGGACAGTACCCCCGTGCCGCTCAGACTGTATAAGCCTAAGCCCGTACCGCCTTCGCCCCCAACGTAGAGCCACGAACCTATCGTGTTGGTCCCGCCGGTTTGGGTGAAGGTCCCCGTACCGAGATTGCCGATGTGTTCATTCGTAGCGGACAGGGCCCCGGTACCACTCAGATCGTACGTACCCGTGCTGCCGGAACGGCCCCCAAGGGTGAGCCGGTTTGTTATTATATTCGTTCCGCCGGTCTGGGTGAAGGTCCCCGAGCCCTCACGGCCGATGGTTTCACCGCCAGCGGATAGATTGCCTTCACTCAGATTGTAGGTGCCTGAGCCGCTTGGATCATACCCAAGTGTGAATCCATGGGTAGTGTCGTGGATCCCCCCGGTCTGGTTGAAGGTCCCCATGCTCTTCCCCCCGACGATTTCATTACCCACGTACAGTTCTCCTGTACCACTCAGATTGTACGTGCCGTCACCGCCAACTTGACGGCCCATCCAGAGCCAGTTATTGGTATTGGTTCCACCGGTTTGGGTGACCGCCCCTGTGCCATGATTGCCTACGACCTCAATACCAGCGGATAGATCCCCTCCAATTAGATTGTACGTGCCCATCCCGTCGGCTTGCGTACCGACGTAGAGCCAGTTCGCTATCGTATGTGCCCCGCCCATCTGCGTGAAGGTGCCTGTACCCGAACGGCCAATACGTTCCCAACTAACAGACAGATCTGCGCTACCGCCCAGATTGTACGTGCCAGTGCTACCAGCGTCAAGTCCAACATTGAGTGAGTCGGTTATCGTATTAGTTCCGCCGCTCTGCGTGAAGGTTCCTATGCCTGAAGTGCCGATGTGTTCATTCGTCGCCGACAACGAATATGAATCTTGCAAGAACGTGATGGTTCCTGAGTTTGTCGCGTCAATTGAGAGAGAGCCAAGGAGTGGAGAAGGATCTGCAGAAGTGCGATAGTAGACCTCTCTATCAATCCCGTCCGATTGGGTAAGATGTACATCATCCCCACCGTCAGGCTGCTCATTGAGACTCCAATTTAGGATGTTGTCCCACCATCCGCTGTTACCGATCCAGTAGTTATCTTGCCCATATGTCGCTAAAGGCATCAACATCAGAGATACCAAAACTGCTGCACTTGTTGCCCAATGTCGATGGCGAGTTCCCAACTCTACACTTCTAATTTCTCTTTTCATCACTCTACCTCCAAAGACCTGCGTTCCGCGCAACCATTTCGTCGCGCTGATTTCAATTCGTTCTCGTAACCCAGCGCCCCGTTCGAGGATGAGCACGATTAATTGATCCATTAAACTTCAGGGTAGAGAGATCACATTTCTTCAGGCTCAGTTCCGTTGAAGCTAATTGGCAACCAATCCGAGCGCAAGCTCGCGAGACCGGCGCACGGAAAGAAACCTACCCTCACCCTGATGCTCCTCCTTTGTTGGTCGCTAACGCGCGGAGGACATGGCTTGTCCGTACCCCACGCTGCGGGGTGAATTTTCCGGTTTTCCTCCATCCGTAAGAATGCCCTGCCTCCGGTGCATCGAAAGCATGCCTTCGATCTCCGATGATTCTGATGACAATTTTACTACAATCAGATCCACGTTAAATACATAAACGATTTTGTCTTTCTTAGTTATACCATGTCTCAAATAGATTGTAAACAATAATCCCCTGAATTCAGCAATTCCGAAACGTTTCGTTGCGAGTCGTTTTTTTCGGGTAGAGCCCCCTGTTACAGTTGTGCCACACAAGCCCCTCAGAATTCACACACAGGCCCGTCAGGCATGGGTGTGGCGACGATCTCCTAAGATACGGCCTGCGATAGGGGTTGCACAAAAGCGTTACCTTTTTCGGCCTTGTAACGCCGTTGGCGCTCACGGTTCGACTTGACTTTCCGCCGATTGCCACAATTCTCACAATACCTGTGTCCTGGCTCTCGCGGCTGTTCGCAATCCCGGCATTGCTGCCTGTGGGAACGCGCCCTGGTGCGATTACAAGGGGCAACGTCCTTCTTCGGCACCGGCTTGGGTATTCCTGCCGGCCTCCTGAAACCGAAC
>Ga0255052_10001511_pt1 | contig 17481 bp, 9 predicted proteins | sample JV7_2_21_MG_FD_188632 | JGI IMG/M metagenome (GOLD analysis project Ga0255052, IMG submission 188632) | Seawater microbial communities from Jervis Inlet, British Columbia, Canada - JV7_2_21 | ecosystem: Environmental > Aquatic > Marine > Inlet | place: Canada: British Columbia | collected...
ATACCCGAAGTGAGCCAAGGCCGTATAGTGGGCAAGTGACGCGTGTCCTTTGCTGAGAATGAAAATGTCTCTTTCGTCCCAGGATGGATTCTTGGGATCATGCCTGATCGTACTGTAAACGGCATATAAAATCTCCACCACGGAAAGACACGTCGGTACATGTCCGCACCCGCTTTCCTTGGAGATGCTGAGTATGGATTTTCTGATGTCTTTGCAGCTCGGTATCATTCTATCTCTATATATGAAATTCTGGAGGTCATTGGGAATCGCTGGATCTTCACGTGATTCAATTCGAAGACTTCTTTGAGAGCAAGTGTCTCACCCGGGAATATGTCGTCTGACAACTCATCGAACACCAGTATGCTGCCCTTACACAAATGAGGTTTAATCGTTTCCAACGCCACCTTTGTCGGCGTATAAATGTCAAAATCAAAGATGGCAAGTGAAACGATGGTTTCAGGATTACTCTTGAAATACTCAGGGACTGTTATGGCGGCATCGCCTTTGACCAGTTCATATTTCTTCAAATGCGAAATGGGATTCAACGCCTCTTGTATGGCTAATATTTCATCGAGATAATTCTCGTAACCCGGCGCTACCGAAAACGACCCATCCCTGCATTTGCACTGGCTGCCGTCCTTTTCGCTCATTCCTTTGAAACCCTCGAACGTATCGAAGCCGACAATTTTCCTGTGTCGGTTGAAAGGTTCAAAAATGCCCCTCAAAGCCGACATGACAGACAACGTTTGCCCCCATCGAACTCCGAACTCTGCGATGATTCCATGCGTATGGACGATCTTTCGGTATATCTCATAGAAGAAGAGCAGCCTTGACAAATTCTTTGATATCAGGAACAGCCCAAGATTTGCCAGAACCTCATCGTCGGGCAGGGGGCAGGAGTTGAAAAGTGACATCAGCTCGGCGAAAGAGTCCTTCTCGCCGGAACTTGACAGGACAATTGCATCGTGTTGTTGTGTTTTCATTTTCGCCACCAATTCTTGTTCTCGATCCACCACTCGGTTGTTTCCCTGATTCCGTCTTCGACCGTATAGCCGGGCTTCCATCCGAGCAATTCCCGGGCTTTCGTGCAGTTGAGACTTCTGAACTTCAGAGTGGCCGGCTTGTCCGTCCGGTATTCTATCTTTGACGGTTTGTGACGGGCATGTTTCAACGCCCAGTTTGCAACGCTGCCCACTGTGGTCTTGACCGCAGAGCCTATGTTAAAAGTGTCGAATTTTATTTTGTCGTCATCCAGCATCATCACGATAGCCGTGGCAAAATCGTTCGAATATATGACATCTCGGGTAACATCCGGACTTGCCCACAGTTCAAAGGGGTCCTCCCGTTCGACCGCTTTCCTTATAATCGCCGGGATAAAATGCGACGTTTTCGGATCAAACTTGTCAAACGGCCCAAAAATGTTTGCTGCACGAGCGATCACAATCTCCATGTTGCAAGTTTCGTGCCAGAACCGGCACAGTTTCTCGACAAACCGGACGACCCAGCCCATTCCATAATGAGCTTTACAGGGATCCCTGTTCAGGTCGAGGTCATCCTCACTGATTTGCTTTGCACTTTCGTGGTACAAAGACGCCGAGCTGATATAGACGACCTTTTTGACATTCTCAAAACTGAACGCCTCCAGCATCTGCGCGTTCATAATCACATTGTCGTTAATCTGACTCCACGGTTTTGATTCCAATATCGCAGCGCCGCCGGTGTTGGCGGCGCCCATTACAGCACAATCGCAACCTGCCGCCAGTTGCCGACAAGCTTCGCGGGATCGCAAGTCACCCTGCACATACTCAACCTGCTGGTGCTTGATGAACGGTGTGGTCCTGTGATGAACCGCACGTATGCGCGCCTTTGGATACCTTTCGAGCAGGTGTGCAATAATAGCCGAGCCGGCAAGACCGGTCGCTCCGGCCAAGAAGACGGTTTTGTCGTTGAGATCCATTCGCTAAACCGTCTCCAGACAGAGAGGGGATTCGCACAGCCGCTCCCGCCAGTATTCCAACGTGTCGGCCAACGTCTCCTCAAACGGTATTTCAGGTTTCCATCCTGTAGCCTTATAGAACTTATCAACACAAGGCACCTGTAGTGTTACGTCGGAAGGACGCAGCCGGGCCGGATCGACTTGAACCTCTATGCCCTTCAAAGTTGACATCGCCAGCAGTTTGTCGAGCATCTGGCCGATTGTCGCTGTTTCAGCTCCGCCTATATTGTAAACCTCACCTGGCTGGCATCTTTGGACTGTCAGCCAATAAGCTCGCACGGCATCTCTCACGTCGGAAAACGTTCTGACGCTGTCGAGGTTTCCAACTTTGACAACCGGATCGGCTAAGGCCGCTTCAGCGGATACTATCTGCTTGGCGAAATTAGAGACGACGAAGACTTCACCTCGGCGCGGGCCCGTATGCGTGAACATCCGCGTTCGTATAGTTTTGATTTTCCATGAAAGCCAGTACTGGAGGGCCAGCATGTCTTCTCCGACCTTGCTCACCGCATAAGGTGAAGCGGGCCGCAATGGATTGTCCTCTTTGATCGGGATTTCATCGGCCCTTACCTGTCCGTATACTTCGGATGAGCTGCATATGTGTATTACGGGGTCGTATCCCTCGGATTGCTTCAACTGCTTGACCGCCTCGAGCAAATTGCACGTGCCTACAATGTTGGTCTTGAGCGTGTCAATCGGAGCGATAAAGCTGAAATCGACGTACGATTGAGCGGCCAGGTGGAAAATGATATCCGGTTTGTGCTTAGCGAGCACGCTCTTGAGCGAAGGAAGGTCATGCAGGTTTCCCTGATGCAGAGTGACCTTGTCCAGGATTGCTTCGATGTTCTCCTTTGGAGATCGCCATCGAACCAGGCCGCAAACATTGACTCGGGGATGATTATCGAGCATGTACTCAGCCAGATGGCTTCCCACAAAACCTGTTATGCCTGTGATTAGTGCTTTCATGTTTACTTCTCTTTTCAAATGGAAGACTATGGTGTATCTGTTCTGATTTCGTTGTTCCGGTTTCGGCACCATTTGTGCCACATCTTTCGATAGGCGGCTTCCACCGTGGCGGCGTAGGCCTTGGCGTTACACAGCATGCTGTTGGCCATCCGTATGCGCATCGAAGCGCGGATCTTGGCGAGGGCTCGGGTGTTCTGCGAAACGGCGGTTGCTTTTGCGATGTATTCAGCCGGCGTCGGACATGCAAAGAACTCCAGGCCGATACGGCTAAGTATGCTCAGGCCCACCCTTGAAAGGAAATAACTGTTGTAGTCGCCGTAAAGCGAGATTACGGGAACGCCCATCCACATGGCTTCCAGCGAAGTCATCGTGCCGGTATAAGGGTATGTGTCTAATGCGATGTCGACCTGGTTGTACAGTTGCAGATGTTCGACGGAGGATTTCCAGCCGCACGTTCCCACCCTGTTGCGGTCGATTCCCAATTGCTCAAAGCGACCGCAGTAATAGTCCCTGACAGTTTGGTCGTAACCGCCTCTGAACTTCATCAGAAGACGCGAATTTCCGTTGGCCTTGAGGATTTGAGCCCAGAGCACCATAACATGGTCGTTGATCTTGCAACTGTTGTTGAACGAAGCAAAAGTGATATAACCCTTCTTGATTGCGGGCAGAGGCCCGACGGGCGGGGCGAATTCAGGAGGCTTGTAACAGATCTGTCCTCCGGGCAAATAGACGGACTCTTCGGTGTAGAATTTCTGAGACTCCTGTGAGTCCAGGATGCTATCGGTCAAGCGATAGTCGATCTGCGGCATTCCCATCGTGCTTATCCCGCCGTAATCCACCTGAATTGGGGCGGATTTGTGCGCCAGGACACCGAGCCGGTTGTCGACTGTGTGTCCGCCAATGTCCACCAGGATATCGATTTGATCGTCTGCGATCATCTCGGCGACGACCTTATCGCTGAGACCGCGAATGTGCCGGTAGCGGTCGAATATTCGTTTGAGACGCTCGGTAACCTCATCGGGCAGACCGATGTTGCCGTAACCGTAAGATTCAATGACCTGGCGATTGGAGCCATCCAGGAACGCCTCGAAGTTATAAGCTGCCGAGTGCTTGCGAAAATCGGGTGAAATGTAGCCTACCCTCAGCCTGCGGTCTGGATCGGGGCTATTGCCGTGAGAGACCCGCGCCAGACTCACTGGCGCATGGATCTGTGCCCATTTCTTGTGCTCGTCGAGGAGCATCAGAGGATTAACGTCCGGCAGAAAACTCAAATTCCAGAGGAACTGGGAGTGAATCTGCGGATCAGCGGGTGCGATTTCCACAGCCTTTCGCAGCATCTCGATGCCCTTGTGCTTGTCGCCGATTCGCATGAGATCCGTCGCATAGCCGCCGCAGATGCTTGCGTTCTCCGGATCGGCCTCCATTGCTTTTTCTCGATACTGCATTGCCTCGGACATTCGACCGGTGAACATGCAGATGCGGCCCAATTCATGGTACACCAACGCGTGTGGTTGTCGTTTCAACACTTCCTTGAACCATATTTCCGAGTTGTGGAAATCTTTAACGCAAAAGAACATCATCGCGAGCATGAACATGACATCCGTCCGGCACGTGCCATTGGCTATCATTTGCCGGATGGTTGCGATGTTTTGAATGCTCAGAAATCTCACCGCCTCGTCGATGCGTCCCGCTTTGACGGCAGCATTGGTCTCGACAAGGAACTGCGGCATGTTATCTGCAGACAGATTGATTCGAGATGTGCCGTCTCTTCCAACGGTGAATTGCAAATCATCATTTGTACGGGATTTTTCCCCCAGCGCTTCGGCGCCCTGGTTCCGGCACCATCTATGCCACATTTCTCGGTAGGCGGTTTCCACACTTCGTGCAAAGACCTTCGCGTCACATAAGGTGCTGGCGGTCATGCGCTGGCGCATCGAGAATCGCATATCCACGAGGGCCTCTAAATCCTGCGCCAATGCACCGGCTTTGGCGACATATTCTTGAGGCCCCGAAGCGGCCAAATGCTCGAGGCCAATGCGTGTCAGCATGCTCAATCCCAACCGCGATACGTAATTCTCGCCGATAAGCGACACCGCCGGCACTCCCATCCACAGGCCATCCAACGTTGTCATGCAGCCGTTGTACGGATAGGTGTCCAGGGCGATATCCACATGGTTGAAGAACTTCAAGTATTCGACGGATGGTTTCTGGCCGTGTATTTCGATCCTGTCAGGGGATATTCCGAGCTGCGCGAACTGATCATAGTAAGAATCCCGCAGGCCCTTGTCGTCGCCAGCTCTCGATTTGAGCAGGAGTTGTGATTTGTCATTGGCTTTGAGGATTTCTGCCCATAGTGACATTATCTCGGGGTTGATCTTGGAGCCGTTGTTGAATACGCCGAAAGTTACATAACCATTGGCCAGTGCCGGCAGAGGCCCGAGAGGCGGGGCAAAGCCGGGTGGGCTGTAGCAGATGAGCCCCCCGGGCAGATAAACCAGTTCTTCGACGTAGAACTCCTGCGACTCGGGTCTATCAAGGATGCGGTCCGTTAGGCGATAGTCGATCTGTTCCATGCCGCAAGTGTTGATACCACCGTAATCGACAGCAATAGGAGCGGGTTTGTGTGCTATTACAAGCAAGCGATGGTCGGGCGTGTGGCCGCCGACAGGTACCAGAATATCTATCTTGTCCCGTTCGATCATGCTCGCAACCGTTCGGTCGTCCAGGCCGCGAATTTTCCGGTAGTGGTCGAACTGACTGCTGAGCCTTTCGGTCATGCTGTCTGGGCAGGCCACGTTGCCGTATCCATAGACTTCCAGGGCATCGTGATTGCATCCGCTCAAGAACGCCTCAAAATTGTACGCTACCGGATGAATGCGAAAGTCGGGCGATATGTAACCGATCCTGAGCCGGCGGTCCGGATCGGGGACATTGTCATGGGACTTTCTGGCCAGACTTCTCGGGGCGTGAACCTGTGCCCACCGCTTGTGCTCTTCAAATAGGTTTGACGTATCGAGTTCGGGCATGTGATGCAGGCGAAACAACAACGCTGAATGAATGCGCGGGTCGTCCCGGGCTGTTTCCACGGCCTTTCGCAGCATCTCGATGCCCTGTTTTTTGCGGCCTACGAATATCAGCGAGCAACCAAGATCGTGATATAGCGATGCTTCGTCGGGACATAATTCCAGGGCTTTTTCTCTGTTGCGTATGGCCTCGGAAAGTCGCCCTGAGAAATGACAGATATGCCCCAGATTGATATACGCCAGAGGATTTGGCTCGTGGTCCAGCACTCTTCTGTAATAATGCTCGGCCCTGCCAAGCTCTCGCGTAGCATGGAATATGTTGGCCATCAGGAACATTAAGTCTGTCCGTGACGGATCGGCATCAATCACCTTGTCCACGTTATCAATCACTTGTTCGTCGAGCACGGTTGTTACTTGTTCGGTGTGCCCGGCTTCGGCCGCGGCCTTGGCTTCGGTCAGGGTTTGCAACAAGCTCTCTTCGGTGAGTGCTGACCTGGAGGTTGTGGACTGCTGCATCTATTTGTCCTCCAGGCAATTGAATCTCGACTGAGTGGATGCGGATGGACAAACCGGTTTGCTGTCGACGGAGTGGGAACCACCCGAATGTGCGCACCATTTGTGCCACATCTTTCGGTACGCATCTTCCAGGCTTCGAGTGAAGCCCTTCTTGTCGCACAAGGGGCTATTGAACATCATCGACCGCAGAGAAGTGCGTATCTTTGCAAGGTTTTCTATTTGACCGGAAAAGGCAACGGCTTTTCCAACGTATTCGTCAGGTGTGAAAGCAGCAAAATCACCCAGGCCTACCCGGCTGAGGATGCTGAGGCCCACGCGCGAAGCATGAGCTTTGCCCACCAATGAGATTGTCGGTACGCCCATCCACATTGCTTCGCAGGTTGTTGTCGTTCCGTTGTAGGGGTGTGTATCCAATGCGATGTCCATCCGGCCGTATAGCTTAAAGTGCTCAATGGTGGGCTTTCGGCCGCAGATTTCAACTCTCCGTCGAGCGATTCCCAGGTTTTCGAATTGACCGAAGTAATGCTCTCTAACCGCCTCGTCGTCTCCGCCGCCGAATTTCAACAGAAGGCGTGATCTCTCCGTTGCCTTAAGGATCTTTGCCCAAAGCTTCATGATGCTCGGCTGTATCTTGCAGTTGTTGTTGAACGATCCGAAGGTGAAACAGCCTTTCTCGATGGCGGGAAGCGCTGTCACCGGCGGGGCAAAGCCCGGGGGGCCGTAGCACAGAAAACCCCGAGGTAAGAAGACAAGCTTTTCGGTGTGGAATTTCTGCGCTTCGGGAAGATCGGCCAGTTCGTCCGTCAAACGATAGTCGATTTGGCTCATTCCGGTAGTATCGGGAAATCCCAAATATGTCACCTGGATGGGAGCGGGCTTATGTGCCAAAACACCGAGCCGATTGCCTGAGGTATGGCCTGCAAGGTCAACCAGGATGTCTATCTTGTCCTGCTCGATCAAACGGACGATCTCTTTGTCATGTAGCCCGCAGATATTTCTGTAATGGCCAAATTTGCGCTTGAGATGTTCGGTGACCTGGTCGGGGCAAGCGACGTCGCCGTACCCGTATACATCCACAACTTCTCTGTTGTGTCCGTCAAGAATTGACTCGAAGAAGTATGCGACCGAGTGCCCGCAGAAATCGGGGGAGATATAGCCAATTCTGAGTCGACGATCGGGATCGGCGACATTGTCGTGGGAGATCCTGGCCAGATCGACCGGTGCATGAATTCGAGCCCATCGTTTATGCTCTTCGAACAGCAGGTCTTGATCGAGTTCGGGCAATTGGTGCAGGTGCCAGAGGAACTTAGAGTGATTCACCGTGTCTGGTGACGTTTCGGCCGCCTTTCGCAAAAGATCAATACCTTTCTGCGTTTGTCCCATCCGTATCAGGTACTCGGCAAGAGTGGTCCAGAGTTCCGGACTTTCAGGAGACAACTCGACGGCTTGTTCCTGATAGCGGACGGCCTGTGAGAGCCGCCCCGTGTCGCGACAGATATTCGCCAGCTCAAAAAGCACTAAGGGATGCCGACGGTGTTTCAAGATTTCTCTATAAAACTGCTCAGCCCTCTCGACCTTCCCGATCTTGGCGAAAAGCGCCGCGAGCATGAACAACGCATCCGTCCTGCTCGGATCGTCAATAGCTATTTGCTGGACGGTTCCAACCGCTTGATCGTCGAGAAGGGCGGCTGCCTCAGAGACTTTCCCTACCTTAACTGCATCGCCTGCCTTGAGAAGAAATGAGGGCAAGCCTGCCTTTGAAACATCGAATTGCAGAGAGCTGTCTCTGGAGATGAAGAATTCCAGGACGCCACCCTTCGCCTGCTTTGAATCGGGCCCCACAGTGGCTGGCCGCCGAGTCTCGCACCATCTGCGCCACATTTTTCGGTAGGCAGTTTCCACCTTGTTGCCGAACGCGCCTGCGTCGCACAACGTGCTGACGGCCATTCGCTGCCGTAGAGAAGCTCGAATCTTTGCCAGAGCTTGAAGGTTGCCGTCAATTGTAGAAGCCCTGGCGAGATACTCCGCAGGCGTCGAGGCGACGAAGGGGTTCATGCCAAGGTTGGTCAGTATGCTCAGTCCAACACGGGACATGTGGTGTTCGCCGAAAAGCGAGATTACAGGCACACCCATCCAAAGGGCGTCGCATGTTGTTGTGCCGCCGTTGTACGGATAGGTGTCCAGCATGGCATCTACTTCTCCATATGCCCTGAGATACTCGGCGATGGATCTGTGGCCGCGAATATCCACCCTCTCCGGCGCTATTGCCAGTTGCTCGAACTGGCTGAGGTAATGCTCTCTGAGCTGTCGGTCCTGACCGCCCTTGAACATAAGTAAAAGCTTGGAATTCTCGCTGTTTCCAAGGACTTTCGCCCAGAGAGATAAAATGAACCGATTGATTTTGCGATTATTGCCGAACATCCCAAAGGTGGTGTAGCCGTTTTGAATCGCGGGAAGAGGCGTTATCGGGGGGGCACAATCAGGCGGTCTGTAACAGAGAAACCCATCGGGCAAACAAACCAACTCCTCGGTGTGGAATTGTTGCGATTGGGGCGGGCTGTTGAGCTCGTCGGTCAGAAAATAGTCTATTTGCTCGGTCCCCGTAGTCTCGAAATATCCCAGATACGTGACCTGGACAGGTGCAGGCCTGTATGACAGGACGGTCAGGCGATTATCATTTGTGTGCCCGCCAAGATCAACCAGAATATCTATCTGGTCCTGCTCTATCAGACGACACACTTGCCTGTCGTCAAGTCCGCAGATGTCTCTGTATCGGTCGAATTTCTCGCCAAGCCGTCTGGTGATTTTGTCCGGGGCCGGTACATTTCCATATCCGTAGACTTCGAGGGCCTTTCTATTGCGTCGGTCCAAAAGCGGCTCAAAGAAATATGCCACCGGATGCGCACGAAAATCGGCGGAGATGTAGCCCACTCTGAGTCTTCGGTCAGGGTCGGGGGTATTGCTGTGGGAAGTCCTGGCCCTGCTCTGTGGTGCATGGAGCCGGCCCCATCGTTTGTGTTCTTCGAAGAGTGTCCGTGGATTGAGATCGGGTTGATAATGGAGGTTGGCCAGAAGGCTCGAATGAACATTGGCCTTCCGGGGAACTTGCTCCACAGCTTTTTGTGCCCAGCCAATGCCTTCGGGCACTTTGCCCAACGATATCTGGAGTGTTCCAAGATTGGCCATGTACTCACCGTGATGCGGGGCCAGCTCTACGGCATTCTTCTGATATTCGGCCGCTTCCGACAAGCGCCCCGCGCTGCGGCAGATATGTGCGAGCCTGGCGTTGACCAAATCGCCGCGCTCGTGTTCCGGAATTCCTTCGTACCATTCTTCGGCCTTGTCGTATTGGCGAGTGTTAAAAAGGACTTCGGCAATTAGAGATATAGCCTCTATTCGGGAGAGGCAATGTTCGGTTGTCTCTGAGGAATTCATTACCGCCAAGGCCTCGGTAAGCGACCCCTTCTTGATCTCTGTCTCAGGTCGCGAGCCAAATGCTTTTCTGGCCTCTTCGACGGCCTCATCCGTCCGCCCGAGGCTGACCAGAGATAAGAGTACGTGCTCAAGCAGTTCGCCGCACGCCGGTTGCGAAAGCCGGGCCTTTTGCAGGCACCGAAGAGCTGCTTCGTAGTTGTGAATCCATAGATACATTTCCCCAAGGGTCTTATGAGTACGCTCGCTGTTGCGGCCCTGTGAAATGGCTTGTTCGTAGAGTGCTATAGCCTCTCCAAGTCGTCCGGCTTCGAAGGCGGCTTTGGCCTTTGCGATAAACGCAGGCGGTTTGCGTTCCGAGCAGGTTGTCTCACAAACTGGAGTTTGCTCCATCCACATTTTCCCCGGCACAATCGTACGCTGCGTTGGATAATATTGAAGAACAAGCAGGCAAGTCAGGGTCGAGCTTGTCCGCGACGATGTCGCGAGCTCGACACCAGCGGCGCCACATCTTTCGAAAAACTGCCTCCATCTCACGCGCGAACCGGTTCGCGTCACAAATGGTGCTTGCAGTCATCCGCTGGCGCATGGAGGCGTGAATCTTTTCGAGCCCGTCAAGATTCCGTGCCAGTGCAGTGGCCTTGGCGATGAATTCCTTCGGCGTTGAAGCGGCAAAAAACTCCAGGCCCACGCGGCTGAGGATGCTCAGTCCGCTTCTGGAGAGGGAGTTGCCATTGCCGAGAAGCGAAACCGTCGGGACCCCCATCCACAGGCCTTCCAAGGTTGTCATGCAACCATTGAACGGATAGGTATCTAGAGCGATGTCGACCTGGCTGTACAACCGCATGTGTTCGACCGGGTGTTTCCAACCATGGATTTGAATTCTCTTTGGATCGACTCCGAGCTGTTCGAACCGGCTCAGGTAGCAATCCTGCATTGTCCGGTCGCCTCCCTCTTTGAACTTCATAAGAAACGCCGAGCCATCATTGGCTCTCAATACTCCCGCCCAAAGTGCCAGGACATGCGCATTGATTTTGAGATTGTTACTGAACGAACCGAATGTAACATAGCCCTTTTGCTTTGCAGCCAGAGGCTCTAGCGGCGGGGCAAAATCGGGCGGCTTGTAACAGAAGAGGCCGCCCGGCAGACATACCGATTCTTCGGCATAGAATCCCCGCAATTCGGGCAGGTCGAGCAGTTCATCGGTGATGCGATAGTCAACCTGCTCCATTCCAGTCGTGTTCAGGCCACCATAGTCAACTTGCACAGGAGCAGGTTTGTGGGCCATGACAAGCAGGCGATTGTCCCCGATGTGCCCGCCGATTGTCACCAGAATGTCTATCCCGTCTTGCTCGATCAGTTTTGCGACCGCCTCATCACTCATTTGTCGAATGTTGCGATACAGATCGAACTTCTGTGCGAGATATTCCGTGAATCTGTCCGGCCGGCTGACATTGCCGTATCCATAGACCTCTACAATGGCTCGGTCATGAGCCTCCACCAGCGGGGCAAAGTTGTAAGTTGCAGCGTGTACTCGAAAGTCAGGTGACAGATAGCCGACTCGCAGCTTACGATCAGGATCGGGCGTGTTCCGATGGCCCGTCCTTGCTCGGCTCATCGGGGCATGCGCGTGGCCCCATCGCTTATGTTCTTCGAAAAGTGCATGTGGATCGGGTTCGGGCAGGAAGTGCATGTGAAAAAGGAGTTTTGAGTGAGCATCCGAATTGCCGGGCTCTCTCTCGACGACTTTTCGCAGTAGGTTGATACCTTCCCTCGGCTCGCCTTCGCGTATCTTGTCCAGCGCAAAACTGATTTGGAATAAAGTGTTCTCCGGCTCGGCTTCCAGGGCCTTGCTATTGTATCCCTTTGATTCAGATATCCGATTTGTAGAGCGACATATGCGTCCCAGTTTGTAGAACGTGAAGGGATCGGGCTCGATCTCCAAAACCCTTCTATACCATTTTTCGGCCTTTCCGTTATCTCCGATCTTGCCAAACATCAATCCGAGGGTGAACATTACGCTGGTTTGTGATGGGTTATCGTCCAGCGTACTGCCCAGAGCCTCGACAGTTGGGTCATTTAGCAGTCGCCTGGCCTCTTTGATTCGTCCGCCTTCTATGGCGACTTTCGCGTCGATCAGAAATTGAGGCAGATCCTGGGCGGACACTACTAGCTGCTGCCCGCCATTTCCTAAACTGTCCACCTTGAAGGTTAGAGCCATGCCCCTATGTTCCCCCCAGCGCGTCAATTGCAGTTTGGGTTGCACACTTTGACGTTGTTTCGATACCGCCGGCACTGATATCCTCCTCGGCGGCCGGCTCCTCGTCCGGCACATCAACCCCCTGGCTTCGACACCATCGGTGCCACATCCTGCGGTAAGCGTCCTCAAGGCCACGGGCAAACACCTCAGCGTCCCACAACGGGCTGCACTCTATTCGCCGCCTCATCGACGCCCGGATTCTTGCGAGCGCCGGCAGATTTTGCGCAAGTGCTGTTGCCTTGGCAACGTATTCTTCAGGGGTCGAGACGGCGAAAAACTCCAGGCCGATGCGGCTCAGTATGCTCAATCCCATCCGGGAGAGAAAGCCGTGCTTGCCTACCAGCGAAATCACCGGAACTCCCATCCACAAGCCTTCCAACATTGTCATTGCGCCATTTACCGGGTACGTGTCAAGAACGATGTCCACCTCGCCGTATAGTTTCAGGTGCTCAACCGGGCGCTTCAAGTTGTGGATTTCTATCCTCTCTCGTTCGATGCCAAGGCGCTCGAACATGTCGAAGTAATGCTCGCTCAGCAGTTCGTCATTGCCGCCTCCGATTTTCATAAGAAAGCGCGAGTTTTCGTTGGTCTTCAAGACTTTAGCCCAGATGGACACGATGTAGGCATTGGTTTTCAGGGTGCCGTTGAACGAGCCAAACGTAACGTAGCCCTTGCGCTCGGCGGGCAGGCCCGCAACAGCAGGCGCAAAATCGGGAGGTTTGAAACAATAGAGCCCTCCCGGCAAATAAACCAATTCTTCCACAAAGAATTCCCGTGAGTACGGGGGAGTAAGCAGACTGTCGGTCAAGCGATAGTCGATCTGCTCCATTCCCGATGTGTTTATTCCTCCGTAATCGACCTGAATTGGTGCAGGCTTGTATCCCATTGCCACGAGGCGATTATTGCCTACCCGTCCGCCAATTGCCACCAAGATGTCTATCTTGTCTGCTTGAATCAGGCTGACAAGGGCTTTGTCATCAGTCCCAAAGATACTTCGATAGTGGTCAAACTTGTGTTTAAGCCGTTCTGTAACCTCATCTGGCTTAGCCACATTGCCGTAGCCATGGATTTCCACGGCTTGCCTATTGTGTCCGTCCAGGAATTGGTCGAATGTGCTTGCCGTCGGATGTAAGCGAAAATCGGGGCAGATATAACCAACCCGAAGCCTGCGGTCGGGATCGGGGTCGTTTGCATGAGATGTCTTGGCCATGCTCGCGGGAGTATGGATCTGCCCCCAGCGTTGGTGTTCTTCCAAGAGCATTCTCGGGTCCTGGTCGGGCAGGTAATGCATGTACCACAGGAGATTGGAGTGAAGCACTGAATTTGCCGGATTCTCTTCCAGTGCCCGACGCATTAGCTCGATGCCTTCTTTGGCCTTGCCCTGCGCAATCATGTCAACTGCAAGGGTACTCCAGATCCCGCTGTTCTCAGGCTCTCTCTCCATGGCCATGGTGCGATACTGCACGACCTTGGAGAAAATCCCGGCTGCCTGGTAGATAGTCGCTATTTCATTGGCTATCAGGGCGTTCTGTTCGGTTTGAAGTATCTTCTTGTACCATTTGAGAGAGAGCTTGGGCCTGCCGATTTTCTGCAATACCATTGCCAGCAACAGGTAGATCACATTTGCAGACGAGGGATTATTCGTGGCCATCTCGCAAGCGATCTGGACATTCTGGTCATTAAGAAGCTCGCCGGCCGCGGAGATACGTCCGGTATTAACCGCCGTATTAGCCTCTACGAGGAAATCTGGAAGAATATGCCTCGGGATGTTAAGCTTCATGTTGCCGCTGTCCGAAGTGAGGCATTGTGAAAGGAAGGTTTCCCCGGAACCTTCTCCGCCGTCAGTGGGTCGGCTCGCGTTGGATTTGTGCGACCCTGCACCAGGGAATCTCTTGCTTTGGCCCATCATACACGTTCACCGCCAACGTCCCTCAAACCGCAGACCACAACAACTCTAATTGGCAGATTGCTCCAAAAAAAACAACACTATCCAGGGTACACCCTCATAATTATCGGCCAAAAGACGGGTCTTGGACCAGTTTTTTGCTGGACAATTTGGTGCGTTGTCGTGCGAGGTTTCGTTTGAATAGTTTGTGGGGATTCTCTCAAGAGGTTGGGCTTGCGGTACGCTCTTTGCACCATCGGTGCCACATCATCCGATAAGCTGCTTCTATTTCGTCCGTAAATCGCTTTGGCTTGCACAGGTCGCTCTCGCACGTCGTTCGCCGCAGGGATGCGCGAATTATCGCGAGATTGTCCAATTCTTTCGAGAAGGCAATTGCCTTGGCGACATATTCGTCGGGCGAAGAGGCTGCGAAGATTTCCAGCCCTACGCGGGTGAGTATGGTTAGGCCTGCCCGAGAGAAGGCCGTATTCTGGCCGACGAGCGAAATTGTCGGCACGCCCATCCAGAGTCCTTCCAAGGTTGTCATACAGCCATTGTGAGGGAAGGTATCCAACAGGATATCCACTTCGTTGTGAAGCTGCATGTGCGAGAAGTGCGAGTTAAACATGTCGCAAATATCTACCCGCTCTCGACGAACTCCAAGCCGCTGCAGTTCGCCAAGGTAATACTCTTGCAGGCCAGGGTCGCTGCCCCCAAGGAATTTCATCAGAAAACGTGATTTCTCGTCAGCATTCAATATTCTGGCCCAAAGTTCCATAGTGCAGGGATGTATCTTTATGTTGTTGTTGAACGAGGCAAAGGTGACGTAGCCATTGCGTTTGGCCGGCAGCGGGCCAACGAGAGGGCTGCTGTGAGGTGGCCTGTAAGAAAAAATACCGCCGGGCAGAAGAATTGAATCTTCGACATAGAATCTCTCGGTCTCGGCAGGCGTAATAATCCGGTCTGTCAGGCGGTAATCGATCTGCTTCATTCCTGACGTGTTAATCCCACCGTAGTCTACTTGTATCGGAGCCGGCTTAAGCGCTACCACCCGAAGGCAATTGTCTCGGCAGTGACCGCCAATCTCGACAAGGATGTCGATTTGTTCTTTTTCGATCAATTGGGCAGTCGCCTCGATACTCATACGATGTATGTTGCAGTAATGGTCAAATTTCCCTTCCAGGCGTTTCGTCACTTTATCGGGCTTGGCAATATTTCCATATCCATAGATCTCGAAATCTCGCCGATTGTGTCCGTCCAGAAATGGTTCAAAGGACTTGGAAACCACATTGCTGCGAAAATCGGGCGAAATGTACCCAATCCTCAACCTGCGGTCCGGATCGGGCTCATTGTCGTGAGAGGTTCTCGTCATGCTCGTCGGAAGATAGGTCCTGGCCCATTTCACATACTCTTCAAAGAACATCTGCTGCGTTGATTCGGGTACATGGTGCAATTGCCAGAGCAAGATCGAGCCTGCCGCACCGCCGTCCTCAGCGGGCGCTAGTTCAATCCTCTTTCGCAAGATCTTGAGGCCCTCATCTCGCTTGCCCGTTCGTATAAGGGCTCTGGCAAAACCGAGCCAGTAGGCCTGATTGTCGGGATCTGTCTCTACGGCCTTCCTGCGGTACTCTGCCCCCTCTGAAATGCGTTTTCGTGCGAGGCAAATATCGCCCAGTGCGTTGTACACAAAAGCATGCGGCTCACGTTCTATTATCTTCAGGTACCACTGTTCGGCTTCGGGGAATTGCTCAGAGTCAGCAAGCAGCTTGGCCACGGCGAGCAGCACCAGAGTTCTGCAGCCGCTCTGTTCAACTTCCTTGCGAAACGTCTCGATAGCGTCTTTATTGAGGATCTTCGCAGCTTCATCAATTCTTCCCGCCTTGACTGTGTCATTAGCATTGATGATAAACTGGGGCAACTCTCCGTCGAAAAAGGCAGTCTGCAGGTTGCCATCTTCCATTGTCAGAGTGCCAAGTCGCTGATCCTGCGGATGTGACACCGCTGAATCGGCGAGTTGTTCATCGTTTGTACTGTGACAATGCAATTGTGCTGACTGCTCGTCTGTATTCATTTGAAGATTTCCTATACTGACAAGCCGGCTCGTCACAAACTCACGGCAATTGCCTTGGTTACTATCAAGCCAGAACAGATTCATCATTTCTTTGGCAAAGTCGCAAAAAACGGTTGCTCTCTGGAGCATCGAGGCGAAGCCGTGATAATGTCAAGTTCTTCACACGTGATATTATCGGCCAGAAGGTTGGAATTGGACCACTTTTTTGGGCGGTGCCGGTTCCTGGCTTGCGGGAGATAGGCAGAATGTATGACAGAGCCGGGAAGGCCCAACCGTGCGCGTTCAACGGGCAGCTACATTTACTCGGCTATTGCTTTCCAGCCTTGATTTAACTCTTCCAGAAGCGTAATCACTTCACGAATCATCTCCGGGTCGTTCTTAACATTCGCCTGGGAGAGACGCTCATTCATGAAGCAGTAAAGCTTGCGAAGGTTCCCGGCTATTTCGCCGCCGGCGTTCATGTCCAAGACGGCGTTGAGCTCGGTAATTATGTCCGTGGCCTTGTTTATGTAATTTCCCTTCGCCTCGTAGTTCTCGGCCTCAGCTTCCTGGATCGCGAGTTTCAAGAACTTCACTGCGCCCTCGTAAAGCATGACGATGAGCCGGCCTTCACTCTGTGTGGTGACCGCGGTGTCCTGATATGTTCGGATTCCGTTCATGGCATTGCTCCGTTATATCGTCTCAGGTAATGGAGGATGTGCATGTGTCTAACATACGGGGGAGATGACTGAGGGCAAAGCCCGCGGTCACCTCCCCCTCCCCCTAAGTAAGTCTGCTCAATGCTCGAGTACTACTGTTACCTCAACAGCGTCAGTGCCAACTGGGGCATGGCGTTGGCCTGTGCCAACATGCTGATGCCCGCCTGGGCCAGCACCTGGGTCCTGGTGAGTGTCGCCATTTCGGTGGCAACGTCAACGTCTGAGATTCGAGATTCTGCTGCTGCCAGGTTTTCTGCTTGAATGCCCAGAATCGCAACCGTACTCTCAAGACGGTTCATCTTGTAACCGAATGCTGCGCGGGCTGTGTCCTTGTCGATGATAGCGTTGCCAATGGTCGTCAGGGCGGACGTGGCAGCGGCGGTGGTCAGGATGTTAAGACCCGCCGTGGTGACGCCGGTCCCGATATCATCGGTTACAGAATGAGTGGCTGAATTTGAGGACTCTGCACTGGTTATGGTAAAGCCGCCGGTGACCGTTCCCATAGAAAGTGCCTGAGGTGCAGCGCTGTACAGCCCGCTCATGATCATCGAGTATTCGGTGGCGTTGGAGTCTCTGGATTGTATTCTCAGTACGTACTTTGAACTGGTAGTGTCAAGATACGTCGAGGCTGCGC
>Ga0255052_10001512_pt1 | contig 17470 bp, 13 predicted proteins | sample JV7_2_21_MG_FD_188632 | JGI IMG/M metagenome (GOLD analysis project Ga0255052, IMG submission 188632) | Seawater microbial communities from Jervis Inlet, British Columbia, Canada - JV7_2_21 | ecosystem: Environmental > Aquatic > Marine > Inlet | place: Canada: British Columbia | collected...
CTGCAGAGCCGGTCACAGCAAAGCCTGTCGAAAAACCCGTACCAGCCGCACCCAAACCTGCACAACCGGTCGCAGTTAAGCCTGTGGAAAAAACCGTACCAGCAGCGCCCAAACCTGCACAACCGGTCGCAGTCAAGACTGTGGAAAAACCCGTACCAGCAGCGCCCAAACCTGCACAACCGGTCGCAGTCAAGACTGTGGAAAAAACCGTACCAGCAGCACCCAAACCTGCACAACCGGTCGTAGCGAAGCCTGTGGAGAAACCTGCGCCAGCATTGTCCAGGCCGGTCGAAAACAAGAAGCCGGAAGCATCATCAGACGATTGAGGTAGCAGGTATCGGTGCGTTTGCTCCGGGCGCTATCTGGCCCGGAGTCCGGGGCGCGCCAGTCGAACCGTGCTGGAACGAAAATTCGTGACAAACAGCGTGCTACAGACGGTGGTTTCGTTTCAGCATCTCCAGCAGACCCGTGGATGCATCTTCGACCAGATCGAGCACGCGCTCGAACCCAGCGGCACCTCCGTAATACGGATCGGGTACCTCTACCTCCTGTGCCGGGGAAAATTCCAAAAACAAACGTAGCTTGTCGTATTGCTCCGGATCGGCTTGCTCTTTGAGCAAGTCAAGATTGTCGTTGTCCATCGCAAGCACATAGTCAAAGCGTTCGAAGTCATTTGCCTGCACTCGACGCGCACGGATGTCGGCTAGCGAAAAGCCACGGCGTTCCGCAGCTGCCTGTGCACGCCGATCGGCCGGTTCGTTACTGTGGTAGGCATGCGTGCCGGCTGAATCCGTTTCGATACGCTCGGCGAGTCCAGCCTCCTGCACATAATGACGAAAAACGCCCTCGGCCGTCGGCGAACGGCATATATTGCCCATGCACACAAATAATATGCTGATTTTTTGTTCTGATTTCATGAAGCACTTTTCTTGTTAAAAAAATTCCCCGCCAGTCGGACAATATCCTGCCGGGTCGCAGCGTATCCAAGTCATCCTCCAGTCCGTCTTTTGGCCCTCAGGTAATTGCGTGCTACAAATGTTGACCGCTTGCATGGTCACACCCTTGACAAAGAAACCCGTAGATTACACGTCCGCGGACGGCTGCGGACTGTATGCTCGCCGTCGGTAGGATAGTGCATCGTGGGTGGCCTGTGTGTTGCGAATTCCCGTTTTGTCGCATAATCCCAGGATGGGATTCTAGCCGTCCTCGGGGGAATCCAGAACCTTGCGGACCAACTCGCCCAGGGCTTGGGTGGTGAACGGTTTAGTTATGAAGTGCTGACCGGAGATCAAGTCCCGAGACTCTGAGACGGCCTCGCCTGAATAACCGGATGTAAAGATGACTTTGATTTCAGGACGGGACGCCAGTGCTCGCCTGGCCAGTTCTACACCGCCCATGCCACCCATAACGATGTCGGTGAACAGCAGTCTGACGGGTTCTTTGTAATCATCCAGGATCTCGAGAGCCTCCTCCCCACTGGAAGCCTCCAGTAGTTTGTAGCCACGATTCTCCAGAGTACGACGGCCGATAGCGCGCACTGCAGGGTCGTCCTCGGCGATCAATATCGTTTCGGAGCCGTGCAATGAAATCGGGGCAGTAGGAGCTTTGCGCAAGCCAACCGGCAGTTCTTGTGTGGCGGGCAAAAAAACCGTGATCGTGCTGCCATGCCCAACTTCGCTTTCGACAAGGATACATCCGTCGCTTTGTTTGACTATCCAGTAGGTACTGGACATGCCAAGGCCGGTACCCTTCCCGCGCTCTTTTGTCGTGAAAAAGGGCTCGAAAACATGTTCTTTGATCTCGGGTGTCATACCGTGTCCGGTGTCACTGAGCGAGAGAGTGACGAAATGCCCCGCGGGGATTGTAAAGCCCGGATGCTGGACGGGCTTGGAAAACTCGACGTCCGCTGTTTTGATCTGGAGCTTGCCGCCATCGGGCATGGCATCGTTGGCATTCAACGCCAGGTTCAGGATTACCTGTCCAAGTTGCCCTTCATCGGCCTTTACTTTGGACAGCTTGGGCGCCAGTTTTGTAACGATCTCGACCTGCTCCGAGATCGTACGATTCAGGAGTTTCTGCATGTCCTTGACGACCGCGTTAACGTCGAGCACCTGGGGCTCAAGTACTTGTTTGCTACTGAACGCCAGCAGCTGGCGCGTAAGCTGCGCAGCCCTTTTTACCGCTTCCGTTATCTGATCGACACTATCGTGTTGTGGGTCATTTGGAGGCAGGCTCTCACCCAGGAATTCGGCGGACATCATGATTGATGTGAGCACGTTATTGAAGTCATGGGAGATGCCACCCGCAAGCCGGCCCACCGCCTCGAATTTCTGCGCCAGATGGAACTGCTCATGGACACGCCTGATTTCCGCATCCGCAGCCTCGTTCGCGGTGATATCGATAAAGATCTCGAGGTAAGCCCGCTTCCCATCGTGCATGATGCCGGTGTGGTAAACCTCCATTGTTTTCCCACCCAACACGCCCCTGGTCACAATCTTGCGCGTTGTCCCGGGCGCGACCCCTTCTCGCAAGGGGCATTCACCGCACTGTGTTTTGTCGTCCCGGTAAGTTTCCCAGCAAATGCTGTGGCTGAGCACCGTGTCTTTGCCCGCAGCGGCCTGCATCGCCGCGTTCATGAACAGGATGTGGCCATCTTCATCGACGATATCCAGTGCAAAGGGCATGGTGCTGATCAGGGCCCGGCTAAACCTGTTGGCCTGGTGCTGCTTCGCCTCTGTTTTCCTGTGTTCCGTAATGTCAGTGATCATGAGCAGCAGATGCATGCCGCTCGGCAGCAAGACCGGTGCGAGAAATGCGTCAAGCCACACGTCTTTCCCAAATGTCGTTACAACCTGGACATCACGACGCTGCCTCGAAGGCCCTCTCAAAACCGCCACAGCCGCCTCGTAAAGTCCGGCCCTCTTCCACGACTCAATCTTATGGAAATTCTGCGCCAGCACCTGTTCTCTTTTGGCTCCGACAATCTCGGCGGCCATCTCGTTCGCCATCACGCACTGTCCGGAGCTTTCGTAGAGCGATATTCCTATGGGCGATTCGGCAAGGACCTCTGCCAGCTTCTGGTTGCTCTCCGATAATGCCAGCTGTGTTTGCTCGTACTCGCGCCGCAATGCGGCTTCCTCAAGTTCTCGCTTTATGGCAGGGACGAGTCGCGCCAACCTGTCCTTCATGAGGTAGTCGGTGGCGCCTGCACGCATGCACCGGACCGCGGCTTCCTCCCCAACCGTGCCTGAAATCATAATAAAAGGGATGTGGGGGAATGATTTCCGGACGATTTCAAGCGCCGCAGGAGCGTCGAACTGAGGCATTCGATAATCGGACAGGATGATGTCCCACGGATGTTCATCGAGCGCGGCTCTGAGGCCCTCGGCCGTATACACCCTTTCTGAGACAAACTCGAGCCCGCCGCGCCCAAGCTCGTTGCAAATCAAGACGGCGTCGTCGTCGGAATCCTCGACGAGCAAGATTCGCAGCTTCTCGTCTGTCACGGCGTCATGCCTTCGGCGCACGCTCGTTGAACAGCGGCCGATACAGTCCAACCCGGGATGTTGCGTCGGCGCGCAGAATAAAGTTCAGCGGCTCGCGGACATAGCTGTCTGCGCCCGGACAGGATTCTCCAGCATCCCCGTTCATGTCCCGAACTATAGTCTCAGCCGTGGAGATTACAAGCCGGTCGCGCGCGATGCGATTGTGCCGATCGGGTCTTACGCCAGCTCTGCGGCAACCGCCACCAGATCGTCTTCCGTATCGACACCCGGACCAGGCCGCAGCGACGGTTGGCCGACACGAATCGTGAGGCCCAACGACAACGCACGCAGTTGTTCCAGTTGCTCACAGTTTTCCAGATCCGATGCCTGCGCTGCGACCAGCCGCCTCAGCACACGGCAACGATACGCGTAGATTCCATGGTGATGCAGTGCCGCACGGCGGGCCGTATCGCTACCGTCCTGCGCGCGGTCGTACGGGATGGCGGCACGACTGAAATAGATGGCATTCATGTTCTCGTCGGCTATTACCTTGACGACGCCGGGATTTTCAAAATCCTGCTGTGACGCCAACGGTGACGCCAACGTTGCCAGGTCCGCAGAAGAATCATGCAGCAACGCCGCGCACTCATTGATCACCACAGCCGGCATCGTCGGTTCGTCGCCCTGCAGATTTACGACTATCTGTTCGCTCTTCCAATCCATGAGGTCAACGACTTCGGCGATGCGCTCGGTCCCCGAACGGTGATGACTTCCAGTCATGCACACATTTGCACCAAATTCCCCGACCGCTGCCTCGATGCGCTGGTCATCAGTCGCTATGACGACCTCGGTAGCCGCGCTTTCAATGGCGCGCTGGTACACGTGCTCGAGCATTGTCTTGTCATTTATTTGGCGCAACGGCTTGCCGGGGAGGCGCGTCGAGGCATACCTGGCAGGGATAACGACCACAAACTCCATCATCAACCGCCCTGCTCTGCGCGCAGGCGCGACTCGATCTGTTCGAGCCACGGACCAGCGAGCACTGCATCCATCTCCAAATCCACAGGAACATACCAATACTTGTCTGACGTATTGCCGCTGACCTTAACGGCGTCTTTTTCCGTCATCAGAATATCAAAATCATCACCGAACTCGAGGTCTTTCCGATCGACCCTGGCATGATCCCGGAACGCGTGCTCGATCACTTGAATACCATTCGCCCGCAGCATATCGAAAAACCGGTTTGGGTTGCCGATTGCCGCAACGCCATGCACGGTGGTACCGGCGAAACGCTCAATTGGCCGCGTAAGCGATCCATTGAGTCGACAGACATCGGTCGCTATGAGCTCGAACTCGATCGCATTCTGTTCAACAACCGATAGCGAGTCACTCTTGTCCCGAAGTGGCCCGTTAACCAGCACCTGATCCACTTCGGAAAAACGACTGATTGATTCACGCAACGGACCAGCCGGCAGCAGTAATCGATTGCCGAGCCCTCGCGCGCCATCAATCACGCAGATTTCGTAGGACCGGTCCAGGCGATAGTGTTGCAGACCATCGTCAGCAATAATCAGATCAGCTCCATCTTCGACCAGCATGGCGGCAGCCCGAACACGATTGGCGTCGACCACGACAGGGCAGCCGCTTCGAATCGCGAGCAATACCGGTTCGTCACCAACAACTGCCGGATCGCTGGCCTTATCTACGCGCATCGACGAAGAAGACTTACTGCCACCGAAGCCACGACTGATAATTCCAGGCACAAATCCGCGGCTCTTGAGTTCCTGCGCAAGCCAAATGGTGACAGGCGTTTTACCGGTCCCGCCGGCGGTGATGTTACCGACGATGACCACCGGCACCGCCGCTTTGTGATGTCTGAGTAATGACAAACGATACAAAGCACGCCGCAATGTCAGCAGCAACCAGTAAATGCCACACAATGGCACAAGCAGGCGATACGAAGACCCACCTTCGTACCAGACCCTGTGTATCCACTTGTACATATCCGCTGCTATTTACTCATCGGAGAACTGCATGCGATACAGGCTTTCGTAGTGGCCTTTACTGGCAAGCAGTTCCTGATGGGTTCCCGACTCAATGATCTTGCCGCGGTCGAGAACGATAATGCGGTCTGCTTTTTCAACCGTCGACAAGCGATGTGCGATGACGAGAGTCGTACGGTTCTTCATCAACTCGTCAAGTGCTTCCTGAATATGGCGCTCGGACTTGGTGTCGAGTGATGATGTCGCCTCATCGAGAATCAGAACAGGTGCGTTCTTGAGTAACGCCCTGCCAACTGCGATGCGTTGTCGTTGACCGCCGGACAACAAAACTCCGCGATCGCCAACGACAGTTTCGAGCCCATCCGGCAAATCGTTTGTGAAGTGAAGCACATACGCTGCTTCAGCCGCCTGCATTATCTCGGCCTCTGAATGTCGCCGCAGTTCGCCGTAAGCGAGATTATTGGCAATCGTGTCATTAAACAGAATAATGTCCTGACTGACGAGGCTGATATTGTTGCGAAGACTGCCAAGGGTGTAGTCGCGAATCGGTATGCCGTCGACGAGTATTTCGCCGGAATCAACGTCGAAGAAACGCGGCAACAAGCTAACCAGCGTAGTCTTGCCGCTACCCGAATGGCCAACCACCGCAACGGACTTACCTGAACCAACTGATAGCGATATGTCATCGAGGACCAGATCATCATCTTCGCCATAAGCAAACCTGACATTGCGGAATTCGACATCGCCAATTAGCCGGTCTTTGCTAATCGTTCCCGTGTCAATCTCGTCAGGCTCATCCATCACTGCAAATAGGCTGTCGGCTGCAGCAACACCCCGCTGCAATGTCGCGTTGACATTGGTAATTCGCCGCACAGGCTGCAGCATCAACATCATCGCACTAAAAAATGAAATAAACTGGCCCGGCGAGAGATTGCCGTTTATCGACTCAACCCCGGCCATGTAAATCACACCAGCAACAGCGAAACCGAAAATAATCTGCGTCACCGCCACGCCCATCGAGCGAACACGAATTAACTTCAGATTCTGTTTCTTGTTACGCTCGTCAACCTCATCCAGCCGGTCTTTCTCATAGTCATAGCCGCCAAATATCTTGACTACCCGGTTGCCGGTAACGATTTCCTCAGTAACCTGAGTGACCTCGCCAATGGAATCCTGAATTCGGCTGCTGTAACGACGAAACGCGGTGCCGAGCACGCGTACCATCGCGGCGACAACAGGAAATACGATCGCTACAAACACAGTCAGTTTCGGGCTTTGCAACACCATTACACCGATCGCGGCCAGCACTGTCAGAACATCGCGGACCGCAATGGTGACGACACTGGTTACAGATTCCGCGACCATTTCGACGTTGTACGTCATGCGTGCAAGCAGCGGTCCCGTGCTCTGCGACTCAAAAAACCGCGTCGGCAATGTCAAGAATTTGCGAAATACGTCACGGCGCAGCGAACTGATGACATTGCGACCGATCCATCCCAGTGATGCCTCGTTCGCAAAACCGGCCAGGCCACGCGCTATAAAAATCGCGACGAATGCGATCGGCATCCAGCGCGCCGTCTCGAGGTTTTGTGCGACGAGCGCGTCGTCCATCAACGGCTCAAGAAGATATACGAGGCTCGCCTCAATAAGTGCAGTGGCCGTCATGCCGATAACGGCTACCATCGCGATCAGCTTGTGCGGCATGACGTAGCGCCACAGTCGACTATAGATGACTGCGGCCTTGGTATCGATCTCACTACTCACGGCGATTTGATGACCTCACTCCGACGCCGGACTGTTAACGGTTGCAATATTGATATGTACAAAACCGAGCCGACCAGCGACATCCATCGCTGTGACGACGTATTGATGTCTGGCATTCGCATCCGCGCTAATCGTCAATGGCAGGGAATTATTTCCAGCCGAGACCATCCGTAGCGCGTTACGTATCGTTTCCGGTCGACTGTTGATTAGCTCCCGTCCATTGACCAGATAGGTGCCGGTTTCGGTAATCATGATATCAATTTGCAGGGCCACCTCCTCGACGACGTTTGCACTTTCGGTTTCCGGCAGGCTAATGGTAATTTGCGATTGCTTGACGAAGCTCGTCGACACCATGAAGAAAATCAGTAACAACAATACGACGTCGATCAACGAGGTGAGATTGACCTCTGGCTGCGCGCGCGGCCGCAGGGTGAGCTTCATTTGTTACCTTTTTCCTGGCGTCGATGCAGCGCTTCGACGAGCTTGATGGCCTCTTTCTCCATGTCCACGACCAACGTGTCGACCCGGGTCCGGTAATAGCGGTAACCAATCATGGCGGGAATCGCAACGGTCAACCCTGCGGCAGTGGTGATCAGCGCCTCGGCAATACCGCCCGCCAGAACGGTCGGATTACCGACGCCGTGGGTCGTTATCGCTGCAAATACCTTCACCATGCCGATAACGGTGCCGAGCAAACCGAGCAGCGGCGAAATGGCAGCTATCGTGCCAAGCGTCTCAAGGTATCGCTCAAGCTCGTGGATCACATGCCGCCCGGTATCTTCGATGCTGTCCTTCATGATGCTGCGTTCACGATCGCGATTGATCAGACCCGCGGCAAGAACCTGTCCGAGTGCGGAGCCCTGGTGCAGGATCTGGATCTGTTTCTGATCCAGCTGGTCCTTCTTCACCCAGCCCCAGACTTTGCTCGTCAGATCCTCGGGAATAACGCGCTTTTGCTGCAAGGTCCAGTAGCGCTCCAAAATGATCCCCATCGCGATGATCGCACAGAGGATTATTGGCGCCATCAACCAGCCACCAGATTTAACTAAGTCGACCATACAAGCTGATCCAGAGGAAAAACGAAATATACCGTGATGGCCACATTATTTCATAGCTCATGCCAGATTCGGTGCTGCCTCAAGCGATGTCGGCTGATCGATACAATTCCCGTACGCTCGCACAGTTGCAAACCAATCGCGCCGGAGGTCGCTGTCTCAATGACCTCGGCACCGACAGCCTCCCAGCGCGCCACGATGTCCTTTTTGGGAAATCCCCAACGATTGCCATGGCCGGCCGACACAATTGCCAGAGACGGGCTTAGCGCGCGCACGAATGGCGGACTCGAGGAGGTTCGACTGCCGTGATGTGGCACCACCACGATGTCCACCGCGGGCACGACACCGTCACGTATCAATTGATGCTCGACCGGTTTCTCGATATCGCCGGTCAGCAGCAGTCGGTACGAGCCGGCCGCCACAATCAATACGCAGGACGCATCGTTGCCTTCGATACCCGGGCCAGCCAGCGGGTGGATGATATGAAAGTCAATGCCATCCCGGTGCCAGCTTTGGCCCGCAACACATGGGCGGCTCATAATTCCAGGAGCGGGCATTGGTTCGCCGGCTAACACTTGACCGACGGCTATGCTGGCAACAATTTCAGCCGCGCCGCCGGAGTGATCAAGATCGGCATGCGACACGACCAGCCGGTCGACACGATCGATGCCGCGACTCGACAGATACGGCAGCACCACACGCTCACCCATGCTGCCACCACCACGAAACGCGGCGCCTGTGTCGAACACAACGACATGACTGTTCGTCCGTACCACCGCCGCCAGGCCGTGTCCGACGTCAAGGATCTCGATATCGGCGCAACCAGGATCAGGCCCGGCCGGCTCAAAGAGCACGAGTGCGACGACCCCGACCCAGGCGAGATGACGCCCAGGCCAACCCGGCGGTAGTGCCACCAGCAGCAGCGGCGTCGCGACAAATAGCCACGCAAAACCGTGCGCGCTGGCAACCGTCAGGTCGGCAATTGGTACTGATGCCGCTCTTGCGATTCCCCATTCCAGCAATCGGACGCTATCGGCGGCAAGTAGCAGTGCCTGATCACCGATGGGCTGTAACGGACCGGCGAGTATCAGGCTCGCGAGCGCCAGCGGCACCGTAACAAGACTGAACATTGGCACGGCCACCAGATTGATCAACGGCGCAACCAATGCGATGCGGTCGAAGATCAGCACGGTCAACGGCAACAAGCCAAGTAACAGCAGAATCTGCAACTTCGCGAGCGAATGGACTGCCAGGACAGGCGTTTGCCAAAAGGGTTTTCGCAAAGTAATGCCGGTGTAACGACGTGCCACCCAAATCAATACAAGAACAGCGCCGAATGACAGCTTGAAACCTGGCGCCATGGTTGCAAGCGGATCCAGGACGACGATTGCAACAGCTGCGGCACACACGACCAGCAACGGGCTGAGCTGTCGCCGCTTCAGAACCGTTACCACAACCAGTGCAATCATCAATGTCGCACGACGTGCCGGGATATCGAGTCCCGACACGAACGCGTAGGCCGCCGCTACGATTAGCGACACGATGAGCGCGACATCGTGGTGGTTGCAGCGGCGCCCGGTCGCGCCGCTGACCAGCAGAGCGATGAAATAAGCGACGCCAGCTGCAAGCCCGATGTGCAGCCCCGATATCGCCATCAGGTGACTTGTTCCGGTTCGGGCATATCGCTGCCACTGCTCCTGAGACAGCAGATGTCTGGCGCCAACGGATATCGCCGCAATCACGGCGGCGGCGTCGCTGTCGGGCAAAAGCGCGGTCAGTCTGTCGACAAAGGCCTGCCGCACGCGGTCTCTGCCGTTCATTACGCCGGTTCGCCGCAGGTAATTGCGTTCGCCGTCGACGACATAACCCGTCGCGGCGAATCGCTCCCGGAACATCCAGGTCTCGTAGTCGAACACTCCCGGATTGCTGTTGCCGCGCGGGCGTTTGAGGCGCAGCTCAAACTGCCACACATCGCCAAGCCGCAGATTCACGGGTGGCTCAAACCAACTCAAACGAATGCGTGCTGGCACACGCGTATTACCGATGGGATCTGCGACGAAACTGATTGTCTGGCCCCGCCGCCGGGGAAATTCGACAATTCGCACATCCACCAGCATGCTGTCGCCAACGTATTGCGCCGCAATTCTGGAGTCGACCACCTGCCAGGTGGCAACAGCAAACAGTGCCACGCCCAAGCAAAACCAGGGCAGACCCGGCAGGATCCGGCTGGGCAATATTGCGACCAACGCAATTATTGCGATCATCGGCAGGTCAGATTGGTCGCCAAAACTGCTAAGCTGCGGCGCGTACACACCTGCCAACAAGAAAAGGCAGGCTCGTATCATCGATATATTCTCTCAGGCTGTCGTATCGGCAACCTCTCATGGAAACGGAAGCATCAGCGCATGCCAAGGCGTTTTTTTAGGAAATTCGCATTCAAACGCCACGAGCTGAGCGAGAAGTGGTTCCTGGCGCCATTTCGCCACCTTCTGCATGACCACAGATTGTGGGGAATCCGGCGCAAGACTGTCGTGCCCGCGTTTTCGTTGGGCCTGTTCATCGCTTTCCTGCCGTTTCCGGGTCACGTGCTCATGGCTGTCCTGGTGGCCGTACCACTGAGAATCAATATTCCGGTAGCGGCGTTGTCGACATTTGCCTGCAACCCGCTGACCGTCTACCCGATGTATTTTTTCGCCTACCAACTCGGCGCGCTACTGCTTGGCGTTGCCGAACAACCGTTTCAGTTCGAGTTTTCATATGATTGGGTGGTAAACACATTCGTGACGATTTGGCAGCCGTTGCTGCTGGGCTGCTTCTTGCTCGGCATCGTTGCTGCCCTGGTCGGCCATGTCGGACTTGACGTGCTCTGGCGCACATCCATCGGTAACTACAAAGAACGCAAACGGGGTGGTCGCGGCTGACGCTGGACCAGCCCACCTGATTCACCGGGGACCGCGTATTTCGCGTGACGGCTCGGGTACCTCAGGGCCGCACCGGAGCGTGACGCAAGCGGTCAAATGCGACTTTACTGCGAGACCAGGCGTCCCGATTCCAATACAAGAACACGATCCATTCGCGCGGCGATAGACTGGTCGTGAGTCACAATCACCAGGCTCGTTTGCATTTCCCGGTTCAATTCCAGCATTAGTTGCAGCACATGTTCGCCATTACCGGCGTCGAGATTGCCGGTCGGCTCGTCGGCGAGCACCAGCTGCGGCCGCGTAATCAGCGCACGCGCCACCGCTGCGCGTTGTCTTTCGCCGCCCGACAGTTCTCCAGGCTTGTGTGTTAAACGTTGACCCAGTCCAACGCGAGACAACAAATGTCGGGCTTGTTCCATTGCCTCGCGCTTCGACTCTCGCCGAATCAGCAACGGCATCGCGACGTTTTCTTCCGCCGTAAACTCCGGCAACAAGTGGTGAAATTGGTAGACGAAACCGATGTAGCGATTTCGAATATCGCCCTTCACTGTCTCGCTGCTGCCGCGCATCGATTTGCTGTCAACGAGAACATCGCCTTCGTCAGGATCGTCCAGACCGCCCATGATTTGCAATAGCGTAGTCTTGCCGGAGCCCGACGTGCCGACAATCGCGACCCGTTCGGCTGCGTGCACGGCAAGCTCGACACCACGAAGAACCTCAAGGACTGAGCCGCCTTCACGAAAACGCCGCATTACGCCGCGACACTGCAATACCGGTTGTTCGTGGTCAGTCATAACGCAAAGCCTCTGCCGGTGCCGTCTTTGCAGCAACCCATGCCGGATAGATTGTTGAAATCAGTGCGAGCACCAATGCTATCGCCGCAATCCTGGCGACATCGGCACCGTGTACCTCGGCCGGCAAATCGCTGATGAAATACACATCGGCGGCGAGGAATTTGATACCGAATATCGACTCGAGAAACGAAACAATGCTCTCCAGATTCATAGCCACCAATACTCCGAGAATTACTCCGGCAACAGTGCCGACTATGCCGATCACACTGCCCTGCGTAACAAAAATTCTCAGGATGCTGCTCGGCCTGGCACCGGCCGTACGCAGGATCGCAATATCGGACTGTTTGTCTTTTACGACCATGACGAGCGTCGACACGATGTTAAACGCGGCCACCGCGATCACCAGCAGCAGAATAACGAACAGTATCGACTTTGTAATCTGAATCGAACGGAAAAGGTTGACATGCTGGCGCGTCCAGTCGGTGACCAGAACCACGGCACCGCGCTGCAACGCGACCTCGCGCACGATTGCGGCCGCATCGAACAGATCTGTGACGGCGAGCCGAACGCCAGTCACGGCATCCTGCTTGCGATACAGTTTTTGCGCGTCTTCGAGATTGATGAATGCCAGGCGTCGATCGAACTCGTACATGCCGACTCGATACAGCCCGCTGACACGAAAGCGCTTCGTGCGCGGGACGACGCCAACGGGAGTCACGACGCCCTCGGCAAGCGTCACTGTCACTTTGTCGCCGACGCTGACCTGCAATGCCTCGGCCAGTTCCCTGCCCAACACAATATTAAACGTCCCGGGCTCAAGGTCTGATAACTCGCCTTTTGTCATCGTCTCTGCAACACCCGATACTGCATTCTCCGCAGCCGGATCGATGCCGCGCAATTGTGCCCCACTTAGCTGCCCACCGAATACGAGCAACGCCTGGCCATCGACAAACGGTGCGGCGGCCCGGACGCGCGGATTAGTCACCGCTGCTGCCGACAGCTCCCTCCAGTCGGCCAACTCACCATTGACGTCCTCAATGCTCGCATGCGCCGTCATCGCCAACAGGCGATCCTTGAGTTCTCTTTCAAAACCATTCACGACCGATAGCACGATGATCAACACCGCAACGGCGATAGCAATGCCAAGCATGGATATCGCAGAAATCAGTGACACAAAGCGATTGCTGCTGCGCGAACGAACGTAGCGGTTACCGACCCAGGATTCGAAAGACTGGCTCATCGGTCTATTCGTACCTTAGTGCCATTGCCGGATTAACGGCCGCAGCTCGTCGTGCCGGGTACAAGGTTGCCAGAGATGTCAGCACGAACGCCGCTATGGCGATCGTTGTTACATCTGCCAATTCGAGTTCAGAGGGGATTTGCGTTACGTAGTAAACATCACCCGGCATGATCTGGAAACCGAGGAGCTGTTCGAGAACCGGCACGATAACAGGCACGTAAACCGCTACAACAATACCCAGGATGACGCCAAGCAAGACACCAGCCCAACCTATGATGGCGCCCTGCACAAAAAACACACGTACAACGCCGTTCGGACCCATGCCCAGCGTGCGCAACACGGCAATATCGGTCGTCTTGTCGGTGACCACCATGACCAGGCTCGCGACGATGTTGAATGCCGCAACACCGATGATCAGCGACAGAAGAAGTGACATCATCATCTTCTCGATTTGAATTGCGCGAAAGTAACTGGAGTTTTCGATTGTCCAGTCACTGGTCGCAACATCATCGCCAAGCCGCATCTGCAGGTTGAGTGCAATCGCCGGTGCAGCCATGACATCCTCAGCGCGAAATCGCACGGCGCTCACTGCATCGCCCAATCCCATGATTCTGGCCGCGTCGGTCACATTGATGAGCGCCAGCCGGCCATCATGATCCTGCAGGCCGACTTCGAACACTCCGCGCATAATGAAGCGCTCGAGCACTGGCTGTAGGGTGCCGTCCCCGACCGGCCTCGGTATCAGCAGCACCACGCCATCGCCAATACGTGCCTCCAGGTCGAGTGCCAGCAGTCGCCCCAATACGATGCTTCGACTGTTGGGTTGCAGCACGTCGAGGCCGCCCTCGAGCATATTTACCAACGAACCGGACAGTAGCCGCTCGTGTTGAGGATCGACGCCATGCAGCAGCACCGCCCGCAGGTCCCGCCCGGACTGAATCATGCCTTCCATCTGCACCAGCGGCGCCGCGGCAACAACGCCGGGCTCATTAACGACTTCGTCAACAAGAGTGCGCCAATCGTCGGTGACACCATCCTTGCCGGTTACATAGCCGTGCGCCGACATACTCAGCAGTCGGTTGCGCAACTCACCCTCGAAACCGTTCATGACCGACATGATCACAATCAAAGCCGCCACACCCAGCGCAACACCGAGCAGTGATATCAGGGTGATAAACGATACGAATCGGGTACGCCGCTTCGCTCTGAGGTAGCGAAGCCCCACAAATAGTTCTACAGGGTTGATCATCGCCAAGCATTAAACCACATTCAATGAGCTGCAGTGGTGGCTGATCGACCTGGCCTGCAGTGTGACGCACGTCACACTTTTGGAGAGACCTGGAGGGTAGCGCAAAGGCGGCAGCAATGGCTCAGAAGTCATAAGCCACGCTACATTCACAATACTGAGAACCAGGTCCGTGAGAGCCCGGCCGCTACGGTGTAAAAACCCTGCAAATCAGATGTTTTTTGACCTGTCGTGCGGTGCTATAGTCGTCAGGACGCAATGGAGAGACCCCAATGGCAAAGCTGCGAACCCTGGCTCTTTTCGGATTAGTATTCGGATTTATCGGCATGGCTGGTGCAGACACACTGCAAATGGATGGTGTGGCGCCCGGCTCGGATGATGCGCGACCAACCCGCGGTATGACACAGGCAAGCGTCCAATCCAGATACGGCACCCCGGTATCCCGACAGGCCGCTGTCGGCGAACCGCCCATATCTCGCTGGGATTATCAGGGTTTCGTCGTCTATTTCGAGTATGACCTGGTCATTCACGCAGTCGTAAAGCGCTAGCAGGCTGCCAGACTCCACCGGATCGAATTCGATCAACGCCCGGGCAGCCCAGCCGCCCGGGCCTTTTTTTTGATCGCGTTGCACTTGCTACGTCTGTGGGATAATCGCGGCCCGTACCTCGACTGACAATTCCCGTGACCCGCGACACTCTGCTGATTCCAACAACGCCTGACCTGCCTGTGGCCGGCCAGCATCGCGGCTGGGGACGCCTCATCGGAGCCAGCGTCTCACTGGCAGCCATCGAACTCGCCAGACAAATTGACCGACCGCTGCTGATTCTGGCCGAGGACCCGCGCCAGGCTGACCAATTCGAAGCCGAGATGCATTTCTTTGCAGGTGGCGAAATTGACGTACACCATTTCGTAGAATGGGAGACGCTACCCTGGGACACGTTTTCGCCCCACCAGGACATCGTGTCCGGTCGATTGTCCGTACTGTCAACCATGCAATCGATGCGCAGCGGCATCGTCATCGCCTCCGCACCGGTCCTGTTGCAGCGCTTGCCACCGGTTGACTATGTGGCAACCCGCTCACTGTCGCTACATGCGGGGCAATCTCTGCCTCGAACCGCATTCGTCGAGACGCTCGCATCGTCTGGCTACCTGCGTGTGCCACAAGTCGTAGAGCACGGCGAGTTTGCCGTCCGTGGGTCACTGATCGACGTATTTCCGATGGGCTCCATGCAACCGATTCGTATCGATTTCTTCGGCGACGATATTGAGTCATTACGATACTTTTCGGCAGAGACACAACTCTCCGGCGATGTCATCGAAGCTGTCGATGTTCTTCCTGCTCGCGAGGTTCCTCTCGACGCCGAGGATATTCGAAAATTTCGCGACGGCTATCGGGAACGATTCGAAGGTCAGCCAAGTCGATCGCGGGTGTATCGGGAAGTATCGGACGGCATCGCTCATGGCGGAATTGAGTATTACCTGCCATTGTTCTTCGACGGCTCTGCCGGGCTGCTCGACTATTTGCCGGCACACGGCATGGTCGTCGCACCGGATGCGCTGGCTTCGCTGCTGGCTAAAGCGTGGACCGAGGTCGGCGAACGCCACGACATTTGTAGCCTCGATCCCACACGGCCCATCCTGAGCGCCACCGAGACCTTTGCAACACCTGATGAAGTATTGGCGCAGCTCGATCGGCTGCCCCACCTACGTTACTCGGCGCAGACACTTGCTGAGCACGGCGGCAACAGGAACCTGTCCGCCAGCTTAGCTCCCCCGCTGAAGATAGAATCCCGCTACGAGGATGCCGCCGGAGCGCTGATCCGGTTCCTGCAGACATTTGACGGCCGTGTGTTGTTCACGACGGACTCAGCGGGCCGACGTGAAAACGTCTATGAACTACTGGCCGGTCGCGGACTCGACCTGGTACGCGTCGATAGCTGGGCGTCCTTTGTTCAGGAATCACACAGGATTTGTGTTGCGATCGCACCGCTCGAGAATGGTGTGCTGCTGCCAGATGCCGGAATTGCAATAATCGGCGAGCAACAGTTGTTCGGCGAACGAGCTCATCACCGCAGTCGCCGACGTCGTGCCGAACGTGACCCCGAATCGATCATTCGCCAACTCAACGATCTCGAAGAAGGATCGCCCGTGGTGCACGCCGAGTACGGCGTTGGGCGCTACCTTGGTTTGCTCACGCTTGAAACCGGCGGCATCACGGGGGAATTCCTGCATCTCGAATACGCTGACGGCGACAAGCTGTACGTGCCCGTAAATGCCCTGGAACAAATCACGCGCTATTCGGGCACATCGGCCGAAAATGCGCCGTTACATCGTCTTGGCAGCGACCAATGGGCCAAAGCACGACAGCGCGCAATCCGACGAATTCGCGATGTCGCCGCAGAACTTCTGGATATCTATGCGCGCCGAGCTGCTCGATCAGGCCACCATTTTCGGTGGCCGGAGGCTGACTATCGAGCCTTTGAGAGTGGATTTACGTTTGAACCGACCGAGGATCAGGCGCATACGATCACCGAGGTTCTCGACGATCTTGCATCAGACAAGCCGATGGACCGCGTCGTTTGTGGCGACGTTGGCTTCGGCAAGACCGAAGTTGCACTCCGCGCGACATTTGCGGCCGTGCATGGTGGCAAACAGGTCGCAATACTCGTACCTACAACTTTGCTGGCACAACAACATGGCCAGACCTTCAATGACCGTTTTGCAGATTGGCCGGTGCTCATTGAAGTGCTGTCTCGCTTTCAATCCACGAAAAAGGTCAAGTCGATTGTGGCTGGCATGCGCTCGGGTAACGTCGACGTTGTCATAGGCACGCATCGGCTGCTGCAACATACCCGGGATTTCAAGGATATCGGACTGGTCATCGTCGACGAAGAGCATCGCTTCGGAGTTCGCCACAAGGAAGCAATCAAGTCCTTGCGCAGTGACATCGACATTCTGACT
>Ga0255052_10001514_pt1 | contig 17434 bp, 16 predicted proteins | sample JV7_2_21_MG_FD_188632 | JGI IMG/M metagenome (GOLD analysis project Ga0255052, IMG submission 188632) | Seawater microbial communities from Jervis Inlet, British Columbia, Canada - JV7_2_21 | ecosystem: Environmental > Aquatic > Marine > Inlet | place: Canada: British Columbia | collected...
CGGTAACGTGCCCGTGTAGCCTTTCATTGATCTTCCGGAGTCGCGGGGTCGCAATTATCGCTCTTTTGCCGATTGCCTCCAATGCTTGCCCGAAAACTGTCGACAATTTATACATATTGTCGAAATCTACCATTGCAGGAATTTCGAAAATCTCTGAAAATCAATGCGATGCTGCGATGGTATGTATATTGCCTCATAGTGTGGAAGAACAGGGGATTGGCAAACGATGGAACTGAGCGAGGTCATCGCTGAACGACGTGCACGTGCGGATCGACGCGATTTTTCGTGGCGCACCGTGTTCTTTGGTTTCATGCGCTCTCGTCGCCACAACTCGCGCCGGGATGACGATGGCGATGTCATTTTCCTGGACTGGCATCACCCCTGGCTGTTCTTTCTCTCGGTCGGCATTATGCTGCTCAGCTGTACGGACGCCTTCCTGACATTGTTGTTGATCGAGCGCGGAATGACCGAAGCCAACCCGGTCATGGCCGCGGTTCTTGGCCAGGGGGCGGCCACCTTTGCGGTCAGCAAGGTTTTCATGACGGGTACGAGCATCCTGATTCTCGTGTTCCTGGCCAAGTTTCACTTCATGAATCGATTCCGGACCGGCCTTTTTCTCACGCTGTTCTTCAGCATCTATTGTTGTCTCGTCTGTTACGAGCTCGTGCACCTGCTGGCCGTCCTTTGATCCCTGGCATCGTTCCCAACGTCAGTGGCTTGGGCTAAACTAGTGGGCCTTTCGCAAGCCTGACCAGAGACCGCTGACTACGGGGCGCATCGTCCCGAAAAATACCTCCCCATGGGCACTTCTCTCAAGGATCAGTACGCTTCCACGCTGCTCTATGGCAGCAATGCGAGCGCCGTCGAGGCGATGTACGAGCAGTATCTTGGCGATCCGGCATCGGTACCCACGGCCTGGCAGGACTATTTCGGGTCGTTCGAAGGCGAGGAGACGGAGGTCCTGCACTCCGCAATCCGTGAGGAACTGCTCGCTTCTGCCAGGGACGGTGGCCGTTCACGGGAGCACGTGCCGGGGCGTCGCGGCAAACCTTCGTCGTCCGCTCAAAAACAGGCAGCTGTCTCGCGCCTCATCCAGGTATACAGCTTGCGTGGTCACCAGATTGCCGACATCGACCCCCTGGGTATCATGGAGCGTCCCGTCCCCGGCGTGCTGAAGCTCGACTACCTGGGCCTCGCAAATGAGGACATGGACACCGAGTTCTATACGGGTGGGCTCGCCGGGTCCGGCAATGACCGGATGAAGCTGCGCGACATTCTGCAGCTTCTCAAGACCATTTATTGCGGCAAGATCACTGTCGAATTCGCGCATATGTCCCGCGCGAGGGAACGACTCTGGTTGCGCCGACGTTTCGAAGAGGGAGTCGCGACACCCACACTGAGCGACGCGGAACGTCTGACGATACTCGAGCACCTGACCGGCGCCGAGGGTATCGAGCGTTATCTGCATACCCGGTATGTCGGGCAGAAACGATTTTCTCTCGAAGGTGGCGAAAGCCTCATCCCCATGCTCGATGACCTCGTTCAGAAGGGCGGCGCCGGCGGCGTTCACGAAATAGTCATCGGCATGGCTCACCGGGGCCGCATCAATGTGCTTGTGAACATACTCGGCAAGTCGCCCGAGGAACTGTTCGAGGAATTCGAGGGCAACTTCGATCTCGACGAGTTGAAGGGGTCTGGCGACGTCAAATACCACAAGGGTTTCTCGGCCGACATGAAGACGGCGGGCGGCAATGTTCACGTGGCGCTGGCGTTCAATCCGTCGCACCTCGAGATCGTCAACCCGGTTGTGCAGGGGTCGGTGCGTGCACGCCAGCAACGACGTGATGACAGCGAACGTAACGAAATACTGCCTGTTCTGATTCATGGCGATGCGGCGTTTTCAGCGCAGGGTGTTGTCACCGAGACTTTCCAGTTGTCGCAGACGAACGGCTTCCGTACCGGCGGAACCATACATATCGTGGTGAACAACCAGATAGGTTTCACAACGAGTCGGCCATCGGATGCGCGCTCGACCGATTACTGCAGCGACGTGGCGAAAATGATCGAGGCGCCGATCTTCCACGTGAACGGCGACGATCCCGAAGCCGCAATCCTCGCGACGAGACTCGCGCTGCAGTATCGGCAAAAATTCAAGAAGGACGTGGTGATCGATCTCGTTTGCTACCGTCGTCACGGGCACAACGAAGCCGACGAGCCGGCCGCGACACAGCCGATCATGTACGGCCGCATTCGCAGTCACCGCACATCGAGGGATATCTACGCCGACAAACTCGTTGAGCGGAAACTGGTTAGCAAGACGGACGTCAGCAAGTTGCAGGACGAATACCGTGACCGTCTCGATCGCGGCGAGCCGGTTCAAAAGGCGGCGCTGGGCATGATCGGCAACGAGTTCACTGTCGACTGGTCGCCGTTCCTGGATGCCGAGTGGGACGACGCTGTCGACACGACGATCAGCCCGGCGCGCGTTGCAAAGACGGCTGACTACATTACGAAGTTACCACCCGATATGAAATTGCATGGCCGGGTACAGCGCATCATCGACGAACGTGTGCGCATGGCATCCGGCGAGGTCGACATGGATTGGGGATTCGCGGAGACGATGGCGTATGCCTCGCTGATCGACGCGGGCTACGATTGCCGCCTGGTCGGTCAGGACAGCGGTCGTGGTACGTTCTTTCACCGGCACGCCGTGTTACACAACCAGGTCAACAATCGCGAATACACGCCACTGCGCCACATCGTCGATCGCCCCAATGCTTTCCGCGTCATCGACTCATTATTGTCCGAGGAGGCGGTGCTCGGATTCGAATACGGCTATGCGACAACCGACCCCGATACACTCGTTATCTGGGAGGGTCAGTTTGGCGATTTCGTCAACGGCGCGCAGGTCGTCATCGACCAGTTCATCAGTTCCGGCGATGCGAAGTGGGGGCGTCTCTGTGGCATGACACTCTTACTTCCGCATGGCTACGAGGGGCAGGGTCCCGAGCATTCTTCGGCGCGCCTGGAGAGATTCCTGCAGCTGTGCGCGGAGCACAACATGCAGGTCTGCATACCGTCGACGCCGGCGCAGATGTTCCACATGCTGCGACGACAGATGATACGCCAGTTTCGCAAGCCACTCGTCGTAATGACGCCGAAGAGCCTGCTCAGGCACAAGATGTCGGTGTCACCGATCGACGCGTTATCGACGGGACAGTTCTCACTGATCATCCCGGAAGTCGAGACCATCGATGTTGACAAGACGCGGCGCCTCGTATTTTGTAGTGGCAAGGTTTACTACGATCTGATGGAGTCCCGGCAAGTGCATGGCATCGACGACGTTGCCTTGATTCGCATCGAGCAGTTGTACCCGTTTCCGATTTCCGAGTTTGCCGCGCTTATCGAACAGTACTCACACGTCGAGCAGATTGTCTGGTGTCAGGAAGAGCCGCAAAATCAGGGTGCGTGGTACCAGATTCGGCACCGACTCCAGGAGCCGTTGCAGAATCATCAGCAGCTCTATTACGCCGGGCGGCCAGGGGCGGCAGCTCCGGCATCCGGAATATTCAAAATTCACCTGCAGCAACAGCAGGCATTGGTCGAGGCTGCCCTCGGCATTGAGGTCAAAGCCAGCAAGGAGGCCAGGCCTCGCAACATCAAACGGAAACCCGAATGAGCATAGAGATAAAGGTCCCCGCATTGCCTGAGTCCGTCAGTGACGCAACGCTGGTCGCGTGGCACAAGAACGTCGGCGAGTCCGTGAGCCGGGATGAGAATCTCGTCGATCTCGAGACCGACAAGGTTGTCCTCGAGGTGCCGGCACCGGTCGGCGGCGTAATCGAGGAGATCAAGGTTGCCGATGGCACAACGGTGATGGCGGGAGAGGTCCTGGCCGTGCTAACCGAAGGCGGGACAGTCGAAATGGATGCGCCTGCGGCTGAAGCCGTAGCGCAGAGTGAGCCGAAGGCTGCTGCTGCAGACACCGCGGCGAAAACGATCAAGACGAGCCCGGCTGTGCGTCGCTTGCTGGAGGAGCACGACCTCGAAGCGACCATGGTCACCGGAAGTGGCAAGGATGGACGTGTTACGAAGGCCGACGTCATGGAGTTCCTCAAAGGCGATCAATCCAGTAACGTAACGCCAGGCGACCCGGCTCCCGAGATCGCGGACGACAGCGCGGTTGTTGCACTGGAACGCAAGGAACAGCGAGTGCCGATGACCCGCCTGCGCTCGCGCATTGCGGAGCGCATGGTCGAAGCGCAACACGAAGCGGCGATGTTGACGACGTTCAACGAGGTCGACCTGACCGAGGTCATGGCGATGCGCAAGCGTTATCGCGACGCTTTCGAAAAGCAGCATGGCGTCCGCCTGGGATTCATGTCGTTCTTCGCCAAGGCGGCCGTCGAAGCACTGAAAAAATTCCCGGTGGTCAATGCATCGGTCGAAGACAGCGACATCGTCTATCACAACTATTACGACATCGGCATCGCCGTATCGACGGAGCGCGGCCTCATGGTTCCCGTGCTCCGCGACGTCGACCAGATGAGCTTCGCGCAGTTCGAGACCGAGCTCGGAGCGATGGCGCAAAAGGCGCAGGACGGCACAATCGGCATGGACGACCTCACCGGCGGTACATTCACAATCACCAACGGTGGGATCTTCGGCTCCATGATGTCCACGCCGATTCTGAACCCGCCACAGAGCGCGATTCTGGGCATGCATAACATTCAGCAACGGCCGATGGTGATCGATGGTGAAATTGTGGTTCGGCCGATGATGTATCTTGCCGTGACCTACGATCACCGCATAATCGACGGGCGCGAGGCCGTGCAATTCCTCGTGACGATCAAGGAACAGCTCGAAGATCCGGGCAGATTGTTGTTACAGGTTTAAGGACTCGAAAACGAGATGAGCAGAAGTTTTGACCTTGTAGTCATTGGTGCCGGCCCTGCCGGCTATATCGCGGCAATTCGGGCGGCCCAGCACGGCATGTCCGTGGCGTGTATCGACGAGTGGCAAAATCGCGATGGCAAGTACGCGTTCGGGGGCACCTGCCTCAACGCCGGGTGTATCCCTTCCAAGGCGATGCTCGAATCGTCGGAGCTTGTCCACCGCGCGGAACATGAATTCAAGAAACATGGCATCACGGCCGGCGACCTGGCAGTCGATGTCGGGCAAATGCAGAAGCGCAGGGCGGGGATCGTGCGCCAACTCACCGGGGGCATCGCCGGCTTGTTCAAGGCGAACAAGGTCGAGGGCCTGGTCGGTCATGGCAAGCTGCTTGCCGGCAAGAAAGTCGAGTTCACTCCTGCCGATGGCGACGTCGAAATTCTTGACGCGAAAAACGTGATCCTGGCGTCGGGCTCGGTGCCAATTGAGCTTCCATTTGCACCGTTCGATGGCGCAACGATCATCGACTCGTGGGACGCGCTCGAACTCGACGCGGTGCCAAAGCGCCTTGGAGTTATCGGCGCCGGCGTCATCGGTCTGGAACTCGGTAGCGTCTGGGCACGTCTTGGCGCCGCTGTAACGATTCTCGAGGCCATGGACGACTTTCTGTTCATGGCGGATCGAGACGTGGCGAATGTTGCCGCTAAAGAATTCAAGAAGCAGGGACTCGATATTCGCCTTGGCGCCAAAGTCACGGCCGCGAAGACCGGCAAAAAGGGTGTCAAGGTTGATTACGAGGACAAGTCGGGGGCGCAGTCGATCGAGGTCGACAAACTTATCGTCGCGGTCGGCCGTCGGCCTTTCACGGACAGCTTGCTTGCCGAAGATTCGGGAATACAGGTCGATGACCGCGGCTTCATCGTCGTTGACGACGAATGCCGGACACGTGTGAAGGGCGTTTACGCTGTCGGTGATGCGGTGCGTGGCCCGATGTTGGCCCATAAGGGTTCGGAGGAAGGCGTGATGACGGCCGACCTGATCGCGGGCGAGATCGCCGAGGTCAACTACGACGTGATCCCGTCGGTGATCTACACGGCCCCCGAAATTGCCTGGGTCGGGAAGACCGAGGCCGAGGTGAAGGAGAGCGGCAGACCGTACAAGACGGGATCCTTCCCGTTTGCTGCCAACGGTCGCGCCAAGGCGCTCGAGCAGACGAGCGGCATGGTCAAGGTGATTGCCGCTGCCGACGATGACGAAATTCTCGGCGTGCACATCGTCGGGCCAATGGCGGGCGAGTTGATTGCAGAAGCCGTGCTGGCGATGGAGTTCTCGGCCAGCACCGAGGACATTCAGCGTACGATTCACGCGCATCCGAGCCTCTCCGAGGCCTTGCACGAGGCTGCCCTCGCGGCGGACAAACGCGCGCTCAACTATATGAATCGCTAGAAAACTCCGTGTCTGACAATTGCGACCTGGTCGCAGTTTTGGCCGCAGCGGCGCGCGTATACTCGAAAGCGAGTTCGCACGGAGAATTCTCATGAAAGACCTCGTACCGCCCGAAGGCACGGTAACCATTGACTCGGATCAGGGCTCTGATTACCTGAACATCGCTGACAACGAAGAGGCGGTGGACGCGCAGGAACCCGCAGATGCGCAGGAGCCCATGCTGACCGATCAACAGGCAGCGATGCTCATGCAGACCTTGCACGAGGAACAGAACCTGCTGATGGGTGGGTTGATCGGTTTTGTCGCCGCCATGGTCGGCGCGGGTGCCTGGGCCGCTGTAACAGTCGCCACCGAGTATCAGATCGGCTGGATGGCAGTCGGCATTGGTTTTCTGGTTGGCTATGCCGTGCGCCTCGCCGGCAAGGGAATCGCTCCCGTATTCGGGGCAGTCAGTGCGGTACTTTCGTTGCTCGGCTGTGCCGCCGGCAACCTGCTTACAGTCACCTGGTTCATCGCGTCCGCCGAAGGCATGTCGTTCATGGAGGTTGCGGCGCAGCTGAATGTCGCGATCGTGATTGAAATCCTTACGTCGACGTTCACGGCGATGGATGTCCTGTTCTACGGCCTGGCTGCGTACTTCGGCTACAAGACCGCATTCCGCCAGGTAACACAGGCGGATCTGGATCGGGCACTCGGCAAAGGCTTTTAGCGCCCTGTCCGGGCACTAGCCCTTCTTCTTCCAGAAGTCCGCGTTCCGGATGCCCAGGGCATCCGGATCGAACGTGTATTTCTCGACGCCCGCCTTGCGCTGCGCCTCGTAGTCCTTCAGCGCACGCAGTGCAGGTTGCCCGACGAAGAACAGCAGCAGTATGCCGACAATGTTGAGCCAGGCCATCAGCCCTACGCCGATGTCGCCGAGGCCCCAGGCCAGGCTGGCGGTCCTGACGGAGCCATAGAATACCGATGCCATCAGCAACAGCTTCAGGATCGTGAGTTCGAACGGTATTCGGAAAAAGCGCCGTAAGTACGCCACATTGGTTTCTGCGATGTAGTAATACGCCAGCAACGTGGTGAAAGCGAAGAAGAACAGCGCTATGGCCACGAAGACCTTGCCGAAACCACCGACGACGCTTTCCAGTGCGAACTGAGTGAATGCGGGGCTGTCGATGATCGTTGCGGCTGGCAGATTCTGAACCACAAATGTGCTCGAGCTTTCCGGCATCACGTTGTACATGCCGGTAATCAAAATCATGAACGCGGTTGCGGAGCAGACAAATAACGTGTCCACGTATACCGAAAACGCCTGCACGAGACCTTGCTGTGCCGGGTGCTCAACTTCGGACGCCGCGGCCGCGTGCGGTCCGGTTCCCTGGCCGGCTTCATTCGAGAAGACGCCGCGCTTGACGCCCCAGAATATCGCGCCGCCGAACATTGCCATCGGATCGAGGATATCTTTGAAGATCAGCGCAATAACGCCTGGCAGGTCGGTGATGTTAATGGCGATCACGAAGAGCGCCATCGCGACGTAGGCCAGTGCCATGAATGGCACGACGACTTGCGTGAAGTGTGCAATACGCTTGACGCCACCGAAGATAATGAAGCCGAGTACGACCACGGCGATAGCGCCCGTGATCAGGTTTGTCGAATTGACGGCACCCAGCGGTGAATTGACCTCGACGCCGCTGCCGAAGGCGACTGCCGCGGCGTTGCCGATTGCGTTGGACTGCACGCCGGGCAACAGCAGGCCGGTTGCGATGATCGTTGAGATTGCAAAAAGCCAGGCATACCACTTCTGGCCGAGCGCTTTCTCAAAATAATAGGCAGGACCGCCGCGATACTGGCCTTCGTCGACCTCTTTGTAGATCTGACCCAGCGTCGACTCAATGTAAGCCGTGGAAGAGCCGAGGAATGCGACAACCCACATCCAGAAAACTGCGCTCGGTCCGCCGAAACCGATGGCAGCCGCGACGCCGGCGATGTTGCCTGTGCCGACGCGGCCCGAAAGGGAGACCGCCAATGCCTGGAACGAGGAAATGCCCTTGTCCGACTCCTTGCTCGAGAACAGCAGGCGAATCATTTCACGGAACATCCGCGCCTGCACGAATCGTGTCATCACCGAGAAATACAGGCCAACGCCGAGCAAGAGGTAAATGAGTGCCGGACTCCAGACCCAGCTATTGATGGTGCTGACGATTTCCTGCATGGGAATTCCCTTGTTGTTGTGATTATCGGGCAGGGAAATAGTACCTGAATTTCCCGATGTCAGTAGGGCGCGCTATAGTTCGATACCCAAATGAAGGGAGTACATCGATGACGTGGTGGGGATGGATGATATTAGGCGCCGTATTGCTCGGTGCCGAGCTATTCGCTGTTGACGCGCAGTTCTACCTGGTATTCCTCGGCGTTTCAGCGGCTGTCGTCGGATTGGCAACTCTCTTCGGCGTCGTGATGCCAGAGTGGGGCCAATGGCTGGCGTTCGCGATTGTTTCCCTGGTGTTCTTTTTGACGTTTCGCAAAACCCTGTACGACAAAATTCGAGGCGGTGGCCAGGGCTTTGGAGACACGATTTCAGGCGGTTCGGTCACCGTAACGGACGAAGTCTTGCCTGGTGGCGATGGGCGTGCGAAGTATCGCGGCAGCGAATGGACAATTCGCAATGTCGGCGAGAATGCGATCAGCGCCGGGGCCCGTGCGAAAGTCGTGCAAGTGGACGGCCTGACGTTGCACGTCGAAGCCGAGTGATTACTTACAAGGAATAACCGATGGAAATGTCACTGATTGTATCGCTGGCGGTTGTCGCCGTAATCGTCCTCGTTCTGTTCAAGACGGCCGTCATCGTGCCGCAGCAGAATGCATTTGTCGTCGAGCGCCTCGGCAAGTTCAGCCGCAAACTCGATGCCGGTTTTCACATCCTGATTCCATTTCTGGAGCGGGTTGCTTACAAGCACACGCTGAAGGAGCAGGCCGTCGATATCGACGAGCAGATTTGCATCACGAACGACAATGTACAGGTCGGCGTCGATGGCGTGCTGTACATGCAGGTTCTGGATCCGGCGCGTGCATCGTACGGCATCGGTAACTACATGTTCGCGATCTCACAACTTGCGCAAACGACGCTGCGTTCCGAGATCGGCAAGATCGATCTCGACAGAACTTTCGAGGAACGCGGTGCGATCAATGCCAATGTTGTCGCTGAACTCGACAAGGCGTCCGATCCCTGGGGTGTCAAAGTTCTGCGTTATGAAATCAAGAACATCAACCCGCCGCACGACGTTCTCAGCGCGATGGAAAAACAGATGCGCGCCGAACGTGAAAAACGTGCCGTGGTTCTGACCTCGGAAGGTATTCGCGACGCCAAGATCAACGAGGCTGAAGGCGAGAAGCAGAGGGTGATCAAGGAGTCTGAAGCCGCCAAAACGCAACAGATCAACGAGGCGCAGGGCGAGGCGGAAGCCATCCTGGCGGTTGCAACCGCAACGGCCGAGGGCCTGCGCAGGGTCGCTGCTGCGGTTATCGACCAGGGTGGCCCCGAGGCCATGCAGTTGCGTATTGCGGAACAGTACATCGGTCAATTCGGTGAGCTTGCGAAGACCGGAAATACGTATGTCGTGCCGGCGAACCTCGGCGACCTGACCTCGATGATGGCATTGGCGACCGATATCGCGAAGCGCAAACCTGCTGCTTGAGGCCGACTCCTTTCAGGCCTTGCGCCTGACCGATATCACATTGGGCAGTTGTTCCAGGCGCGCGATGGTCGTGCTGAGCGTTGGCAGGTCGCGGACCTCGACGCTCAGTTCCATCACGGTCTCCAGCGTCTCCTTGTCCGTATGGCTCTTGAGGTCGGTAACGTTTGTGCCCTCGTCGGCGAGGATCGTGCTGATGTCGCGTATCAGCCCGCTGCGATCATAGGCGCGCAACGTCAGGTCGACCGGGTAGGTGGCCGACTCCGAGGTTCCCCAGCTCACCTCCATGATGCGTTCGGGCTGGCGTTGATTCAGGCCCAGAAAATTGCCGCAATCCTGGCGGTGAATGCTGACACCCCGGCCCTGGGTGATGTAGCCGACGATGGCCTCCGGCGGCACGGGCCGGCAACAACGAGCGAAGTTGCACATCAGGTCGCCGACGCCGCTGACAGCCATACCCTCGGGTTTCGCGGTCTTTTGCCGGGCCGGCCGCCGCCGCAGAATTTTGGGTTGATCGACACCGCGTAGCTGCTGCAATGCGGTCGCAACCGAGGCGGCCGTCAGGTCGCCTGCGCCGAGGGCGATGCAGAGTGTGTCGGCATTACGTCGCTTGAGTTGTGTCGCGATCGTATCGGTCGCGACGTCCCGGACATTGAGCCGGGATAGTTCGCGCTCCAGGATTTCGCGACCCTGGCGCAGATGCTGGTCCTTGTCCTGTTGCCGGAACCAGCTGCGGACCTTCGCGCGGCTTCTTGCCCCGGCGAGGTAGCCGAGTCTTGCGCTCAGCCAGTCGCGGCTCGGCTGTGACTGGCTGCCCGTAATGATCTCTATCTGGTCCCCGTTCTGCACATTGTAGGTCAATGGCACGATGCGCCCATTGACCTTGGCGCCGCGACAGCGATGGCCGACCTGGGTGTGCACGTGATAAGCGAAATCCAGAGGTGTCGCGTTTGCCGGCAACTCGACGACATCGCCTTTCGGGCTGACGGCGTACACGCGATCCTCGAATACGTCGTCGCGGATCTGGTCGAGCAGGTCGCTGTCGTCGCCGGTAGGTTCGAGCAGCTGACGCAGGAAACGGATTTTCTGGTCGAATGCCTCAGGTGTACCGCCGCCTTCCTTGTAACGCCAGTGTGCGGCAACGCCGAGTTCGGCCTGGCGGTGCATTTCGTGTGAGCGAATCTGGACTTCGACCGTCTTGCCCTCGGGGCCGATCACCGCCGTGTGCAGGGAGCGATAGTCGTTGTCCTTCGGGTTCGCAATGTAATCGTCGAATTCGCCTGGCAGATAGGACCACAGGTTGTGGACAATGCCGAGTGCCGCATAGCAGTCCTTGACGTCGTTGACGAGAACACGCACTGCGCGTATATCGAACAGGCTCTCAAGGCCGCGATCCTTGCGCTGCATCTTGCGCCAGATGCTGTAGATGTGTTTTGGCCGGCCGCTGATCTCGGCGTCGATGCCGACCGCCTCGAGCTCCACCTGCAGCGTCTCCCTGACTGCATCGATGAAAGCTTCGCGCTCATTACGCTTTTCCTTGAGGGCCTTTGCGATTTCCCTGTAGGTATCGGGTTCCGCATAGCGGAAGGCGAGGTCCTCGAGTTCCCACTTCAGCTGCCAGACACCGAGCCGACTTGCGAGCGCCGCATAGATTTCACGCGTTTCCAGTGCCAGCGACAGTTTTTCGGCATCGCTCGCGTTCTTCGCACTGCGCAGGCGGTGCAACTGTTCCGCGATGCGCACGAGTACGAGTCGGACATCGGATACGACGGCAAGCAACATCTTGCGCAGCGCCTCGGACTGGGACACCGCGAGTGCTTCACCTGGCTGCCAGTCGAGGGGCAGGGAGAATCCGCCGAGCCTGAGCAAACCTCCAACGATTCTGGATAGTGATGCTAAATCATTGTAATTATTGTAATTATCATCGATAAATCCGTCCCGAACAAGGGGGTAGATGTGGACGGCTGCGACGACGTCCTGGGGTAAACCGAGCGATGTAACGATCGCTGCGATGTCGCGTCCCTCTCGAATCGACGCGTCGAGTCCCGGGCGCGACGGGAGTGCATCGACCAGCGTGCGGGTCGTCGCGACGATGTTCGCCTGTTCGGCGCCGTTGTCGTGATTTTTGGGTTTCGAAACCGCCATTTGGCAGAACTTCACAATGTGCCAGTCCGGGCAATAACCGTTATCATACGCGCTGATTTCGGCCCCGTGGCCCGGCCGGATTCAAACTTGGGCATGAGGGCATGAAATCGTATCAGGCTGTGATGACGGGCACGTGCGCGGTCGCCGGCCTGTATTGGTATTTCGCGGACATCAAGGCTTAAAGCAGGAACCAATGGCAGGACACAGCAAGTGGGCGAACATTCAGCACCGCAAGGGCGCCCAGGACAAGAAGCGTGGCAAGCTGTTCACGAAACTGATTCGTGAGATCACTGTCGCTGCCAAGATGGGCGGGAGTGACGCGGATGCGAATCCACGCCTGCGGCTGGCGATCGACAAAGCCAAAGCGCAAAGCATGCCGAAGGACAATATCGAGCGCGCCGTCAAACGCGGGGGGGGCGCACTCGATGGCGCCGAGTACCAGGAGATGCGCTACGAGGGTTACGGCCCGGGTGGCACTGCGGTAATGGTCGATTGCCTGACTGACAACAAGAATCGTACCGTGGCGGAGGTCCGGCACGCATTCACGAAGTTCGGCGGTAACCTCGGCGCTGACGGGTCGGTGAATTACCTGTTCAATCACGTTGGTCAGCTGCTTTACCCGAATGGCAGCGACGAGGAATCGATCATGGAGGCGGCCATCGAGGCCGGCGCCGAGGATGTCGTCACCGACGACGACGGGTCGATCGAAGTATTGACTGAACCGGCAGACTTCGAATCTATACGTGACGCCATGCAGGCGGCGGGTCACGACCCGGAGAGCGCGCAACTGACGATGCGGGCCGCGACGAGTTCGGAACTCGGCGCCAGGGAAGCGGAGTCGATGATCAAGATGCTCGAGACTCTCGAGGACCTCGACGACGTGCAGGAGGTTTACAGCAACGCGGATATCAGTGACGAGATTCTGGCGCAGATTTGAGAACCCATTTGACGGACAACAGGCGCATACTCGGCATCGACCCCGGATCCAGGATCACCGGCTTCGGCGTCGTCGATTTCAGCGGTGACAGTCCGACCTACGTGGCCAGCGGTACGGTCAGCAGCTCAGACGGCGAGTTTCCGGACCGCCTGCGGCAGATATTTACGTCCGTTGGCGAGATTGTCACGGAGTACCGGCCCGATGTGGTCGCTATCGAGTCCGTTTTCATGCACAAGAATGCCGGCAGCGCATTGAAACTCGGCCATGCAAGGTCAGCGGCGCTGTGTGCAACGTTCGAGCACGATGTCGAGGTTGTCGAGTACGCGCCGCGTGAAATCAAACAGGCTATTGTCGGCACCGGCGCCGCCACCAAGGAACAGGTGCAACACATGGTCGTCGCACTACTTAGCCTCGAGACGACGCCCGCGCTGGATGCGTCGGACGCGCTGGCCGCAGCGTTGTGCCACGGTCATCAACGCCGGGTACGAGCGCGTCTCAGAAGTCGTGAGCCGCTGGTGATTCGACAATGATAGGTTCGCTTCGCGGCCGTCTGACATTCAGGCAGGCGCCATCAATCATTATCGAATGCCAGGGTGTGGGCTATGATGTCGAGACGCCGATGTCCACGTTTCTCGAGCTGCCACCAGTCGGTGACGACCTGTTCCTGTACACACATATGGTCGTTCGCGAGGACGCGCAAACCTTGTACGGTTTTGCGACGGACGAGGAGCGTGTCTTGTTCCGCCTGTTGCTGAAAATCAGCGGCATTGGCGCGAAGATGGGCCTGGCGATATTGTCCGCCATGAGCGTTGACGGCTTCAGGCGTTGTGTCGAGTACGAAGATTCCGCGACCCTCGTCAAAGTGCCTGGCATTGGCAAGAAAACCGCGGAGCGCCTGATCATCGAAATGCGCGATCGCATCGACACACCATCCGCACAATCCGGCGCTACAAAGGTCCATGTCGAGGCAGGACCAAAGTCGGAAGCTGTGGATGCATTGATCGCACTGGGGTACAAGCCCAGGGAAGTCAACAATCTGATCGCCGACCTCGATGTCGATGGCAAATCTGCCGAAGACATCATCCGGCTCGCACTGCGACAGGTGGCGCTTTAAGCCATGGCAGGAATCGAACATGAGCGATTGACGAGCGCGTTGCCGAAGGCTGACGACAAGGCCTTCGACCGCGCTATCCGACCCAAGGTGCTCAAGGAGTTCATCGGGCAAGCGGACGTCAAACGGCAGATGCGGATCTTCATCGAGGCCGCGCGCAAGCGCAGCGAGGCGCTCGATCATGTGTTGATATTCGGTCCGCCGGGCCTCGGCAAAACGACACTTGCGCACATCGTCGCCAACGAAATGCAGGTGAACCTGAGACACACATCGGGCCCGGTGCTGGAGCGCCCCGGCGACCTTGCGGCCATCCTGACCAACCTGGAACCGAACGACGTGCTTTTCGTCGACGAGATACATCGTCTGAGCCCGGTCGTCGAGGAGGTGCTGTATCCCGCGCTGGAAGATTTCCAGCTCGACATCATGATCGGCGAGGGACCGGCCGCGCGTTCGATCAAGCTCGATCTGCAGCCGTTTACGCTGGTCGGGGCGACGACGCGGGCAGGATTGCTGACGTCACCGCTGCGCGATCGCTTCGGTATCGTGCAGCGCCTCGAGTTCTATTCGACCGAAGATCTCGAGGCGATCGTGCGGCGCTCCGCAGGGATTCTCAATTTACCGACCGAGGCCGATGGCGCCGAGCAAATTGCACGCCGCGCTCGCGGCACGCCGCGGATTGCAAACCGGCTTTTGCGCCGGGTCCGCGATTACGCGGAGGTCGAGGCTGATGGAGTGGTCAGCGCAGCTGTCGCCTCCAGTGCGATGGATATGTTGCAGGTTGACCCGCACGGCTTCGATGCAATGGATCGCAAGCTGCTGCGCACGATCATCGAAAAATTCGACGGCGGGCCTGTCGGCATTGACAGCCTGTCGGCAGCCATTGGTGAGGAGCGTGGTACGATCGAGGACGTTCTCGAACCGTTCCTGATCCAGCAAGGTTTCATGATGCGAACCTCGCGCGGTCGCGTCGCAACGAAGAATGCCTACCTGCACTTCGGCCTGAAGCCTCCGGCGCCCGAAGGTGGCACCGCTCTGCCTTTATTCGAGGATTGAGCGACGCAATGAATACTATTGCCGAGACGAAGCCCTTCGAGTGGCCCGTTCGCGTTTATTACGAAGATACCGACGCCCAGGGCGTCGTGTATTACGCGAACTATTTTCGCTTCATGGAGCGTGCACGCACCGAGTGGCTGCGCGCACTGGGCGTCAACCAGGAGCACATGCTGCACGAGGAAAGGCGCATGTTCGTCGTGACAAAGACGGAACTCGAGTTTATTGTGCCCGCGCGCTTCAACGACGAACTGGTCGTCACGGCCCGCCTGTCGGGGCTTTCTCGCGCAACTTTCGACATTGAGCAGAACATTTATCGTATCGGTCTCGACGGCACGCTGTGCTGCCGGGGCGGTATTCGCGCTGCATTACTGAACGCCGACACGCTGAAACCCCAGCGCGTGCCGGCGTCGCTATTCGAGGAAAAGCAATCATGACAAGCGACCTATCGGTCATCGGCCTTATTTTGGAGGCAAGCATGCCGGTGCAGATCGTAATGATCCTGCTGATGCTGGCGTCCCTGGTGTCGTGGACAATCATTTTCACGAAGCGTCGGCTTATCCGCCGCACACGCGCCGCCTCCGACGACTTCGAGGCCGCATTCTGGTCCGGTGGCGATCTCAATACGCTGTATCAGAGCGCGGCCAGGGAGAAGGGTGGTTCCTTTGGCATGGCGAGCATCTTCGAAGGTGGATTCCGGGAGTTTAACCGCGGACTGCAGCAGGGTGCCGTCAACCCCGACAAACTGATCGAGGAGTGCCGCCGTGCAATGAATGTCTCGAGGATGCGCGAGGTCGACCGGCTCGAGCAGGGCCTGGCACCCCTCGCAACGATCGGCTCGACCAGCCCCTACGTCGGCCTGTTCGGCACGGTGTGGGGCATCATGAACGCGTTCATGGAAATCGGTAACATGCAGTCAGCGACGCTCGCGACCGTGGCGCCGCCGATCGCCGAAGCGCTGATCGCGACAGCGGCCGGGCTGTTTGCCGCGATCCCCGCGGTCATCGCCTACAACCACTATGCGGACAAGGTCGTGCGGCTCGAGTACCGCTACGACGGGTTCACGGAAGAATTCTCGAGCATTCTGCAACGCCACGCGCGCGCGAAGCAGGGAGGCTGAGATGGCCACGCCGCTGCAGAAGCGCAAGTTGATGGGCGAGATCAACGTCGTCCCCTATATCGACGTCATGCTCGTGTTACTCGTGATTTTCATGGTCACGGCGCCGCTGTTGACACAGGGCATCGAGGTCGACCTGCCAAAAGCCTCGGCAGAGCCAATCCAGGATGTCCCCAATTCGCCGCCACTCGTTCTCAGTGTCGATAAAGAAGGCAATTTATATATCAACGTCGGCGACAATGAGGACGAACCGACGACCGGCGAAGAAGTCATTCGCCGCGTCGGCATCGTGCTGCGCAACAGTCCCGATACGCCCATACTCGTGAAGGCGGATCGCGCGGTGCCTTACGGCAATGTCGTCGGCGCCATGGTCGTGTTGCAGCAGGGTGGCGCCGAAAGTATCGGCTTCGTCACCGATCCGCTGGACACCTACCCGATTCCCGAGTAGCGCGTGGTCCGGAACAACTACAACATTGTTCCGCTGTTCCTGGCCGTGCTGTTGCACGTGCTGCTGGGTGCCTCGATCATTCTCGGCTTTGATATTTCCAGTCGCAAACCGCCACCAATGCCGCTCGTCATCAAGGGCACGCTGGTTGCCGACAGCACGATCGTGGTGCCGCCGCCCAAAGAGCAACCGGCGCCTCCGGAACCCGTTGTTGATACCGCGGCGCTGGAGCAGGCGCGCATCGCCGCAGAGGAAGAAAAACGCCGGCAGGATGCCCTGGTCGAGCAGCAGAGGCTCGACGAAATCCGCCGCAAGGAAGCCCTGGTCGATCAGCAGAGACTCGATGAATTGCGGCGGGTGAAAGAAGCCGAGGACCAGCGCAAGCGCGAGGAAGCGGATCTCGAACGCAAACGTGTCGAAGCCGAGCAGGAACGGCAGCGCGAGATCGAGCGCCAACGGGCCGAAAACGAGCGCCTGCGGCGCGAATCCGAGGCGGCTGTGCTGCAAGACGCAATCAATGCGGAAGACGCGCGGCTGCAGGCGATGAATTCCAACGAGATGGCGGCCTACCAGTTTGCCTTGCAGCAAAGGGTATTGCGCTACTGGG
>Ga0255052_10001515_pt1 | contig 17434 bp, 17 predicted proteins | sample JV7_2_21_MG_FD_188632 | JGI IMG/M metagenome (GOLD analysis project Ga0255052, IMG submission 188632) | Seawater microbial communities from Jervis Inlet, British Columbia, Canada - JV7_2_21 | ecosystem: Environmental > Aquatic > Marine > Inlet | place: Canada: British Columbia | collected...
TGCTGTCCTGGCCGGTCAGTCGATCGGTGAGACGTTCAAGGCTGATGGCTGGGAGATCAAGAAAGCGACGAGTTGCTTGAACTCTATCCGGTAGACGCCGGATTACGACTTGCGTCTGACGAGGTCGAGACACTTATTCGTCTCGTCCTGGATCAGAATTAAGTCTGCCATTCTGGTTTGTCGCATCCACTCAATGCGACTAAACTCGCCGTATCGACGAGCACATAGATCGAGGCAATAGCAATGAACTTCAGCGACAAGCTCAAACTCACCGTTACAGCTGCATTCCTGATGATGTCTGCTACGGCCATCGCACAGGATTCCGACAATGATCAGGCCGATGTATGGGCCACTGTTGAAGGACAGTGGGATTCTGAAGAAAAAGGCGACAAGAAGTGGATGGAGCTTCTTCTCGCTGAGAACTTTTCGGGTTGGGGAAGGGCTTCGCCGGCACCGAGATCAAAATCATCATCGATCATGTGGGACCGATTCAACGATGGGCAGGGGCAGATGATTGCGCACGAACTTTACCCACTCGCGATCGTTGTCGAAGGCGATCTCGCGGTTGCACATTATCTTTATTCAAGCGCTTATGAAGACAAGGACGAAGAGGTGGAAATGAGCAACGGCCGCTACACCGATGTTCTTGTGCGCACAGATGATGGCTGGAAGTTCATCGCCTGGCACGGCGGTGACGACGAATAGGAAAAAAGCCTCAGAAAACAAGACCTTCCATAAGCTGGGAAATTGCCCTCCGAGTTAAGCGTCTGTTCAGCTTGACTGCGCTATTCTTTGTTCCAACATCGGCGAATCCGCCAATTGTTGACGGACTCGGAGGCACCATGAATACACGATCACTGAATCACTATTTTCGCCATTGCTGGCTGATTCTCGTATTCGCTGCGTGGCCCGCCATTGGCAACACTCAGGTCGCTGTCGCAGAGGTCGAGGAGATCGCGGAGTTTCCGATAGCGTCGGCCACGGAGCTGGAAACGCTCGTCGGACCGATCGCGCTTTATCCCGATGACCTGCTGGCTATCGTTCTGCCCGCGTCGACTTTTCCATTGCAGATCGTCGAGGCTCTGCGTTTTCTCGAAGACCTCGAGGATGACCCGTCACTGAAGCCCGATGATGACTGGGATGATTCAATCGTCGCACTGCTTAATTACCCCGAAGTCGTCAAACTTCTCAATGAGGATCTTGACTGGACCTGGCGACTCGGTGAAGTTGTCGTCGCCCAACAATCTGACGTCATTTCCGCGATAGAGTTGTTTCGCGATCGGGCCTACGCCGCCGGCAACCTGAAAAGCGATGACTACCAGATCGTTGCAAATGAAGACAGCTCGATTCAGATCACACCAGTTCAGGAAGACGTGATCTATGTGCCCTACTACGAGCCGGAACGTGTCGTTGTTTATCAGCCCACGCCTGCCTATTTCTATTATCCGCGGCCGTATCCGGTCTATTACTACCCGTATTCAGCCGGTTACTCGTTTCACGACAATTTTTTCTGGGGCGTCACAACGGCATTTTCGATCGGCTGGCATTCTCATCATCTGAATGTCTTCCATCACAGCTTCTATGGACACCCCTACTACGGTCGTTCGTACTGGGACCGATACTATTGGTATCGCCGGCCGGATATTCACGTTTACAACAACGTCTATGTGAGAAACAACAGCAACATTTCTTATAACCGGTATCGAGACGGCGACCGTTGGCAGGCGAACGAGCGCCGCACCGTTCGATCTTCGGACCAGCGTATTACTCGCACGCGTTACTACCCGAATCCCAATTCGAGTTCGAGTTCGAGTTCGCAGCCGTCCCGAAACACGAATTCTGTTGGCGATCGAAATACGTCTGGCCAGGTCACTCGTACCACCAATTCGCATCGACAAGTGGGCCGGCAGGACAATCAGGAACCGAAACCGGACATCCAGTTTCGTGATCGCGAGCCGACAGCGTCTCAGACCACCACGTCAAGACCGAGCGCACAAGCCCGACAACCGCAGGTTCGACGGGGATCTTCGCCACAGAATCAGGTAAGACAAGAGCCGTCCCGGCAACCGCAGGTTCGACAGGAATCATCGCGACAGCCGCAAGTGCATCGTTCCGAGCCGAGACAATCACAAGCAAGGCAGACTCAGACCCGACAACCGCAGGTCCAGCAGAGCGCGCCGAGGCAGTCACAAGCCCGGCAATCGCAGCCGCGACAATCGGCGCCTAAGGCATCGCAGCCGAGACAGTCGGCGCCCAAGGCATCGCAGCCGAGACAATCGGCGCCCAAGGCATCGTCGTCGAGACAGTCACAACCTAAGCAGAGTCAATCTTCTTCCAGTTCGTCGCGAAGCTCTGAACGAGCTTCACAACGTTCGCAGTCGCGCAGCAAGAACAGGGATCACTAGACAGGGCACAGCGAGCCAGCGTTATTGCGCGTCGTTGCTGTCCTGGTCTGTCTCGTGCTTATTCTGGTCGCCCTTGTCCGACGATAATTCCCAGGCGATATAGGCGATGCAACCGGCCGTAAAAACGGCGAGCAGAACCAGGATGAACGGTAATGCGCTGCGCATAGCCTGATCTTAACACCGCACCCGGATTCCATTGATCCTGCGATCCGACGTTTGTCGGCGGACGCGGATAATTGGCTTGGATTTACCGATCGCGACTCCGCGCAAGGCGAAATCTTGATGGTGACAGTCCGGTTGCCCGGCAAAATTGGCGAGTGAATGCGCTTTGATCGGAATAGCCTACATTCAGCGCCACCGCCGCAATAGGTAGCTCTGACTCAATTAGCTGTTGGCGTGCAATATCAAGCCGAAGCTTCAGCATCCACTGTCCGGTCGTCAGCCCGAACACACGTTGCATACGCCGGTCCAGGCAATAAGGCGACATCGATGCCGCATTAGCGAGCATCCTGACTGTTGGTGCCGCTGCGATGTTTTTCTTTGCATACCGTACCGCAGCCGCGACCTGTTCGTAATCTGCAGTTGTCAAATCAGGGAGTCGCAGGTCCTGTGACACACCGACCAGGCCGACTACCCTTCCATTAGCGCCGAACAAGGGTAATTTGGTGGTAAGACACCAGCCGACCTTTCGGTTTGGATAATTATGTAATTCCAGTTGTTTGGTAATGGCCTGACCGCTCGTCAATACTCGCTTGTCTTGCGCCTCAGAGTTCATACCCAACAGAGCTCCCTGGTATTCCGAGGGCGTATGCCCAATTAATTGAGCCTTATCTCGCAGACCGCAGCGCCCCACGAGCGTGTGATTGACGGCTGCATACCGACCGTCTGCGTCCTTTATGAAGAAAACCACGTCCGGCAAACAATCGAACAATGCTTCCGCTGTAAACGGCTGCCCAAGTTGCTGCAGTATTTCGGTCACGATGGGTCGATTGCTCATCGGCAAATTATGCAGAAACTCAAGTCGATTGTCTTGAATTAGACAAGACGACTACGGTGCCGATTGCTAGAATTTATGCGGTTGTCATTGTCGCGTCAGGAAAATCCCATGAAGAGTAATGAATCGGTATTTAGCGGCTGCATGCCGGCGCTGATGACGCCGTGCAACGGCGACGGCACGCCAAACTTCAAGGCGCTGGTGGCTAAGGGTCAGGAACTGACCGGGCTTGGTATGCGCGCGGTAGTGTACTGCGGCTCGATGGGTGATTGGCCATTGCTCACTGACGCGCAGCGGCAAGACGGTGTTCGCCAACTCACCGACGCCCAGGTACCGGTGGTGGTCGGCACTGGTGCGCAAAATACGCGTCGGGCGGTAGCGCATGCTGCACACGCGGCAGCAGTGGGTGCGGCGGGCCTGATGGTGATACCGCGTGTGTTGTCCCGTGGCTCATCGGCCGCAGCACAACACGCTCACTTTGCCGAAATCCTAGTGGCTGCAGTCGATCTGCCGGCCGTTATCTACAACAGCCCCTACTATGGATTTGAGACTCGAGCGGATCTCTTTTTTGATCTGCAAGCAAATCATCCCAACCTGGTCGGTTTTAAGGAATTCGGTGGTGCGGGATCACTCAGCTATGCCGCAGAACACATCACCTCCGGCAATTCTGATCTCACGCTTATGGTTGGGGTCGACACGCAGGTGTTTCACGGCTACGTGAATTGTGGTGCGACCGGAGCGATTACCGGTGTAGGTAATGCGTTGCCGCGTGAGGTACTGCGCTTGATCGAATTGTGCGAACAGGCCGCTGACGGCGACGTTGAGGCGCGCCGACTGGCGAGCGAACTGGATGCGGCGCTCAGCGTGCTTGCGAGCTTCGACGAAGGCCCCGATCTGGTGCTTTATTACAAATACCTTATGGTGCTTGAAGGCAACGAGGAGTATTCACACCACTTCAATCCCACGGATACACTGAGCAAGAGCCAGCGTGCGTTTGTGCACGACCAATGGCAACTATTTCGCAACTGGTGGAGCAACTGGCCCGGCGCGAGCTCAAAGTGAGCGCCCAATTGCGCGTCATCGATTCCCACACCGGCGGTGAACCGACGCGCGTGGTCATCGACGGCGGCCCCGATCTGGGGACGGGTTCACTGGCCGATCGCAGAACATTGCTGGCCGAGAAATTCGACAGCCTACGCACGACACTGATTCTTGAGCCACGCGGTTCCGATGCCCTGGTGGGCGCACTTCTGTGCGAGCCGAGCGACGCAAGCTGTGTAGCCGGGGTTATCTTCTTCAACAATGCCGGCTACCTGGGTATGTGCGGCCACGGCATCATCGGCGTCGCGGTCACGCTCGCCCACCTTGGTCGAATTGGTCCAGGCAGTCACAAGATAGAAACCCCGGTCGGCATCATCGACGTTGAGCTCCGCGGGCCAAATGAGGCACGAATCGACAATGTTGCGAGCTATTGTTATCGACGCGATATTTGCGTTGAGGTCGATGGACTGGGATCTGTTTCAGGACAGGTTGCCTGGGGCGGCAATTGGTTCTTCCTGGTCGACAGGCCGCCAGCATCATTAACGTTGGATAACGTGCCAATCCTTACCGAGACTGCGTTGCAGATCAAGCGCGCGTTGGCGGCTCAGAACATTACCGGAGCACGCGGTGAGGAAATCGATCATATCGAATTCTTTGGGCCACCTCTGTCGGCCGACGCCAACAGCCGCAATTTTGTGCTGTGTCCGGGCGGTGCTTACGATCGCTCTCCCTGTGGCACGGGCACGAGCGCCAAGCTAGCCTGCCTCGCTGCAACAGGCGAACTTGATCCCGGTGCGACCTGGATTCAGGAAAGCATAATTGGCAGCCGGTTTAGCGCTCGCTATCGAGTTGATGATGAGGGCCAGATTATCCCGAGCATCACCGGTCATGCCTATATTTGTGGCGAGACCACACTGATACAACAAGATGAGGATCCGTTCGTTCACGGCATCCATGAATGATTCACACCACAATGAGTCCGTCTTGATCGTTGGTGCCGGCATCATTGGCATCGCATGCGCACATTATCTGTCCGGAGCCGGTTTCAAAGTCACGGTGATCGATCGGGGAACGATCGCCGGCGCCTGCTCATACGGCAATTGTGGCTATATCTGTCCCAGTCACATTCTGCCGCTGACCGAACCTGGCGCGATTCGAAAAGCCATAGCCTCGTTCTTTAATCCAGTGGCGGCATTTCGGGTCAAACCACGCTGGAGTCCGGCGTTTTGGAACTGGATGTGGCAATTCGCAAAACGCTGTAATCATCGTCAATTGCTGGTGGCCGGCGCCCACCTGAAGACTCTGCTGGACTCCTCAATGACAGAGTTTCAGCAACTCATGACCGAGCAGTCGCTGGATTGTGAATGGCAGAACAGTGGCCTGCTGTACGTGTTGCAGACGACGTCGGGGATGCGAGACTTCGCCAGGACTGAGCGGCTGTTAAGCGAGCACTTCGGTGTGGCGGCGCGCCGCCTTGAGGGTGAGGAACTCCCCGATTTTGATCCTGCGCTAAGAACGGGCCTGGCCGGCGCCTTTTATTTTGAAGATGACGCCTGTGTTCGACCCGATCGCCTCGCTGCAGCCTGGACGCAGAAACTCGAGAGTGATGGCGTCACCTTCGTCGAAAATTGTGCAATGGAGTCGCTTGAGAAAACCGGCGCAAACGTGTCATTGCTGAAAACTTCGCGCGGAACCTTACAAGCCGATCACTTCGTCATTGCGGCCGGTGCCTGGAGTACAAAACTTGCTGGGCATTTCGGCTGCCGCATTCCGATCGAACCAGGTAAAGGCTACTCGGTGACTATGCAACGACCGGAGTCTTGCCCGCACTATCCCATGTTACTGCCGGAACACCACGTCGGCGTGACGCCCTTCAAGGAGGGTTACCGATTGGGCTCGATGATGGAGTTTGTGGGCTTCAATGCATCAATACCCGATCGCAAGATTCAGCAGTTGCGGGAATCCGCGACGCCGTATCTGGTAGAGCCTTTCACCGAGGTGATCCAGGAGACCTGGTATGGCTGGCGACCGATGACCTGGGACAGTTTGCCGATCATCGGCCGTGTGCCGCGATTGGAAAACGCCTACCTTGCCACCGGGCACAACATGCTGGGGATGAGTCTCGCGACCGCCACGGGCAAGCTCATCGCGGAAATTTTACAGCGGCAAACGCCGCACATTGATGCCGACGCTTTTTCACCGGCACGGTTTTGAACCAGATGCCTTTCACCAGGCAATACCAGGAGACAACATGGCAAGCTTCGACAACTTCATCAACGGCGAGTGGCTAGTCGCATCGCAAAAGATTAACAACATCAATCCGTCCAACACGGATGATGTGATTGGCGAGTATGCGCAGGCCGATGCCGCCGAGGCAAGAACGGCAATCGCGGCAGCAAGTGCGGCTTTCGATAATTGGTCGAGAAGCGGCATTCAACAGCGGTTTGACTGTTTGGATGCGATCGCCACGGAAATCCTGGCGCGCAAAGACGAACTAGGCTACTTACTGGCTCGAGAAGAGGGCAAGACCCTGCCAGAGGCTATCGGCGAGGTTGCACGTGCGGGGCAAATCTTCAAATTCTTCGCCGGCGAGGTGCTGCGACTGAACGGGGAGTATCTGCCCTCGGTTCGCACAGGTATCGATGTCGAGGTTACGCGAGAGCCCATAGGGGTCGTTGGCATCATTACGCCGTGGAATTTTCCAGCGGCTATTCCTGCCTGGAAAATCGCACCGGCATTGGCCTACGGCAATTGTGTCGTATTCAAACCGGCAAGCCTGGTTCCGGGCAGCGCTTCAGCATTGGCGGAAATCATCAGTCGTTCAGGTCTTCCCGATGGTGTGTTCAACCTGGTGATGGGGTCCGGGAGTATTGTCGGTAATGAGTTGTTGCACGATGACCGGGTTCGCGGTGTCACGTTCACCGGTTCCGTACAGACAGGTGCTGGTGTGGCGGCGGCCTGCAGTCAACGGGGTGCCAAATATCAGATGGAGATGGGTGGCAAGAACCCTCTGATCGTTCTGAACGATGCTGATATCGACATCGCAATCAGCTGCGCGGTAAACGGCGCTTATTTTTCAACCGGTCAACGTTGCACCGCGTCATCGCGCTTGATCGTCGAGTCCTCTATTCACGACAAGTTTGTCTCGGGACTGCAGCAAGCAATCGACGCGCTGCAGGTTGATGACGCATTGAAGGACGGAACGCACATCGGGCCGGTAGTTGATCAGTCACAACTGGATCAGGACCTTGACTACCTTCGCATCGGTACAGAGGAAGGCGCGACGCTGGTCACCGGTGGCGAACGGTTACAACGCGATACCGAGGGCTTCTATTTATCTCCCGCATTGTTTGTGGATACGAATAATGACATGCGCATTAACCGGGAGGAGATATTTGGCCCAGTCGCAAGTGTCGTTAAAGTCGCCGATGAGGATGAAGCAATTTCGGTCGCAAACGATACGCCCTTTGGTCTGTCGGCTGGACTCTGCACCACCTCCTTGAAATCGGCGAGCCGCTTTAAGCGCGACAGCCAGGCGGGCATGGTGATGGTTAACTTGCCGACCGCCGGTGTTGACTATCACGTGCCATTTGGTGGCACCAAAGCCTCGAGTCACGGCTCGCGCGAACAAGGGCGATACGCGGCCGAGTTTTATACAACTGTGAAAACTGCTTACATTCTTCCATAACGGAGTCTCTCCAGGAACATTACCTGGCCATTATGAAAGATGGGCGTTTTCACACGAACGATCTGTAGAGGAAAGATGTGAAGATCTCAGCTATTCGAGTATTTCAGGTTGACCTGCCGCTGGTTGAAGGTCGCTATTCATGGTCTGAGGGAAAGCATGTAGAGGTTTTTGACAGCACTGTTGTGGAGCTGATTACAGAAGACGGTCGGTCCGGGTTCGGCGAAGTCTGCCCGCTTGGCCCTTTCTACCTGCCCGCTTTCGGGGCTGGTGCGCGGGCCGGTATAGCGGAGCTCGCGCCGACCCTCATCGGCGAAGATCCGACCGCGATCGGTCCTGTTAATCGGCTGATGGACAGCGCACTGCTGGGTCATCCGTATGTAAAGTCCGCCATCGATATGGCGTGTTGGGACCTGCTCGGCAAGGAGAGCGGAAAATCGGTCTGTGATTTGATGGGCGGAAGGTTTGGCGACAGCGTCGCGTTGTATAGGGCAATAAGCCAACGGCCGGCCGATGAAATGGCGGATAATGTTGCTGCTCACCGGGCCGACGGCTACACCAAATTCCAACTCAAGGTTGGTGGTCGTGCAGCTGATGACGTCGAACGAATTCATGCAGTCGCCGAGATATTGTCTGACGGTGAGGTACTGGTGGCGGATGCAAATACAGGCTGGCGTGTGGACGATGCGATTCGAGTTGTGAACGCGGTGCGCGATTGCGACGTTTATATTGAACAGCCATGCCGAACCTACGAACACTGTTTGAGCATCCGACGCCGAACCTCGTTGCCCTTTATTCTTGATGAGAATATCGACGGTATCGACGCTTTGCTTCGCGCTCACAAAGACGGAGCGATGGACGCCATCAACCTGAAGATTTCCAAAGTTGGCGGCCTGACGAAGGCCCGGCAAATTCGCGATCTGTGCGTCGCACTGAATATTCCGATGACGATTGAGGACAGTTGGGGTGGGGATATTATTACTGCTGCGATCGCGCACCTGGCGCACTCGACACCGGAGTCACTACGCTTTTCGGCGACAGACTTTAACAGCTACGTCAGCGTGCAGAACGCCAGCGGAGCCCCCACTCGAGTTGCAGGCCACATGCGGGCATCGGACCAGCCAGGCTTGGGCATCGCACCAAACAGAGATGTTCTGGGCCAAGCACTTGCGGTGTACGACGAATGATCACGAACAATCGACATCGTGCAACACGATTCGGCAACGGGCGATTGGGTGAATAAAAAGTGGTTATTCCTTATCTTGTTGTTTTCCTTCGACTCTTAAGCGCCCCGCCTTACGCAAGGCCTCCCGCAAGACGAATTCGATCTGCCCATTGAGACTGCGCAGATCGTCATTCGCCCAGCGATGCATCGCTGACAAGGTCTTCTCATCGATACGCAACGCAAATGCTTTGCGGGTTGCCATGCGTCAGTTCCTGTATTGATCCGGCCTAGTTGTACAAGGTCCCGGTGTTGACGACCGGTTTTGTCGCCTCCTCACCACACAGCACAACCAGCAAGTTGCTGACCATGGCCGCTTTGCGCTCCTCGTCGAGTTCGACGACATTGTTCTTCTCCAGTTCGTTGAGCGCCATCTCGACCATGCCCACCGCACCGGCGACGATTTTCGTTCTGGCCGCGATGATTGCCGAAGCCTGCTGTCGACGCAGCATTGCATTAGCGATTTCAGACGCATATGCCAGGTGACTGATGCGTGCTTCTATGACCGTAACACCGGCCGTTTCGAGTCGATCCTGAATTTCCTTGCGCAACGCCTGAGCAATTTCGGCTGGATGGCTGCGCAGTGCGGTGCCCTCGCCTTCGTGCGGTTCGTAGGGATAGGTCGTTGACAGATTGCGCAGCGCCGATTCGCTCTGGATTTGCACGAACTCCTCGTAATCATCAACTTCAAATAGCGCCTCGGCCGTGTCGAATACCTTCCACACGACAACAGCCGCAATTTCGATCGGGCTACCGCGATTGTCATTGACCTTGAGCTTGCTGCTCTCGAAGTTCCTGACCCGTGTTGAAACTGCGGTCTTCGCGTAGAACGGATTTGCCCATTTGAGCCCAGGCTCATGCGTTGTGCCGACGTATTTGCCGAATAGCTGCAGCACTTTCGCTTCGTTTGGATGCACCATGAAAAAACCAGCCCAGCAGATTGCCACAACAACAGACGCGAGCACCGCGCCAATAAGTCCGCCGATCGAGGCCGCCACTACTGCTCTGAAAATGGCATACGCAAAACCCAGTTGTGCCACCAACAGGACGACCAGCATTAGATACCCTGACGGGACTTTTCTGATTTCTTCGCGAATCATGGCGTTCTCCTCTGTATCAGTTTGATATTATTTTGATATCATACCGTAAGATTGTCAATACCGAAGAACATGCATGACACAGCAAAAAACGTAATCAGCAACGTCAAATGATCTACGCCCCTGGTCAGGCGCCCTCCCCTCGTTTATGAACACACGAGGAAATTGGCTGTCACAGTTAGAAGCGAGAACGGGCTGTACCCGGGACGCTTTAGAGCGATAATCGACGCATGGACTCTTTCTTTAACGAACTTAGACGCCGCAATGTGTTGCGACTTGCCGCGACTTACGCTTTGGCGGCATGGATTTTGATCGAAGCCGGTTCGGTCCTGCTGCCGACATTTGGTGTGCCCGAGTGGTTTTTTCGCGCTTATACCCTGGTCATCTTTGCTGGTTTTATTGTCGCACTGATATTGGCCTGGGTGTTTGAAGTCACACCCGATGGCGTCAAGTTTGATCATCAGGTCGATCGCAGCAAGGAATTACCGCGTGGCCGTGGCAAGTCCAACACGATTATCATTGCCCTGCTCGTCGTTGCACTGGGCGTTTCAATCACTTTTAACGTCACGGGAGTTCGCGACCAGCAAGAATTGCAGGTTGTAGCGGCCAGCGAAAATCTACATTCGATCGCTGTCCTCCCGTTTACGAGTCGCAGTGCGGATCCCGACAATGAGTATTTTGCCGATGGCATCCATGACGACTTGCTGACACGGCTGGCGGACATTGAATCACTGCGGGTCATCTCTCGCACCTCAGTGAACGAATATCGGGATACGACGAAGAACCTGCGTGAAATAGGCTCGGAACTCGGTGTTGCTGCAATCGTGGAAGGCGCCGTGCAGCGTTCCGGGAACCAGGTGCGAATCACCGTGCAGCTTATCGATGCAGCCACGGACGAGCACTTGTGGGCTAACAGCTACGATCGTGAACTGACGATGCGTAACGTGTTCGATATCCAGAGCGAGATTTCTACTCAAATCGCGTCGGCACTGCGGGCCGCGCTGACGCCCGAGGATGAATTACGTCTGGCCGTGATGCCGACACACAGCATTGAAGCTTTGTCTTATTACACGGCTGGGCGTAACAATCTTTACCTGCGTCGTTTCGACACGCTGCAAGAAGCAAGGCGACAGTTCGAACAGGCGATCGCTATTGATCCTTTGTACGCCCAGGCTTATGCCGGCCTTGCCGAGACAATCCTGGTTACGCTAGCAAATCACCAGTCCATCGAGCCTTCAGAAGCATTCGAACTCGCCGGTCAGGCTATTGACCGTGCGCTTGAGATCGACGATCAGTTGGCCGAAGCGTACGCAGTGAAGGGACTGTTGGAACACAGCCAATGGAGCGTTGCGCGAATCGGTAACGGTAACCTAATTGCGGCCGAAGCATACCAACACGCGATCAATTTGAATCCGAATCTCAGCAGTTCCTATGTCTGGTTCTCGTCTCTGCGAGAAGCGGACGGGGATCTTGATGATGCAATTGATTTGCTAAGCAAGGCGATGCAAGTTGATCCGTTGGGCCGCATTCCTTACGTCAATCTGCCCTCTTACTATGCGCAGCAAGGGCAAAGCGACAAGGCAATTCACTTACTGATAAAGGCCATGGACATCTTTCCGGACTGGTCGACGCCCTACATGTACATGGCCGCTCATCTGCAGGGCCTTGGCCGGCTCGATGAGGCGGTTGCCTGGACTCTGCTTGCCGAGACGATGAGTGACGACCCGATGGCCGGTCGCGGCGCGATGGGCGTCTATGTTGAATTCGGCGACATCGACAAGATTCGCGCGTTTGGCGAACAGTTCCCGACCGATCACCCTTTGTATCAGATGGGTGCGGGATTCATATATTTTACGGACAATGATTACGCGCGGACGATAGCAACGTTACAGCCAGTTAACCTCGTTTCCGAAATCCAGGCGAAGTTTGTGTATCCGTTAATATCCATGTCCGCCATGAAGCTCGGTGATTACGCAACGGCGCACGACTATCTCGTCCGCGCAAATCCCCTGCTTGCGAGCGACATGATCATCAATGTCGATCGAAGAAACGTCGATGCGGCCATTCTGCTGGCCTATATTCTGCAACAGACGGGTGAGGACAAGCGCTCAGGCGAGTTGCTTGCACAGGCCGGTGAGGTCATACAGCAGATGCCCAGAATCGGCATCGGCGGTCATGGCATCGGTGATGTACACATTCTTGCGATTCAGGGTCGCCGTGATGCGGCACTTGATGCCCTTCGAGATGCGATTGACGAGGGCTTCGTCAGTCTCATGTCTTATGATTACTGGACTCTGGACCAGGACCCAATGATCGACAATCTTCGTGATGATATGAGATTTGAGGCGATGAAAAACGAGCTCGACCGACGAATTGAATTGATGCGTCAAAACGTCGAGCGAGCCGATGAGTCAGACGATTGGAGCGAACTGTTAGGTCAGGTTCGCGGACAGTTGACCGCTTCCATTCAGTTCAACTGACGATTCTTGCAGCGTCAGACTTTTACGCGCCCCAACGCAATAAAAAGCAGCGTGAACGCGATCAGCGCAACGGCTGAGACGCCAAAAAACATGCAGATCATGAAGATCATCTGTTCCATCGCTCTCTCCTGTAATCAGTCTTGCCAGATACTAGTTCAGATTCGCTCCGCCAGGTACTTATTCCGCATGGCCTCCTGCCGCTTCGGTGGATATTCCTCGAGAATCAGAGTGCGCACGTCATTCCTTGCGACAAGCACCTGATCATCGATGATCTTCTGTAACTCCCGCGCTTCCTCAAGAGCCTCCCTGACCTCCTCTGCATGCCTGGGTTTCACGGAATCGGCATTTGCTTGTAATCGCTCGAGTTTTGCGGCCGCCTTGTCCACTACCCTGGCAGCAGCCAGCGCGTCCCGCTCGCGATTGCGCAATTGCCTGACGTTCGCCTGAAGTCGACCTCGAGCTGAGTCCTGGAATGCCCTGAGAAGAACGAACAACAGCACCGCCGTGCCCAGGATGCTGGCAATCACAAGTGCCCAGTTCTGCGTTAGGTACTCGGGTGTCATAGGAAAACGGTATCGCAAAAGCACGCCCAAAACCGCGATAAAAGCCGGTTCCGGAGCAAAAGTTGTAGCTAGATGCGTTACATTTATGACACTTTCTGTATACAATGCGTCGCATGGCGAAGACCAAAGTCTCCACGCTCAATCTGCGCATCAATCCTACCGTCAAGGATGCTGTGCGCGAGGCCGCTGCGCGCGAGCACCGCAGCGTTGCGAACATGGTCGAAGTCCTTATACGCCGCCATTGCGATCAGGCCGGTATCACTATCCCCGAACAGTCGGACCTATTCCCGAGGAATGAGAATGGATGAGAGGATGTTGAAAGCGATGGTCGCCGCAGGCGCCATCAAGAATATCGACATAATCGCCAGCGGTGCCCGCTTTCATGTCGAAGCGAGTACGCCGAACGGTCCGATAACGGCGGAAACCCGCAAGGGCAAGGTCAAGACCTGGGTAACCCTCGACGCAGCCGCCAAATGGGTGCGAGGCCTGGGTATGGGAGGCGCACGGGTCAACATGACCCATTGGCAACCGGGCCAGCGCGAACTCTCGGTCTGAATTCAGTCCTCAGTTGTACCTGACGGCCAGGCAGATCCGAACGGAAACGGCTTCTCCTCGGAATTGAACGTCAGATAGCGAACAATTTCGTAAATGTAGCCCGCGATGCTCTGACCTGTCTGCTGCAACTGGCGGTTGATCTCACCGGTAAACAGCACCCACAGGAAGCCAAGAACTACTACGACGGATCCAACCATGCCCGCCAGGCTGATTAACAGGCCAAAGATGCACATGAAGAGCAGCCGTAGCCATGTGGTCCGCGATTTCAGATTTTCCTCGAGCTTGCCGTTGTCTGATTCTTCAACAGCGACCTGATCTACTGTCGGGTTGTCGTCTCCCACTGTCTTTTCTCCTGTTTTCGACACTGCCCAAAATGCAGTGCCACATCCAACCATCCCATTGTTACAATGTTCGACCTTTCGAGCTACCAAAAAATTCAATAATTCATTATGAATCACAACATTAAATTACTCTCGATCTGCACTTTGCTGGTCGCCGCATGCGAGCCGTCGGCGACCGATACCGATGAACCGGTGGACCTGTTGGCGGAAGCGCGTCGCATCGCCTCGACCAGCATCATTGTCGACACTCACATCGACGCTCCCATGAAGTTCATAGATCAGGCCGTCGATATTTCCGGGGCTGCAGATGATCGCGATTTCGACTATCCGCGCGCGGTCGCCGGCGGGCTCAATGCACCGTTCATGTCGATTTACACAGACCCGGAGCTCGAAGCCGAGGGGCGCTCGCGTGAAGTGGCCGAAGAACTGATCGATGTCGCCGCAGGATTTGTTGCCGCAGCGCCAGAGAAATTTGCGATCGCTCGATCGCCGGACGATGTACGCGAACAATTCGCAAATGGGCTGATATCGTTGCCGATGGGCATGGAAAATGGCTCGCCGATCGCGGGCGAACTCGCCAACATCAAATACTTTTTCGATCGTGGCATTCGTTACATCACGCTCGCCCACGGCCTCTCGAATCACATTTCCGATTCATCGTATGACACCAACCACCAATGGAATGGGCTAAGCGAGTTCGGTGTCGATGTGGTCAAAGAAATGAACCGCCTTGGCATCATGGTCGATATCAGTCACGTCTCTGACGACGCATTTTGGCAAGTCATGGACGCTACCGCTGTGCCTGCAATTGCGTCGCACTCGTCAGCGCGACACTTCACGCCAGGCTTCGAGCGCAATATGAGCGATGACATGATCAAGCGGCTCGCGGAAAATGGCGGAGTCATCCAGATCAATTTCGGCTCGTCATTCCTTACCGCAGTGGCGCATGAGTACGGCACGGGAAGGTGGCAGGGGACAGATGAATTCGTGGCTGCGAATCCGCAACTGGATGCCTCGGAAGCGAGGGCGCTGTTCATACAGCAGTATGAAGCCGAGCATGGCCCGTTCCCTTATGCAGCGCTTGATGACGTGCTGGACCACTTCGATCATGTAGTGGCGCTCGTGGGTGTCGACCACGTCGGTATCGGGTCTGATTTTGACGGTGTAGGCGATTCGCTGCCCACCGGACTCAAGGACGTGGCGGACTATCCCAATCTGATTGAGGGACTTTTGGGTCGCGGATACAGCGAACAAGATATCCGCAAGATTCTTGGCGAAAACCTGTTGCGCGTTTGGGACGCTGCCGAGGAATATTCCGCTTCAGTCAGGCCGCAATAACGTCAAGCAACACGTATCGCAGCAGTACTTCGTAGCTGCTTTTCTCGAGCTTCATGCCGTCCGGTAATTCGAGCGTATGGAGTGGTGTATCGTCCGCATTTCGGATTTCCTGGAACAGCGTTTCGCCGTCCCGATAAACCCGATACCTGACGTCGCGATGCTCATCGAACTTGAGCAATACCTGACTCTCAGTCCAGTCCTGGATCGTCGCTTGCATCATGATTCCCTCCGTGCATATTCAAAGCCTCACGAAACAGACTGCAAAGCCCATGCCAAGTTAGTCCGAGAGGAAATTACGTCGTTTTACAATGAGTTACAAGAATTCGATCGCAGGAAGCAGGGGTCAAAGTACTGTCTTTCGTCACTTTTTGACCAGCAATTCAGGTGTTTTGCGACAAGCTCTTCACATAACCCAACGGCTACAAAGGCCACACCACGAGGATTGTCGGTACCGATACTGCGACGATCAGAATTTCCAGCGGCAGTCCCATGCGCCAGTAGTCACCGAATCGATAACCACCAGGGCCCATGATCAGCGTGTTGTTCTTATGCCCAATGGGTGTCAGGAAGGCACACGATGCGGCCACTGCAACACCCATCAGGAACGGGTCAGGGCTAGCGCCAAGCCTGCTTGCAATTTCAACAGCAATCGGTGCCGCGATCACGGCTGTCGCCGTGTTATTCATGACATCCGACAGCGTCATTGTTACGACCACGAGAAGCAACAATACGATAGCCGGTGAAAATCCGACGGCAAGATCGACAATGCCCGTGGCAATCAAGGCGGTGCCACCCGTATCCTGCAAAGCTGCCCCGATCGGGATCATCGATCCAAGCAGCACGATGACTGGCCACTCGACCGAGTGGTAGACGTCGCGGATGGGAACAATGTTGAAGAACACGTATGCCGCGGCAACACAGCCGAGGGCAACCGGCAAATAAACCAGACCTGCGCTCGCAGCAGCGATTGCCGCCACAAAAAGGCCAACGGCAAGCCAGACCTTGTTGCGTTGGATCACTCGTTGGCCGCGATCTGCCAGTGGTAACAGACCGAGCCGGCCTGTCACATCAGCAAGGCGTTCATCCGGCCCGAGCAGCAGGAGGACATCGCCAGGACTAAGCGTCAGCTTTCTCACATTGTCGCGAAATCGTTTTCCCTGCCGCGACACGCCAACTAAGGCCACGCGGTAGCGATACAACAATTTCAGAGACATCGCCGATCGTCCGGCCAGCCGCGATGACTCCTGTACCACGACTTCATTTAGCATCAGGTCATCGCCTTCAAGCAGGCCCTCCCCTTTGCCTACGTATTCGAGTTTGAGCGTTCCCAATGCTTCTTCGAGGCTATCGGGGCTTGTTTCAATTACGAGTACATCATCGGCTTTGATCTCGGCGACTCGCGCAAGCCCGGGCAGCCGACGCCCGCGCCGAATCAAGCCGACAATTTCGACGTCGACCTTGTCTGCAATCGCGTCAAGATCACGCACAAGCTTGCCAATGACGTCCGATCCCTCAGGCACTCTGACTTCAGCGATGTAATCGGCAAGATCGAACAATTCCTCCGCCGCGTCGGATGCTCGCCGGTCTTTGGGCAGCAATCGCCAACCGATGAGCGCGACATAAGCGACGCCGACGGCCGCGCATGCCAGCCCGACGGGGGCAAAGTCGAACATCTTGTACGACTCACCGAGAGCGTCACCGCGAAACTCGGCC
>Ga0255052_10001516_pt1 | contig 17419 bp, 9 predicted proteins | sample JV7_2_21_MG_FD_188632 | JGI IMG/M metagenome (GOLD analysis project Ga0255052, IMG submission 188632) | Seawater microbial communities from Jervis Inlet, British Columbia, Canada - JV7_2_21 | ecosystem: Environmental > Aquatic > Marine > Inlet | place: Canada: British Columbia | collected...
CACAGCCAAAGCCGATTGGGATGTAGGCATTGCGCTGGATATCTTCGAAGAAGCACAGCGGTGCGATACGATAGTCCTGGCTTCCGGCGATGGCGACTTCTATATTTTGCTTGAGCGAATCAAGCAGCGTTTCGATATCAGAACGGAAATCTATGGCGTTCCGCAACTGACCTCTAATCAGCTCATTGCATCGGCTAGCCGATTCGTTCCGATCGACAGAAACCTCTTACTGAAATGACAGGCTTTCGCCTGTTGACTCGCGCAAACGTCTGAGGGAGCTGCGTTGGGCGACGCCGGAGCGCTGATCCGCCTCGTTGGTCAATTTGGTGGCCAGGGGCGGACCGATGGACAGCGAAGCTGCCCGCAGGGTGAGGATCGGCTTGGGCCGATCCGAATCAATCGAACCACCGACACGCGGATTTTCAGTCTGTCGCTCTGTCAAGATACTCGGCTATTAGATGCGGTCTAACAGCAGAGGCGCTCTCACGGCGCTATTTGGTACCTCTATGTCGCGCTTGAATAATCTGCGCCAAGGTGGCTACTGCGATCTCGGCTGGGGATCGTCCTCCGAGTGGTAGGCCGATTGGTCCGTTGATTCTTTTTAGTTGCTGTTTGTCGTAGCCGAGTTCGGATAGGCGTTCCAGTCGTTTCTTGTGATTGCCTTTGCTGCCGAGGGCGCCGATGTAGAAGGCGTCGGAAACCATTGCGGCGCACAGTGCCGGTTCGTCGATCTTGGGGGTCGTGGCTGAGGGTTACTACGGCGGTGCGGATATCCAGTTTTATGTCTTCAAATGCTTCGTGTGGCCAGCGGTTGTCTACTTCGATGCCGGGGAATCGTTTTGGATTGGCGGTATACTGCGGGCAGAATAATTAGGAGGTTGTTGGTTTTGGGGCAACTCTTCAATGAGCTGAAGCGCCGCAACGTGTTCCGCGTTGCCGTCGCCTACCTGGTCGTTGCGTGGCTGGTCCTGCAGGTCTCGCAACTCGTGCTGGAGGCCATCGATGCGCCAATCTGGGTGATCCAGGTATTCCTGCTCATCTTCGCCATTGGATTGCCGCTCGCGTTGCTGTTCTCCTGGGCTTACGAGCTCACGCCCGAAGGCATCAAGCGCGAGAAAGAGGTCGACCGAGCAAAATCGGTTACTCCCCAAACGGGTAAGAAACTCGACCAGATCACGATCGGCATTGTGATCGCGCTGCTTGTATTCATTGCCGCTGACCGGTATTTCTTCTCGCAGCAAATCGTGCGCTCGCCGGATCCGGAAATTACACAAACGACGATCGAGGATAAGTCAGTTGCCGTGTTGGCGTTCGAGGATCTCTCGCAGGAAGGTGACCAGGCGTATTTCGCCTACGGATTGTCAGAGGAGCTGCTGAATGTGCTGTCACAGGTTCCCGATCTAAAGGTCGCCGGGCGGACCTCTTCGTTCGCGTTCAAGGGCAAGGACATAGATCTGCGTGAGATCGGCGAGATCCTGAATGTCGCGCATATCCTCGAGGGATCGGTGCGCAAGTCCGGTAATCGCATCCGCGTGACAGCACAGCTAATCAATGCCACTGACGGCTTCCACCTTTATTCCGAGTCATTCGACCGCGACCTCACCGACATCTTCGAAGTGCAGGACGAGATCGCCGGCAAGATCAGTGCAGCCCTTCAATCTGAACTCATCGGTACGGCGTCTGTGCACGAGGTGACACCGACGCAGATCGAGGCATACGACCTGTACCTGATTGCGCGGCAGAAGATCCACACGCGTGATAAGACAGAGATGGAAGACGCGTCGCGATTGCTGGATGAGGCACTGGCAATCGACCCGGATTATGCGCCTGCGCTAGCGCAGAAAGCTCTGGCTGTCTTCCTGCTCTCGGACAGTTCTGGTTCCTACGGGGACATCCCCATAGAGCAGGCGCTGGCGGTGTCGAGGCCGACGGTAAACAGGGCGATCGAGCTGGATCCGATGCTTGCCGAGGCGCATGCCGTGTCCGCGCTTTTGATGCAGACAGAAACCGACTACTCGCTCGAGAAGGAGATCGCGACGCTGGAGCACGCGCTGTCGCTGAATCCGAATCTCGACAACGCAAAGACTTGGCTGGCCACTGCGTATTCCGATGCTGGGCGTAACGAGGAAGGCACTGCACTCTACGAATCGGTCGTCGAACGCGATCCGCTGTTCGGACCCGCATTCAACAACTTGACACAATCGTATGTGTTCACGTTCGAATACGACAAGGCGAATGCGCTGATCGGCCGCGTCGAGCGCATCACCGGGGAAAATGAAAGTACAAACCAGGCCTGGGGTACGGTCGCATTCGCGCGGGGCGAACTGGCGCGCGCCGTTCGCCATTACCGCCGCGTCTATGAGGTCAATCCAAGCAATTCGATCAACCGACTGTTTTACGGCTTCACGTTGATGCGGCTCGGCGAATACGAGACGGTCCTCGAGGTTGGAACGCCATCTTTCCAGGTGCTGGCGCTGACGGCACTGAAACGCTATGAGGAAGCAGAGGCGATGCTCGACCAGCTCTCACCACTCATCTCCTTCGATGCCGTAATCTCGACAGCGGCATACCACTACGTCGACCGACGAATGCACCACGAGCTTATCGCCTATGTCGAGCAGCATTTCGGCAGTCTGGATACATTGATCGAGCATTTCGACACACCGGACGGGACGGATGCGAGCTTCGCCGCACCGCTGGCTTATGCCTATCTGCAGCTCGGCGACGAGGCAGCATTCAGAAAACTCACCGAATTCCTTGCCGGCGCGATCGAGAAAAGACGTGCGACAGGCTCGGACAGAGTCGGGGTCTGGTTTGACCAGGCCGACCTCGCATTGATAACCGGGATGGATGACGTCGTATTCGAGAACATCGTCAAGATTGCCGACAATGGTCCCGGCGTCGGGGTTTTTCGCAATCCACTGTATGCGCCGCTGCTCGAGCAGGAGCGCTTCCGGGCGCAGAACAAGATCCTTATAGACGGCACGAATGAAGAGCGCGCAAAGCTGGGCCTCGGGCCGTACCAGGCGCCGTTGGCCGCGATGGACTGAATCTATCGCCCACCGATTTTCGGGGACAGATTACTTTTCTCTTGTGCTGATTCCCTGTCAGCGCGGCACATGATCAATGATTGGGGAGACTGCGACCGGGAAATAGAGACAATCAAGTGAACTGTCCCCGGACTGACTAATGGATCTTCATCGGCCCCTGAGACTGTGCCCGCGGGGCGGCCGTCATCTGAACATCACAGATTTATGGGTATCTCATCAGGATTAGCGGGGTAGCCTGGCGAATGGAATACCTCACTGAATAATGATTTGAGGTTGGCCATGAGACCGTTTTCTGCAGACTTCGGCAGTTGATTCCACGACGATCAAACAGTGCGGATGCCGTTCCCGAAGTAAAATTCGATGATCTCGACCTGGCCGTGCTTCAATCCGCAGCAGCGGGTGGCCCTGCGTTCACGACATCCGCACCGGAACTGTCTGACCAGTTCCCGTTGCGCCCGGCCTAGATTCAGCGCAGCCTCGACAAGCTGAGCAGTAACAAGATGCTCGATCACGCCACCGGCTCGACAGATGGTTTTGAGACTTATCGTCCGAGCCAGTCGGGCGCTTTCTTTATGGCGATGTGGCAGCGAAAGGAACGACGCTTATGACAGGGCGGGTTCTTTATTCCAGCATCGCCCGGGGTCTTCTTTTCTGCATTCGTTTTTTGATCTACACGTTGATCTACTGGCAATAATCCACCTTGACGCCGGCGTCCCCGTCTTTGGATGGGACTGAGGACCATGGAGTGTTCTCTGCAGCGTTGAAAACGCATTTAGCAGAGGTGCCGAATAGTTTCGGACCAGCCATGCCCGGTGATCCGATGTAGCCCCAGGAGTTGACCGAGATAACGGGACCATCGCCGCCACTCATCGGCTGAACCCATGGACCACCGGAGGATCCGCCTGAAAGTCCACAGCTCGGCAACCACCAGTTGACCGCACCCTCCTCGGTCATGTCTTCGGCACAGTACATAAAATTCGGGTCGACGTTATACGAATAGCCGAGTGCATGCGTGAAATCATTGCTCTCGTTGCCTGCGGTTCCATCATCAAAGTACGGCAAGTTCAAAAAATTGATACTCAATGTGCCTGCCGCCAATGCGAGACTGTCTGGTGCCGCGTTGATGCCGGCGGAATGAGCGCCCTCGTCATCAACCACGTAGTAGGCGTAATCCCACGCGATGTTGGCCGGGAAGACTGATGTCGTCCAGTCCATGTCCACCACACCAAAAGACGGGACCCAGCAGCCCATCGGATCGTTGTCACACTCCAGATCAGTTCCTGATACGTTGGTCCCGGCTTGATCGGGAATGAACAAAACGTTGCGCGCAAACGCCTTGTAGAAATCATCGTAAACGCAATGTGCCGCTGTCAGGATGATCGAGCGTCCGACAGCACTGTCCGTGACAGCCGTGCCGGAACAGACATAGCCGCCCCAGCGCCCTTTGCGCCTGGCATTGTCTGGCATCTCGAAATAGAGTCGGCCGGCGGCTGTTTGAACTGCGCCCTCACTCATCCACTCCGCGTTGCTGACAGTGTCGTCATCGCCGACGGGTGGTTCACCGCCCCCACCGGTATCAACCGTGAAGTCAACAATATTGGATGCTACGCTGTTGCCGCCCCTTTTCGTGTTGTCTTTCGCAACGACATACCAGCGCCAGTTGCCGTCGGTGAAACCGTATAAACTTAAACTCCAGGTGTCGCCCGCGCCGGCGAGTACCGTGAATGTCTGAGTCGTGAAACCGTTGGGATATATAATAGTGAAATAGACAGTTTTGACGCCACTTTCATCCGTTATTGTTGCCGAGAATGTGTAATCGGCGCCAATCTGGCTGTTTGGTCCCGGGTCCATCGCGGAGATTAATGGGGGTTCATGATCGCTGCCGCCACCACCTCCGCCCGGCTTGGCGTTTGGCCTGGTGTCGTTTGCAGCATTTTCCGCAACAATCTGGTGGCCGTGCGGTCGAAGGGATCCGTCCGGTCTGCGCAGATAGCCGAGGCCGCGGGAGTCGATTACGAAATCACGCGGAACCGCCTTCGCTCGACGATCGCTCGTCCAATGCTCGACCACCCTGGCGTTGGCGGCGTTCATAGACTGGCCGCCTCCCGGGGCCTGTTGGGCGACAGAGCTGCCCGAGAACAAGAAGACAAAGATCGAAAATGCTGTCACTAATAGGCGATTTATTCGCTCTTTTTTATAGTGCATTGGTGCCTCCCTGAGAATCGATAGCCGAGCGGCGGTGAGCATCAATCAGCGCGTCGATTTCACAGCGTGCACCACACACTGTACTCCAAATTGCCGCGGATTCCGGTCTCGCTTGACATAAGAAAACGGGACGACCGGGAACGGTTTGCTTTATGTGCGGTTGAATGCCGCAATTGAGATTTGAGTAAACTGTCCCCGGAACTTGCCAGGGGTAATCCGCCCGCGTTGATAACAGGCGTGTTAAAGGTTGCTGCGGATTGGTTGCGACCATCCCCGGTCGCAACTTTCACTCTGTGAAAGCGCCTTTGGGCGCCCAATATCGCTCCCGGCGATTTTGTGATCTTTAGTGCGCTGGTCGGACGAGCGCAGACACTACTGACAGTCGGATTTTCAGCGAACAGATTTCACAGCCCTACGTAATTTAAACTCGTCTAATCAGATATTTATCGCAGATTCTTAATATTGTAGATTAACTTGGGTGACGGTAGATGATCCTGGTTTGGGCACCAAAGTGGGCACGGAGAAAACTCAAAATCGGTTCGAAATCCGGGGACAGTTTACTTATTTATTGTTCTGAAACTCTATCAGCGCGGTAACGGATCAATGACTGGTCAGATTACCTGGCGGTGCCGGATTTTGGGACGGAATTCGCACGCACACTCGGATGGGTCGGCCCACCGGTGCAACGTTGTTTCACGAGCAATTCGGCAGTTCCGGGGACAGTTTACTTATATTTATCCCTCACAGGCGCCCGATAGCGCAGATTTATATTCTGGCCATACAATGAGCTCACAGAGTCATGGTTTGCGGTAAATAGTAATTGCTCGTGCCAAATTACGTGTACTGTCCCCGGAATTAGATGCAGACACGAAAACGCCCTTCACGGCGCGATTATTATCTTGGTGGCCAGGGGCCAATCCGCCCGCGGCGCCAAGATAAACGCGATCGATCTTGATGCAGAATACTGATTTAGCTGTCATCTGACTGACTATTTCGTCTGTTCACCGGAACACAGTGAATTACTTTCGATGGCGTCGGTTATTTGCGTGGCCAATGCTTTCAATGATCGCCGCAATGCCTCTACAGCATGAGCATGGCCATCTGCAGACAACGTTTCAGTCACTTCAAATTCCTGTTTGAAGCCTGATTCCGATGATGAGACCCAGTATCGACCATTGGTGACGACACGTGACCGATCGGTCGCGTGAAACTTGTCGAATTCAATACGCAATCGGCAGTCGCTCGAATCTGTCCAGCGGCCGGCATCGCGGTCTACCGTCACGCTGCTTGCAAGACTTGCGATATCCCGAACGAGCACTTTGGATATCGCCTCCTCCAGGGGTTCCGCCCAAAAATGATGATTTGCCGTTTGTATCTGATTGGAATCCATTTGAATCGCAAGACCACGCCTGTTTAGATATTCGGGTAGCTGGACCGGGCCGACGATGAGGTGTGCTTTCGTTTCTTCGGTGCGGACTGGCGCTATCACATCGTCGGCGGCAAGCACCAGGCTGTAGTAGTGATCCTCGACCGGATTCGACCCGCACGCCATCAATCCAAGTAGAACGGTAACAACGAAACTGTTACGGGTCATTCCCGTTCCCCTTTCGGTTCCAGGTCTCTGTCCGCGCTTCCTCCGAAGATTAAGCTGTTGGGCTTACGCCTGATATTTCTTAATACCGGCTCCAGTTCATTCAATGTCCGTTCCAGGGATTGCAGGGTCTTTTGCAATTCGATGTTTGTGGCAGAGCCTTCGGAAAAATCCTCTACCAGTTGCCGGAAACTCACCAGCGCGGCATTGAGCGTCCCCATCAATTCGTGACTCGAAGGATCTGCCAGTATTTCATCGAGCTCGGAGGCAGACTTGCGAAGTTCAGCAAGCGTTGCCGCCATTTCATCCAGGGCGTCGAGCGCGCTGTCGGCGACCTGATCGAGCGGCAGCTCGTTAATAGTCATCATGGCGCTGCTCGCATTGGTAAGAAGCTGGTCGAGCTGGCTGTCGATCGACGGAATGACTGTGTAACCAGCAAACGTCCGTGTCTCGCCGAAACCGTCACCAAGGTATTGCAGTTCGATGTATTTTTGACCGATCAACAGATTCCCGATGGCCAGTCCGGCGGTCAGACCATCATCGATCAGCTCGTTAATCCGGCTGTCCACTTCATCCAGCACCGAATAGTCGTCTTCAAATCCAAGCCGTGCCGGAACGAGGTCGATCATCACCGGAATTTGCGAATTGGGTTCCAGCAAGTTCTCGATTTCGTGATAGTCGATGTCCGTTCTCACAACCTCTCCTACCTTGACGCCACGATATTCTACGGGTGCACCGGGTCTGAGCCCACGAATGGAATCATCAAAAAAGATCACGAAGGAGAGTGCGTTGTCGTAGGAAAGTTCACGGCTTGCACTCTCATTTGGATAGATGGTAAAGAATCCGCGCTCAGTGATTCGCTTACCTAATGGCAGCCCCTCTGGCACGTCAAAGGCAACACCTCCCGCCAGTACTGTTGACAGTGACGCTATATCAAACCGAATACCGTCAGCAGACAGCTCGACGCTCAGGCCACTATTGAACCAGAATCGCGTATTTTCCGAAACCAGTTCATCATAGGGAGCGGCAATAAACGCATCGTAATGTGAGCGACGCTTTTGGTTGTCGAAGTTACCATGCTCAATGGTACCAACCTGAATCCCGTGAAAGAGGATCGGATCACCTTCGTGCAACGCCTGACTGCCGGCGCTGTTGAGCGTCACGGGCAATCCCGGTGTCCCAAGGGGCGTCACCGGAGGCGTCTCCAGGCCATTAAATTCATCTTCCAGATCTTCCTCTGACCCGGGAGACAACTCGATGTACGCACCCGACAACAGCGTACTCAGTCCCGATATCCCGCCCACGCCAATGCGTGGACGAACCACCCAGAACTGACTGTCTTCGCGCAGCAATTGCTTCGCGTGATCGTAAATCCGAACTGACAACACAACCTTTTCGGCGTCCTCCGATAGACGCAGATCCAGTACCTCGCCAATCTCCACGTTCTTTCTTCTGACCTTGGTTGTGCCGGCCTGAATCCCCTCTCCGCTTTGAAACGTAATCTCAATGATTGGCCCCTGGCCCGCATAATGCGAGTAGGTCATCCAGAGACCGATCACCAGCGCGACCACGGGCACCAGCCAGACCTTGGAAAACTTGAGACCGCCTGCCACCCGTGCCTCGGGTGCCTCGACGTCTTGCGCCTCGGCGTCTTTTGCCTTGTCGTTCATTTCTTATTGTCCTTACCGCCCGGCACCCACAGCAATCGCGGATCAAAAGACAGTGACGCGAGCATCGTGCTTACCACCATACCGGCAAATGCAACAGCTGCCACTCCGGGTCGTACGGTCATGATATTGCCAAGTTGTATGAGCGCTACCAAGATACCCACGACGAAAACGTCAATCATTGACCAGCGCCCGACAAATTCCGTGACGCGGTAAAGTTTTGTTTTTTGCGTCAGCGCGAAATTGCTGCCTAACTGTACGGAAAGACACATCCACGCCAGGACGATCATTTTACCCAACGGAACCGCCACGCTGGCGACAAAAATAACCACCGCTATGGGTTTATCGCCATGCGCCCACAAGGTCACCACACCGCCCAAGATAGTGCTCTCCGTTTCCTTGCCGAGAAAACGGCTATAGGTGATCGGCAAAAAATTTGCCGGGAAATACAGCATGGCTGCCGTGATCAACCAAGCCCAGGTTTTCTGGATACTTTCGGACCACCCGGCATGCAGCGTCGCACCGCAACCATCGCAGTGTGTCTTTTCAGCAGAACCTACCGATGTACAAATCGGGCAACCCTGCAGGCCCCGAGCGATTGCCGACGATGCCGCGTGTTCAGTCATCGTTTAACGACCACACCCGCTTCCAGAGCTCGCGTTTGTCGGGATACAACACGACCACGGTCATACACACTGTGAAGAGCACGTAGGACCAGAAAGATAATCCAAGTGAAACGTCTGCAATGGTCACTATCTTGACGAAGCTAACCAGGATGCTGATCAGGAAGATTTCCGCCATGCTCCAGGGCATTAGCATCATTATCCAGCGAAGCACCGCAACAGTGCCGGGCAGCAATCGATTTAATTTGAGTGCACTGGATACATAGATTGTGCCAACGAGAAACGCACCCGGAATCAATATGATCGATGCAAACACGATTGCCGCCAATGACGGCAGGTCCTCGGTGACGAGGATCGCGATGCTCTGCAGCAACGTTACCGTTCGTTCCTGGCCGCTGGCGCTAAAGCCTAGAAAGGGAAACGCAGTAGACAGCAGCAGAAACAGCAGCCCCGACACGGCAAAGGCAAACACCATCGTTAGTGCATGCGGACGGTTCGCCGCCAGCAGGTAGTTGCAGCGCGGACAGTACGCCTTTTGTCCGGTCTCCAGGGCCGGCACAGCCATCAACAGGTCACACTCGTGACACACCATTTGTGAACCGGCAGTTGTTACCATGTTCGGACCGTTCTTTCTTCTTATAATCGATCGCGGCGCTCGCCGGTATCGATTCCGGCTTTACAGGCGCAGAAGCCCGAGAATACTAAATTTTTCAGCATTTAGCCTTCAGATAACGGCTGAGAATGAAACGCGAGCATCCACCGCATAACATTTTGAATAGAGTGGCGCTCAGGGCTGGATTCGAACCATCGGCAAGCGGATTTTCGGTCCGCTGCTCAGAGCAACGATAGCTACGTGAACTGTCCACGGACCCAAATGGAGGTTATGACGCCCCGGAATCCCGCTCTCAGGATGCGCCGGGCAATGGTTCCGCGTCGTCAAATGCCGGATCCTTCCGTTCGTCCGTCTCGGGCTCCGTGGCCTCGACCGCCTCGTGTTTGCCGGACAAGAGCAGGTACACGACCGGCACGACAAACAACGTGAACGTGGTGCCGAAGCTGATGCCGCCGACGATCACCCAGCCGATCTGGTGACGGGCTTCCGCGCCCGCGCCGCTCGCCATCGCCAGCGGTACGGCGCCGAGCACCATCGCACCGGTCGTCATCAGGATGGGGCGCAGGCGCAGTGAGGCGGCCTCCAGTACGGCATCGAACTTGTCACGGCCGAGCGCGCGGAGCTGGTTCGCGAACTCGACGATCAGGATGCCGTGCTTGGAGATCAGCCCCACCAGGGTCACGGCGCCGATCTGCGTATAGATGTTCCACGACGCCGATTGTTGCCACCAGCCCTGGTCGCTGCCCCAGTTCAATGCATTGAGGCAAAGGAACGCACCGAACATCGCAAGCGGCACGGAGACGAGAATAATGAACGGATCGATGAAGCTCTCGAACTGCGCCGCCAGCACCAGGTATATGAACACCAGCGCGAGCAGCATCAGAACCAGCGCGCTCGTCGCCGACTCGCGAAACTCCCTGGCCTGTCCGCCCAGGTCGTAGAGCGCTTCGGAAGCGACCTCGTTGAGCGCGTCCTCCATCCATGCAATCGCCTCGCCCATGGCGTAGCCCGGCTCGAGTCCGGCGCTGACTGTCGCGGCGCGCAGCTTGTTGAAATGGTTCAGCTCCTTGGCCGCCACGGTTTCAGTAACGGTCACCAGGTTCTGCAGCTGTATCATCCGGTCCCCTGCGCCGCGCACGAACACGTTGCTCAAATCCGTCGGTGTGCGGCGCGAGCCTTCCTGCAGCTGTACGATCACGTCGTACTGTTCGGTGCCCAGCTTGAAGCGCGTAACGTTGCGGCCGCCGAACATTGTCTCCAGCGTGCGCCCGACGGCCTCGACGCTGGCCCCGACGGACGCGACCTTCTCGCGGTTCACGTCGATCTTCAGCTGCGGCTTGTTGAGCTTCAGGTCCGAATCGGGATTGCTCAGGCTCGGGTTGTCTCTCATGCGCAGGAGCAGGCGCTGCACGATGTCGTCGAGTTCCTCCCAGGTGCCCGTGGTCTGCACGATGAAGCGCAGCGGCTGGCCGAAATCGCGCTGTCCGAGCGGCGGCGGCGTGATCGGGAACGCCAGCACGCCGGCCACGTCCGAGAACACCGGGAACAGTCCCTGGGCAATCTGCTGTGCGCTGCGCTCGCGCTCTGCCCACGGCTTCAAGCCCACGAAGTTGATGGCGTTGGTCACGCTGTTGCCAAATCCGACCACCGAGATGTAACGGTCGGCTTCGGGCACCTGCTCCCGGTAGGCCGCCTCGATCTGCCTCGCGTAGCGGTCGGTGTAGTCGATCGTCGCGCCTTCGGGCGCGCTCGCGATGCCGATGACGATGCCCTGGTCCTCGGCCGGCGCGAGCTCATCGGGCAGCAGAACCTGCAGTGTGGCCATGCCGCCGACGATCAGGAGTGCCACCACCACAGTCAGCCAGGGGAGCCTGAGCACGCGCTCGAGCGTGCGGTGGTAACCGCGATCGAGCCCGTGCAGGATCTTTTCGCCGGCCTCGAAAGCACGGCCGTGCTTCTTTTCGTGACGCAGCAGCTTCGAACACATCATCGGCGACAGCGTCAGCGCCGTGAAGCCGGAAATCAGCACCGCGCCGGCCAGCGTGAGTGCGAATTCGATGAACAACAGGCCGCTGCGACCGGTCGCGAAGGCGAACGGGAAGTAGACGGCGGCCAGGGTCAGCGTCATCGCGAGGATCGCGAAGCCGATCTGGCGGCTGCCCTTGATCGCGGCCTTAAGCGGCGGCAGGCCCTGTTCCATGTGCCGGTAAATGTTCTCGAGCATGACGATCGCATCGTCCACGACCAGACCGATCGCGAGCACCATCGCCAGGAGCGACAGCGTGTTGATGGAGAAGCCGAACAAAAGCATCATGCCGAACGCGCCGATCAGGGACACCGGGATCGTCACCAGCGGGACCAGCACTGCGCGCCAGTTCCTCAAGAACAGGAAGATGACCAGGATGACGAGCACGATCGCCTCGAACACGGTCACGTAGACTTCGTCGATCGACTTTTCGATAAAGATCGTGCTGTCGTAGGCAATGTTGATCTGCATGCCCTCGGGCAAGGTACGCTCGATCTCGGGCAGCATCTCTTTTAGAGAGATCGAGATATCCAGAGGGTTGGCGACCGCCTGCTTGACGATTGCCAGCGGGATCGCATTGTCGCCACGGAAGCGCGCGCGAAAGCGGGCGTTGTCGGCGCCGAGCTCCACATGCGCGACGTCGCCGAGCCGAACAAGGAAGTCAGCGGTCTCCTTGACGATGATCGCCGCAAATTCCTCCGGCTCATTGAGGTCGGTTTCCGCGAGCACCGTGAACTCGCGCTCACGGCTCTCCACGCGTCCGGCGGGGACCTCGATGTTCTGCCGTCTGAGCGCCGTCTCGATATCCAGCGGGGTGAGCTCGAAACCGGCAAGCCGGTCGGGATCCAACCAGACCCGCATCGCGAAGCGGTTGCCGTAAACGTCGGCGCGCGCAACACCCGGTATGGTCTGAATACGATCCTTGACCAGGCGCTCGGCGATGTCCGCGATCTCGACGCCATCGTGCCGGTCGGACGAGAAAGCCAGGTAGATGATCGGCTGGGCATCCGCTTCCTGCTTCTGCACGATCGGCGGCTCGGCCTCCTCCGGCAACTTTCCGCGCGCCTGCGCGATCCGGTCGCGGACGTCGCTCGCGGCTCCGTCGGGATCGCGGTCCAGCAGGAAGCGCACCGAGACCTGGCTTAATTCCGCTCGGCTGACCGAGCTGATGAAATCGACGCCCTCTATCCCTGACAGCGCATCTTCGACCGGCTTGGTGATCTCCGTCTCGATCACCTGTGCATTGGCGCCGGGGTAGGTCGTCGCGACGGTAACGATCGGCACGTCGACATTCGGGATCAGGCGCACCGAGAGGCGCTCATACGCGATCAGGCCGATCAGCAGGATGATCAGGTTCATGACGGTCGCAAGAACCGGCCGGTGAATGGATATCTCGGAGATCTGCATCTGCGTCGCCTAGCGGGTGGCGCCCATCGGCGGAACCGGGCGGACGGCGGTGCCATCGAAGAGCTTCATCTGGCCGGCAACCACCACTTCTTCTCCGGCCGACAGCCCGGACAGGATCTCGACCAGGCCCGGTTGCCGCTGCCCGAGCTGCACGATACGACGTTTCGCAACGCCATCCTCGACGATGTAGAGGGTCTTGTCCTGGCCGATGGGCCAGATCGCTTCCTCCGGTACCAGCAGCGCATCGGGCTTGACTGCCAGCGTAACAGCAACCTGCGCAAACAAACCGGGCCGCAGCTTGAGCTCGGCATTGGGCAGGCGGGCCCGGACGGCCATGCTGTGCCCGGTGACTTCGATTTGCGGATCGATCGCGGTGACTTCGCCCTCGAAGACCTCGCCGGGAAAAGCACCGACCGTCACGTGGATCGGCTGCCCCGGCTGCACCCGCGCCAGCAGCGTCTCGGGCACGCTGAATTCCACGCGCAGCGGGTCGAGCCTGACGACATTGACGAGTTCCTGCCCGACGGTCGCATAATCGCCAATGTTGATGCGCCGAAGGCCCACGAAACCCTCGAACGGCGCGCGAATGACGGTCTTCGACAGCCTGGCCTGTGCCGAATTGAGCCGCGCCACGCTGACGTTGTAGTTGGCCCGTGCGGTGTCGAAATCCGTGCCCGAGATCAGCTGTTTCCTGGCCAGCTCCTGTGCCCGCTTGTACGCGGACTCACTCTGTTCGACGTTGGCTTTGGCCTCGTTGACCTCGGCTTCCAGCACCGTCGCTTCGATCGAGAACAGCGGGTCGCCTGGCAACACGCGTTGTCCTTCCTCGAAATGCCGCTCGATGATCTGGCCCGGGACCTCCGCCCGCAACGCCGCCGAGGCATCCGCGAGCACCGTGCCGACGGCCTCGACGGTCGCCTCGAGCCGGCTGGGCTCGATCACCATGGATTCGACCGTCACCTGACGGTTGCCCGGCGGCCCGCCCTGCGCAAGCGCCAGCGCGGGCATCAGCATCAGTGCACCTATGAGACGTGGCTTATACATTATTTATAGGTATTCATATGTCGCCGATAAAAAGGACTTGGCGCTCTGTTCCCGGACTCGCGGACCTGGCATTGCCCTCCCGGAGCCTCTGGATACGGCAAAGCCGTTAACTATAACGTGTTTATGGGGTGTATCGACCGTGATTTGATGGCTTGGTTGCAGTGCTGCCCGCTCTACCGCCCACTTCGCTGGCGTGCGTAATTTTGAGGGCGCCCGAGGATTACTCGCAAAAGCGCAGAAAGCCTGTATCGATATTCACATGATCACGCATACAGAATTTGCTAACGCATTGCTCGCCTAAGCTGATCTGCAGAATTGATGGCGATCGCTTTTGGAATAAGGTGTCTGACACCACGTTTATGTTTACATGGCGCTGTCTTCGCCAACCGCTTGTTAGAGCGTATTGAAAGAAAAATGAGTAGTTTCTGGTCCAACCCGGTTGATATTCGCTGCAAGGCTTAAAAGCTGGCGATTTTGCCCAGTAGTAACGTTGCGAATAAACAACAAGTCTCGTGTTTTGAGGTGGCCAAAGAAACATACGAGGCATATAGTAGTCGGACAGCGAAAGTATCAAGCGTAGAGGGTCGTGGGGGTCAATAAACAACATCCTCGTTCGACGGTGCCCGGCAATTCAAAGCCCTCTATTGCTTCATGATTGCTTCACGAAGAGATTTTATCCACAGGGGGTAAGCGAAATGAAAAGGAATTGGAAATATATTGTTGCGTTGGCAACAATCGTGGCCAGCGCGGGTTTGTCTTCACAGGTCGCGGTTGCACAATCTGCAGACGATGACGAAGTCTATGAAGAGATCGTTACGATCGGCACACGTAGTGCCAAACCACGATCGGCATCGGACTCAACCGTGCCCATCGACGTGATTTCAGGTGAAGATTTCAACGACCTGGGCGGCACGGCCGATATCACGGATAACATGAAGGCTTCAGTACCTTCCTTTAATGCGACGCCGGCAACGGGTGATGGCAGTGCATTCATACGCCCAACGTCGTTACGCGGTACCGCAGCCGATCAGACACTGGTTCTCATAAATGGCAAGCGCAGACATCGTTCCGCATTGGTGCAGTTCCTGGCGCCAGCCGCCGGTGCCGGCGCCCATGCGCCTGACATCGGCATGATTCCGGGCATCGGCATTAAGAGCGTAGAGGTCCTGCGAGATGGAGCTTCTTCGCAGTATGGCTCCGATGCGATCGCCGGGGTCATCAACTTCGTGATGAAAGACGCCTCGGAAGGCGGCCAGGTTCAGGTTCAATACGGCCAGTTTTTTGAAGACGAAGATAGTGTCAAAGTTTCGGGAAACATCGGCTTGCCTGCTGGTGAGAACGGATTCATCAATATCAGCGCGGAATATATTGACAATGAAGCGCTATCTCGTGGATTGCAACGACCTGATGCTCAGGCACTGATTGATTCGGGTGTGACCGAAGTTGGGCAGGATGCCCCGTTTGGTGATGCGCCATTAGTGCAATCCTGGGGGCGCCCTGAAACAAGCGGCGGTCGTTTATTCATAAACGCCGGCTTCGAAATCAGCGACATGGCACAGCTTTATACTCGTTTCGGCTATGCCGAGACCGAGGGCCGATATCGCTTTTTCTACCGGCACCCGATTACTCATGGCACATTCAGCAATCAGCTTCCATTTGGGGCCGGGTGTCCTGAGTGCTTTGATCCTGACAATCCGGACCCTAACGACCCGCTTACACAGAGTCTGCGCGAGCAGGGCTTCGTTGGTTTGCCCGGTGGATTCACGCCGTTTCTGGATGGCGACCAAACGGATTCGAGTTTTGTTTTGGGCGTAGAAGGCGAGTACCAGAGCGGCATGTTGTACGACTTCAGCTTCAACTTCGGCAAGAATGAACTGGACTATTTCCTGAACAACACGGCCAACCCGTCTCTCGGCCCCGGGGACCTCCAGACCTTGCCGCAGATGGATTTCGATGTCGGTGGTTACGAGCAGAAGGAACTCATGGTGAACGCCGATTTTTCCCTGCCGATCAGCGATACAGTGAATCTTGCGTTCGGTGCCGAGTGGCGTGAGGAAACCTATACCGCAATTGCAGGCGAACCCAGTTCATTCTTCGAAGCAGGCGCCAGCGGATTGAAGGGAGTCACCACGGACGACGCCGGCGCTACAGCACGTGACAATGTTGCACTGTATTTTGATCTGGAGCACGATGTCAGCGATGCACTGTTACTGCAGTATGCGGCGCGTTTCGAGGACTTCTCGGATTTCGGCGAGACGATCAACGGAAAGATTGCGGGCCGATACCGGTTCACTGATGCCTTTGCAATTCGCGGCGCGGTCTCTACAGGCTTTCATGCCCCGACGCCGGGCCAGGCCAGTGTGAGGACTACGGTTACCACGGCGGATAGTACGATCCCCGGCCAAACTATACTGGTTGAGCAGGGCGTGTTCCCGCCGTCAGATCCTATCGCAGTTGCGGCGGGCGCCCAACCACTCACGGAAGAAACATCCGTGAATTACAGCCTCGGTTTTACCTCTGATATCGGCGACAATACAACGCTAACCGTTGATGTATATCTGATCGAAATCGATGACCGTATCTATAAGACAGGCGATATCTTTGCTCCGGGCAGCCCCAACCGGATTCAGTTTTTCACCAACACGCTGGACGTAGAACACACCGGCGTGGACGTGGTACTGACCTCGGGTTGGGACTGGTCTGCCAGCGCCAGCACTGACCTGACATTCGCGGCCAGTTATACTGAAGTCGATATAGTTGGGCGGAAGGAAGTGCAACCGCCAGCAGGAGGTCCCCTCTTTCCGACGGTCAATGATGCCACGGCCGTAAATATCGAAAACAATTATCCCAACGAAAAATTCATCTTGTCAGCCAATACTTTATTTGGTGACAATCTCAATTTATTGCTTCGCTTAAATTTCTGGGGTGAGCATCTTGATGAGGCCGGCACGATCGGTGTCAACAAAACCACGATTGATTCGGTTGTTTTCGTCGACTTGGATGTCGGTTACCAAATCAATGACAACTGGAGAATCAACGTGGGTGCCATCAATATATTCGATGAGTTCATCAACCAGGCCCTTCCTCCAAACGCAAATAATCTCGGCTCTGGACTGCAATATCCGCGTCGAGCCGCTACCAGCTACGAGGGTGGTCAGTGGTATCTGAGGGGGACATTTGGTTTTTAGATTAT
>Ga0255052_10001517_pt1 | contig 17418 bp, 21 predicted proteins | sample JV7_2_21_MG_FD_188632 | JGI IMG/M metagenome (GOLD analysis project Ga0255052, IMG submission 188632) | Seawater microbial communities from Jervis Inlet, British Columbia, Canada - JV7_2_21 | ecosystem: Environmental > Aquatic > Marine > Inlet | place: Canada: British Columbia | collected...
CTTGGCGACTCCACGACGTACCAGCCCGCCCGCTGCGTACTTCTCGCCGATCTTCCTGAGAGCCTGCTTGATCGACGTCGACGCCAGCTTGCCGGCACCCTTCCGGGCCAGCGTGGCCACACCGCCCGATATGATGAACTCGAACATCCAGGGGAGAGCGTCGACGACGATCTCGGCGACCTGGCCGCCCCGTGTCCCCCCCCGCTGGGCCTCGACAAGTTGCTCCTGGAACCCCACCAGGGCCTGCCAGTCCTCGATCGTGGCGATCCCCCGCTCGGCGGCCCTGGCAGCCCCGTAGACGTCCCACAGATCGACCAGCTCGGCCACACCGCCGGCAAACGGCGTCATCCCGACCAGACCGCGGCCCGTCGTAAACGCCTCTTCGGCGACGCTGCCCAGCGTTTTCGATTGGGGAAGCTCAGCACGCGGCGCCAGACCACGCTGCCCGCGGTACGTGTTAAGTATGGCCAGCCGCCGCTCGTCGTCTGGAGCCCGAGCCCACAGCGGCGAGCTCAAAGCCTGCAGCTCGGCGTCCGACGCCCGCAGCCGCGCCATCAGCTCCTGCTCGGCCCGTCGTGGATCCGCCAGGCGTGCGGTGATTCGATCATCCGGCGGCGTCGGGGCGGCCAGCGACTCCTGAATCCCCCGATCCACATCGCCCGATAAACCCGCCTCTGCCGGCCCTGCCGCGCGGGTCGGTTGCGCGGAAGTAGGAATGGAAGTAGAAAGTCCGCCCGCCGGCGTCACGTTTTCGGGGGTTGGTAACAGCCCGCCTGGATCCCCCCGTTGGGGGGACGGAGGGGGGCTCTCCCGCCCTGCCGCACGCAGATCCTCGGAACTCAAGTCATCCAGGAGCGAATAGTCACGAACCGCGGGGACCTCGGCCTGCGGACTGGCGGCGCGCAGTTGCTCGGTCGTCAAGTCATCCAGGAGCGAATAGTCACGCTGTTGCAGGCCCCGGGCGAGCTCATCGGCCGTTGGTCGCCTCCCCCCCCCGCCTGGGGGGGGCACGGGGGGGGCTGCTGCCCGTGGTGCCGGCGGTCTTGTCTGGGTCTCCCCCAATGCCCCCGCCACTCGATCGGCCGCCAGAGCCGCCAGGGGATCGCTGGAGCCGTAGCCGTTGACGCCGACCTCCCGCTCGGTCCGGTCGACGTCACGCCGCAACAGGGTTAAAGGGTCGGTCGGCATGGTTTCACAATGCGGAAGCGGTTTCCGCCATGCCCGTCACACTGTGCCTTTCGCTGTTTAAGCGTTCCCCGTCCCCCCACGGGGGGATTCAGGGGGGCTCTTCCTACCCCCAGGGCATCCCTACTGCTTCATCGCCCCCGCCGGGACGCCCTTGAGCTGAATAGGCTTTTGCTTCGGTCGCCTCGGCCCCGCCGGCTTCACCTTCGCCGGTTGCCGCTGTTTCGCCTCGAATCCCGACCCGCTGCTCCCCGGGGCGAGCTTGTCCATCAGCTTGAAGATTTCCCTCTGGATCTCCACCGTGATGTCCCCCCGTTCCCGAGCCGCCACCACGTCAGCCACTGTCGGCGGACCGGTCACCTTGAACACCTGGGCCATTTCTTCGGTGGTGATGTAGTCCTGGCCGCGTGCCGACAGGACCGCTTCAACCGGCGGCGCGGCGGAGTTGATCGCTTGCTGTCGGCTGGCCCGGTCGTCCGGGTGCAGCGTGGCGAAGAACATCGACGTTTCGCGTACCGCTTGCAGCCAGCCCACAACCTTGGCCTCGGGGGTTCCCCTCATCTCCGGCTTCGTCTCCGCGTTGCGTCTCTCCCTTTTCGTGCTGACCACGTCCACGACGTGCCCGCTCTTTCCCTCGAGCATGGCGCTTACCGGGCTATCCTCCCCGAAAATACCATCCTCAAAGCTCGGCCGCAGCCGCGGGACCTTCGATCCCTTCCCGGTGCCTGCCGGTCCCGTCTGCCCCTCGGCTCGCGCCTTGGCCAAGGCGTCGATCGTGTTCTGTCCCTGTTCCTCGGGGATCACTCCGAGACCCATCCCCGCCCTCACCCACGCGATCATGTCGTCGGGGTTTCGTGGAATGTCCCTTGCCTGCAGCCCCCGGCCGCTACTCCCCTTGGGCCGCTCAGCAACCGCTACCCGCCGCTCCTCGAACCCCAGCCGCTTGTCAGCTCGCGCCTCGCCCCTGCTCGCCCGCACTTCCCGCCTGCCCGCGCGCTCGTTTTGCAGGTATTGCTGGTAAGCAGTTTCCAGCTGGGCATCCAGCGCTCGCGGGATCCGCGCTTTGTTGACCACGCCGGGGTAGAAGTCCCTCGCCCACTCCTGGCGAGACATCACACCCCGATCGGCCCGGCGCGCCCCCACTCGCTCAGCAACGACCCGCTCGACCGTCCCCTCCACCGGGGGGGATTCAGGGGGGGCTTTCCCCCCCTCCGACTCCCGCAGCCGCTGTTCCCGGTCATACGCACTGCGTGCCCGGATCTCCGCTAGGCTCTCGAGCCCGACAGTGGGCGGGATCCGCCGTTCAGGAAACACATTCGGCCTAGACGGTACAAGCGTGTTTACGTTGCCCATGATTCCTGATCCTCAGTATCTATCGCGTCGCCGGTCATGTTGCCGCAATTCGGGCACTCCACATCATCCAGCGGGTCAGTACCCGGTCTGATTTCCTGGACCGCCACCCAGCGATGTCTGCAGATCCGACACTCGACCCACCCGGTTATGTACATGGTTCAGAAAGATCCACCATTTTCCGAATCGAGCAACTCGGGATGGTCATGTCGCCACAGCCTTGGTTTGTGGCACCAGCGACCTGGGCCACATGTGGAACGATCACCTTGCTTTCCTCATCGTCTCGAAACAGCCATCCGACCGATCGGCACACCATCGGCTTCGGCTTACAATCCTCGGTCAACTCCTCCCAGTCCGAAGAGCACCCGAACGAATCAACCCATTCGACCAGAACAAGCCTCACGGTCGGGCTCAACTACTTCTTGCGTTTCTTCGGCTTCTTGTCCGGTGCTTGCGTCAACGCTGAAGCCGCTACGCTCTTAACCTTCTTAGAGGATTTCCTGTTGCGGAGCAGCTTCGATGCCAGCTTGGCCACTCGCTTGCTGGTCTTTTCATTTCGCGCCATAAAAACAACCCTTCCCTGTGTACATGGTTCATCCGCCGAACGTGAAACTGTAGTCCGCCGGGTTGGGTCCCGGTGGGTAGTTCCGTGCGAGTTCCTGCAGCGATCCTCCCGAGCCCCACCGATTGGGCATGTCATCGGCGACTTCACCGAACCGACCCAGCCCACTCGCCAGCGTCTGTGCACCGCCGGCGGGATCTCCGCTAAACATCCGCCCGATACCGGATCCTATACCCGCCCCCGCGCCGGCACCTTGCAGAGCAGCCGTCGCTCCGCCCGGGCCGATGAGTCCCACTCCGCCGACGAGGCCACCCGCCCCGGCCGCAACCCCCGTCCCGATCGCCACGTTCCTCTGCCGCCGCTTGGCGTCCTCACGTTCCTTCTTGGCCTCTTCCCGCTCGCGCACGGCGACCAGCATCTGCACCAGCCGCTCGCGTTTGTTGCGCAGCTCCTGCAACGCCCCCAGCTTCAACTGGCTGCCCTCAGAGCGCAACCGCGGCACCTGAGCAAACGTCTCACCGGCCATCTGTCGAACACTCGGCCCGGGGAAAGGTGCTAACGTGGCCATTACAGAAACTCCTCAGAATGCGGAATGCGGAATGGTGAATTCACACCGCCGGCGTTGCCGCTTCCGCCTTCCGCATTTCGCCTTCCGGATTTTCCTTTTTCGGTTCCTCCAGCGACACGTCCGGGATCCCGATCCCATAGCAGCGCAGCACCGCAGCGTGCCTGTTCACCCGGTCCACCGCGACGATGACCGCGTTTCGCAGGGCGTTCTGCCGATACGCGCCCATCTGTGGTACTGTCTTCACAGCGGTGCTTTCGCTTTGCAGCTCGCTCTGCATGAAGTCCAGATTCGCCAGGGCGAGCCTATGGGCCGCCAGCTCGTTGACGATCACCTGCTGGACACTTTCACTGTCCGTGACCGTGACTTGCCACTCAGCCGGGGGAGCTTCGGTTTTCGGTTGGTCAGTCATTCGCGTTTCCCCCTTTAGAAACGGCACAATCGATCATCACCGGCCCCAAAGCAACTCTCGGCAACTCACTTCCAGAAACGCATAAACCGCCAGCGACGACAACACGAACATCGCGAAACACGCCCAGCCGCCAAGACTTTTCAAGAACCGCCACAGCCGTCGCATCTCAGCCTCCGTACACCGCCTCGACGATCGCCGTGTTGCAGTACAAGCACTCCTGCAACTCTACGGAGTTCACCGTCGCGTCATGGCAAAAAAGTTCAGCCATGTTCAAGGTCTCATAGTAACCCCTCCCGTCGTATTCAGAGGCTTCCGCGCGCAGAACAAAAACGTCGAAATAGACTGGGGGGACTCCCACTGCGGTACACTTCGCCTTTGCTTCGTGGTACAAGTCGTTTGGCACCGGCTGCCCGACGCCATCGCCATCCTCGGCCACTGACCCACGATCCGTGATGCCCGTTCCACACCCACAGCACAGCATCAACAGCATCAAACCCATAACCCTTTTCACCCTGCTTCTCCTATCAGAAAAGTAAGTTCCCAATCGCCCCTGCACCTTGTGCAATCAGCCCCGGAAAGGCGATCCCCAGGTCCGTCACAATATCCATCAAGTTCGGCTCCAGCGCCGCCTCGCCCGCCGCCTGCCCTTCGCGCCAGTTTTCCATTGCGTCGTCGTACCGATCAAACGCCACGCCCATCATGGCGAAGGCATTCGCATCAAACGGCACCGTATCCACGCCCTGCTCGATGTCCGCGATCTGGGTGTCGATCCAGTTGAGCATGTTGACCATACCCGTGCGGATCTCCGCCCCGCGATCGACGTGTCCGCCCAGTGCGTCCAGTGCGGCGATCCTGGCCCGTTCATTCTCCCCGGCGATGTCCGTCCGCACACCCGCGACCCCGGCCTCACCCGCCGCCCGGATCGCCCCGGTGCGTTCCATGCTCGCCGGCGTGTAGACCTGCCCGCGCGCCGCGGCCCGCAGCCGGGCCTGCTCGACCAGGCGGTTGTTGGTCCGCCCCAGCTCGAGCATCCGCTGCATTTCTTCCTGCTCGGTAACGACCCGGTAATCGTCCTGTGTGCGCTGTTCGAGCGCCTCGCCGATCCGCCGGCGTAGCGGATCCTCGTCGAACCCCTCGATGAGCCCGCTCACTCGCCCCGACGCCCCGCCCAGCGTGGTCAAAGCCGCTTCCCGGGCCTCCGCCCGGCGACCCAGCTCACTGCCTGTGAACTCCAACCCCGCCCGCGCCTCGGGCCGGTCCTCTGGCCGAATATCCTGCCACCAGGGCGCGAACGTCTCCGGACTCATGCCCGTCCAGGAAGCCCACTCCGGCACCTGAACCGGGGTCACGGCCCCTCCAGGGCCCACAATGCCCCGACCGCCGTATGTATCCACGAATTGCGGGTTAGGGTGCTGCAACCAGTTGTTTTCGTCGTAGACGGTCGGCCGCAGATTCGAACCGGCCAGTGGTATGGCTTGGACGCTAGGCATCAGCGTACTCCCACGTTCATTCTACTCCAAACAGCACCCAAACCGCAAGGCCTACCCCCCCCCTTGGGGCGGGACGGGGGGGGCTGTCCGATGCGCCAGGCACCGATTTTCCATATCGTCCATCCGTTGGTTGAATCCGTCCATCCGCCTGTCCAGCCGCGTTATGGCTCCACACAGTGTTTTCAGCTCGCGGCACAGGTTCTCGAGCTGGGTTTTCAACCTAGAGAGCGTCCAGACGGCCGCTCCGATGATCGGCACGGCCATCACCACCAGCGGAACCACGATCGAGATCGCCAGATCCATCTGTTACCGCTCCTGTAGTTTCGGGCAGCCCAGGTTAGCACACTCCTCGAGCGGCCAGCCTTCGTCTCGGCAGTTTCGCGGTCGGCGGTCGGTCTCCCCGTCGACCAACAGGCAGTGCGTGTTGAGAAGCGACAGAAACTCGCATCGCCCGTCCGTTCGCAAGCGTAGTACCCGGTCACCGTATTCGGCGATGTCCGCTGCACTGAGCTTCGACCGCAGCGCCTCCGGCATCCGGTCGGTCAGCAGTGACTGATCATCGTCGGGCCGACGTAGTACCCTTTGCCCCGACGGTGGGCAGCAGCGCCCGCACGGGATTCGGTTCACGTCTTTTCGGGGCGGGTTTGTCATGGTTACGGCGGCACTCCATCGTTGCGAATGTAGTATTCAGCTACCAGGGTTTCGTTGGTGTCCCAGCTTTGCGAGAAGCCCGTTGCGGTTCCTGTGTAGGTGAAAAAGCTGGTTGTCAACGTGCCGGTTTCCACGGTCAGGAACGTACTGAGGCTGCCACCGGTCGTGCGGTGCCGAAAGCGCATCTCGATGACCCCGATGTTTGACAGGTTGCTCACCTTAGCGGAGACCGCCCAAGAGAACGTCGACATGGGGTTTATTTCCACGCCGTCCATGTAGCCGGCCGCGGTAACGTAATGATCTATCAGGGTCGTCTGGCCGATCGTGGCGGTGTTGGACCGACTATACCGGGTCCCCAAGCCGACGAGGAACCCCATGGACCTATAGGTACTCACGCCTGACGAGGCGGAGCGCATCGACCGCGCCATAATCGTCCCAGCGCTGCCCGGCGTAGATGCCCTTATCACTTCGCGGGGACGCACCACCCGCGGGAAGCCCGACGCGGCGACCTCTCCGTCGACAAACTGTATGGTGGTCAGCGGCGTTTTGACGCCCATCTTCACCGGTCCGAAGTCCTCGATTGTGCCGGTGATAGTGGCCATCAGCGATCCACCTCGTAGTATGTGACCGCTACAGTCACCGTCCCGGTCGTTGTTCGTGGATCGCTGCAGGTGAACTTGATCGCCTCGTCGGCCGCCCCTTCCCACAGTTTGCCGCTGCCACAGCCTTCGCCCTGCCCGCCGCCCGGTGGGTCGCCTTCCGATCCCGCGACGTCCGTGGACCCCATCGTCAGCTTGTACGAAACCTGATCTTTATCAACGTCTTGTGACACCCGAATCAGGTATGCGGTGATGATGAATCGCTTACCGGCGGCCGGCGTGTCAATCGTGGCCGGTGTCTGTGCGCTCGTGTACACGTCGTAGGACCTCTGTGTTTCGGGTGCCCCGCCGATAACGTGTGCCGTACCGTGGCAATCGCACGTCGGTGCCACGACGTAACCGGCCGCACTAACCGCGCTGGGCATGGTTCCGGTCACCGCAGAGCGGTGTGCAACCTGCACGGGGTTGCCGGAGGCGGCGGCGTCCTGAGCCGCCGGCCCGACCGCCTCAGTTTTGAGGTTCGACGCCGTGCCCTGCACTACAGTAGCGTTGAGGTCCGCAGCCGCCGCCTGCTGTACTTCCACACCGAGATCGTTGGCCAGCACGTTACCGCTCGAGTCGGACACCGGCACGATGTGCACCGCGCCGAGAGCGCTGCCGTCGTCCGACGTTCTGATCGGATCCCATAGATTCGTGTCTTTGCGTTGACCGATCAGCAAGGCCGCGACCGGCGGCGCGGCCAGGTTGAACGTCGACGTAGTGGGCCCCATTTGGCTGTGCAGCAGCACCGGAGCCATCGGGGGAACAGAGCCACGGTGCAAGATCGTCGAAAGTCGGAACGTGCCCTGCCCGGTGGTCCCGTTTGTGTACTTCACCCGGAAATACCGGGCCTCGACCGGCACGGTCACCTTAGCCGGGTGTGTGGTTTCTCCGACGTTGAACTGGAACGCACCCGGATAATCGTACGGGTGGCTTACATCCCAGTTCGTATCGTCCGACGAGAACTCGAGCCGCAGGCCGCTGGTTGCGGAGATTTCGTTGGCGTAGACCGACACGGTCACCGCCGAATAGCCCAGCACGTCAACACCGGTACCGGTAAACACCGCACTTATACCCAGCGGTGTCGTTGTCGAGTTTACCGCCGACACCTCCGTACTGGGCAGGATGACCCGTTGCGTACCGGCGTCCGCGGCGCCTTCGTCCACGCTGGCCGCCGTACCGGCCACCTGGGCCATGTCGAACGGTTCATTGTCCGGGAACCCCGAAACCACAACCGCACCGGTGTCGCACGCCGTCACCTTCCCATCGAGCGACTCGGCGGCCGTCTTGATCGCCGCCGAATTCGCCTCGGCTACGTTCAGCTCGCCGCCCGCCGTAATCTGGGCCAGGTCGGTCCCATCCGTAAGTCTAACCACGCCCGTTGAATCGCTGGCGATTGTGACCCGCAACGCGGCCGCTTCCGTCCCGGCCCCTGATACGTCCAGCGGCGCCGGTACGGAACCGACAGCCACATGCAGCCGCCCGCTCGCATCGGTAATCAACGGCTGGTAGTCGTCGTCCGTGTCGGCAAGGGCCGCCGCTGTGTCCTGACGCACCGACAGGGCCATGACACCCACGTCACCGCTGGTGTGGTGCGCGTCTTCGGCTTTGCCCAGATTGGTAGCTCCGGTCCCGGGGATGCTGGCACCCACAGCGACCGCGAGCTCATTGGATGCGTTGACGTTTGCGCCCCGCTCGTTGCCCGCTGCGTCACGGATGTTGATCAGCAAGTTTCGGTTGGCGGACATCCGCGGGATACCCGCGTCCCCGTCGTTGACCGTGTCCCCGGCCGAGTCGTATCTGGCGCCGATGGGCACCACGGCGCTTATGGCCGCCGTGAACGCAGCGTCGTCGACGACTTGCAGACCGCCGATACTGACTAGGCCCGGCGGAAAACTGACGGCCAGCCGAGCTTCCGACGAACCGCTGCCGCCGACAAGCAACAATCGGACCTGGCTGAATCCCGACAGCAACAACCGGCCGCGTTGGGGCAAGCCCGCCGCCGGTAGGCTGCTGATCAGAAGGCCGTCAAGGTCCACGCCTTTGATCGAAAACCAGTTGGTATCGTCGAGCGTCGCCTGGAATCCTACAGCGGCACCACCGCCCAGCCCCGCGTCCACCTCGTAGAACACAGTGCCCGCGCTTTGCGAGTTGATGGCCAGCGAATTGCCGCCGGTCAGCGTACCCGCCACCCGGCGGTTGCTGACTCTGTATTCGCCGTCTCCCAGCGTCACGCGTTGGTACTCCGCTCACTGTGATGGAAGTGGAAGATCAGATTTCCGCCGGTACTCTTAACTCGAATCACCGTGTTCTGCGCCAAGTGAAGCGACCGCACGATGTCGAAGGCACGCTTCGGATAGACGTCTCGGCCGATTTCGATGCGGTGCAGATCGTCGTCGTGCGCCGCCCCGGCGGGTGCTATGGAAATCTCCGCGACGTCAACGTCTGTCGCATGGGTGTTGACGATAGTAAAGCCCGTCCCCTGTGTCTCAGTCGCCGCCGGCACGGTGTAGAGAGCGGAGCGCGTATCCGCCGCGGGTTTGAGCTGGGCCGGGTCTTTCCAACGCCAGTCGGCCATCGGCTACGTCCCCAAACTCGTCGCCATTGCCAGCATCGCGTTCCCGGGATGGTCGAACGTGTCGACCGGCGTGCGTATCAGGTTGACGATCGTGTCGCCCTCGAGGCCGGACAGCTTCCTGGTCAGGGCGTCCAGTTGCAGCGCGATCGCCCGAAACTCGTGTTCCAGGGCGTCACGGCGGTCGTGAAGCTGGTAGATCAGAGGCACGGATAGCCCTCAAAGCCCCCCTCGATCCCCCCTCGGGGGGGGAAGGTCAGTACATCCCGTTCAGCGTCGGGCCGATGATCAGCAGCACGGGCAGCGGATCCGGCGGGTCGCCCGTGGGCGGCGGTCCCCAGATGTCCTGTCCTCCGGCTCCACCGATCGGATCAGCGCCCGTTATTGTTCCCTCACCGAATCCCGGCGGGGCTCCCGGCGGCTCGGCCATGGCCCTACTCCTCGATGCGAATGTTGAAACGCATCGCAAAACCCGTGGTGGCGTCCTTTTTCCTGAATGCTATGTACGTGCCACCCGGGATGATCAGTTCCCGATTGACGCCCAGTGAATACCACTGTCGTTGAGCCATCATGTGCAGTGTGAATTCCTCGATCACCACCGGCGACGTGGGGGCGCCTGCCGAATCGTACTTGCGCGCGGTGGTCTGTGCGGTCTCCGCAGCGGCTACCAGATCCTTGCGCAGGTCCGCAGCGGCGTCTACACACGTGCCCCAGTCCGTACACGTCGCAAGGTCAAACAACATCGAGGCCTGCGCTGCCGTGGCCCCCAGCGGCATGACTTCTATAGCCCTGATCACCGCCCGCACCTGTGCAGCCGCCTTGATGATCGCCAGGGTCATCGGGTTTTCGGTTGTCAGCGTCACGTTTCCGAAATACGTCATAAAGTGACGTGCCATAGTTCAGTTCCTTTCTGTCAGATCGATCCCACCGGCACAACGTCCGGCTCCCACCCCAGCACCGCCAGGTTTTCATCCCAGCCTTTTTCCCAGGACTCCGATTTCTTTATCGAAACCGCAAAGAACTCCGCCTCCCGCCCCACATGGACCCTCCGAAAACTCTCTCCCACGGCGTCCACGTCCTCTCCGTCGGTGCCCCCTTCGCTAATCACCTGCAACAGAAAACGCGCGGCGCCCACCACCGGAATCGCCGGCGGACCACCCAAAAAGAACTTCATGTAATACAGATGTCCTTTGCGCCCCCTGTGCACCGGCAGATCGCCGGTGACGTACTCGAAGTCCGGGATTCGGCCCATTTCCCCCGCATCCCGCACCTCCCCCGATTCGGTCAGGAACACCCCGCCCACGTCGCCCGCTGACGTTGTGCCCATTGCAATCGAACGAATCGGCGTACGGTCAACGGGTTCCCCGGACGCGTTGGAGAATTTTCGGCCGTAACCCGTGGCTACGCATGTAACCAACCCGAGCGGTTGGGCGTCGAACGTCGACCAGGCGCCTACGCCGGCGGCACCACCGCGTGGAACGTGGTAAACCAGGCCGGGAACCGGAATGTCCGGCACTCCGCCCGAGCTGTACCAGGGCGTGGTTATGTAGATCGTCCCGAGATGAGCATCGTACGCATAGGAAAAGCACTCACCGCTGCTGTTGCGTACGAACGCGTCCCAGGAGTTGGTGATCCATTTACTGAGGATCAGACTGTCCAGTCCGTTGAACCGGAAGAAACCCTGATCCGACGCAAAATGCGGGCTCCCCGGCTCGCCGGCCAGAATGAAGCCGTTTCCGTAGCGTTGCACCGGTCCCACCGGTGAAGTCGTGCGGTAGGATCGCACGGTACTTTCCGGGGGAGTGTCTCCCTGGGCGTTGGTCAGGTTCGAAGCACCCGCGATCTCGCCGCTGATACCCCAGATGTTACGCCGCTTCCCCGCGAAGACCTGATCCCCGATGGAGATCAGGGCGGACACGTACTCGAATTGATCACCGGAAACGTCGATTTGATCGACGGGGTCAAAGTGGTCCGGCTCGCCGACCGCCGAGTAGCGAACGATCCCGGGGTTTCTGGTGTCGTTGACCAACAGCCGCTTTCGGTAGACACAGCCACAACTCGCATGGCTGGGGATTCCGTTGCGGGAGGGTGCGAAGGGCCCGTCCGTGGGCGACGAAAGCGTGATCCCCGCCAGCTCTGCCTCTACAGTGTCTCCCGGGGCGTTGTCGTCCACGGTGAGCGGTAATGTTTCGCGGGGAAGATGGGCGATCAGACGCCACGCGATCTGGTTGAGCGTGTGATTCCTCCGGTAAATCCGAACGTGCGTGAAAGTCTCCCCAAGCGCCGCAATCACCCCTCTCGCGAAGTTGAAGCGGACGGCATTTGGATTGCTGGCGGCAAACTCATCGGTCAGCAGCCCGTTGCTCTCGACCAGCGTGGGTTCGTCGTAATAGGTGATTTTATAGGATACGTCCGCGTTCACTGAGCCGCCGGTGTTGACCAGGGCGGCGGTCACGTGCTCTGTCGTCGGCACGGTCAGGCCGACTTTTCGAACTTCCCGACCCTTTACCTTGTAGAGCCGGGCCCCACCGTCCAGAACATAGATCCACTGCCCTACCTGCACGAAATCCGCCGGATAAAGTGACAGATCCCCGGTCATGTGCCCCCGAAACGCGGTATTCTCCGTAAAGTACGAGAGTGTTCCCTGCAAGACCGGGCCGTCGGGGGTGTCAAAGCTGTTCACGCTCTTGACGTAGACGATCGGCTCGTCGCGATTGTCGTTGTCGTCGGTGACGAACATGCTGAGCACGCGCCCCACCGGAACCTGCTCGTCTTCGCCGGCGTTCAAGTCCACCAGCGGCGGCAGAGGCCGAATGCGGTTGTCGGTAAGTACGACGTTGTGCGCGCGGCGGGCGAACTGAATAGGCAACTGCTTCGGCGTCAGCGTGTCGTTGAGCCCCAGGAAGGGACCCAGAAACTGACCATTTCCGTTAGCCACGTCAGCGCATCACCTTTGATCGGAGCCGGCCGCCGGTGGACAGCCCGGCTTTCATGGTCGCCAGACCCTCTGCGTACAGGCCCGCCAGGTCGCGATAAGCCTGCCCCCGCTCGCCGCGGTGGCTCTGCATCATGGCCAGCATGGCCGTGCGGTAGACGATCAGCTCGTGAAACTGGATCGGAAGTGCGACGGGATGGTCACTGGTGCTTGGGATTACCTTCAAACCAGGCAGAGCGAAGACGCCCAGCGTCGTCCAAGGCGGCTCGACGTAAACGGAGCCGATCATCCAATGGCCCCCGACTCCGCCCGATCCTGGATCGCGGAAAACATAGACGCCGCGCCGCCCTCCTCTGTTGCGATCAGCCCAAGGCACCATGTCCAGCGGCGGCGAGTGTGTTCCGTCGCTGTTGATCTCCACAACTTCGAGCACATGACGAATGTCACGGGCGGATTCTAGGTCGCTGCCGATGAGGTACTCGCGCGTCCCCGCGATCATCGTGATACTGATCACGTCGCTTTGACGGGGCACATTCCACGGCTGGGCCGATTGGTCCATCACGTGCACGAGGTGCTGGTACGCCTCGTTGATGAGCTGATCCAGCCGCGTGTAGTCGTCGGCTTTCCATTGCTCACCGTGGGGCTGGTCCAGCCAGTAGAGCGTGTCGGCTCGGATGTCCTCGAGTGTCTTTCGCACGGTAGCTCCGCCCCCCATCTCCCCCCCCTTGGGGGGGATTCAGGGGGGGCTGTCTTGGGCGCACACGGCCGGCCGGTAAGGGCGCCCGCTGACGGGAGGTCAAACGAGCGGTGGTGACGGTCACCGGCCGGCCGCGCTACGCTGAAGCAGAGTTCCTACGCCGACGCCGTGCCTTCGAGCAGGCCGGTCTCGCCGTCAGCGTTGACGCCGTAGTTCTCGCTCAGGTTCATCACCGCGGCGGTGATCCACGTCTTGATCGTGTCCGTCGCCAGACGCATGTTGTTATGCGTGATCCACCCGGTGCTCGTAGCCACCACCGCAATGCACAGATCGTCCGCATGAAGCGTCTCGATGTGGTTGCGGGTGATGAGCGCGCCGGTAACCGCCGTGGTGACGTTTTCGATCGCTCCAGCTTGAGCTCCACCGTACAGATCGCAATCCGCGATGACCGTGTCATCGCCCTGGAACTGGACAATGCTCTGACCGGCGGCGCCGCCCAGCACGGCTTTGAGACCCAGCACCTTCAAGCGGTCAGATGTAGCGCTTGCGGTGATAGCGTCCAGACAGGTCCCCGAGCCGGTCTCCGACATTGTGCAGTTGACGATTTCGCAGTCGGCACCGGTGATGGACAACATCAGCACCAGCGATGCGATGTTGGTCACAAAGTGGAGGTTCTCGAGCCGTAAGCCCGCTCCACTGAGAAGGATACTCCCCGCGGTCGACGTCGAGAACGTGAACGTGGGCTTCTGGTTTCCGCGACCGATCCCGATGATCGTCACATTGGCCAGCGCAACGGTGATGGCGCCCGCCGCGGAGATGGTCTCCGTATGCCCCGGACCGATCACGATCGTATCGCCCGCGTTGGACTGCGCAATGGCACGCACCAGCGTGGCCAGCGGTTCGAGCAGGTTAAGACCCGTCTTGCCGCTGTCGCTGGCGTTGGCGTGCGCCGAGTTGACGTACCGCGTCGCTCCCCAGGGGTCCACGCGCGGTATTCCGGTGATTTTCGAGACGTCGATTCCGTCGACGTTCGCGGTTGTAATACCCATGTTCTCTTCCTCACAATCTGTAGAAGGGCGCACAGGCCCAACAGGCCGCAAGACAGCCCCCCCTGAATCCCCCCCCTCGGGGGGGACGGGGGGCCGTGCTTCGTGCTACGTCGTAAACTGCCGCGCGCCGGAGCTGTGCGACATTTGCCGCTGGTACCACAGAATCAGGCCGTGCAGTTCGACCTCGTTCGCCGACGCGTCACCCAGGCTGGTGGCCGTCAGGGCGACCAGGAGCTCCAAGTCGGCCGCAAACATCCCCGCCACAGACAAGCCCACCGGGGTAATGGACTGGATCTTGTCGGCACCCAGCACCACCTGATCGGGGAACGTGTAACTCCCGTCCGGGCTGGATTTGGCGTCGCTCATCGCCTCGCCTGCTGCCAGACCCTTGATCGCCACCGTCAGCGACAGACCCGTATCGCTGGCCCCACCACTGGACCCGATGATCGGTTGGGCCAGGATGTCACCGGCCGGATCAAAGTCCGGCATCGCGGCGATCAGGATCTTCCAGTAGAACTCGTCGGAGGCGTCCAGGACAAGAGCCACCTGCTCAGAGTCGGCCTGAATAGCCGCCGGGCCCGGCGTTCCGGCTCCGAGACCCTTCCGCGTCGTGTCCACGACGGTGGCCATGTTGTTCTCGTCGAGAAGGTACGGCAGCAGCTTGTTGTGCATCTGGCTGTCGCCGATGTTTCCACTTCCTTCAGCACCCATGATTTAAACTCCCAGAAAATACGCGGAACCTCAGACGGCCCGCATTGGCCCCCCGTCCCCCCCCCGAGGGGGGGGGTTGTGGGGGGGCGTGTTGTTTCGTTACGCAGCCGCGCCGACGTAGGCGAGGTCCTTGATCACCGCGTGCCGGTTGGGGTGCCGGACGATCATTTGCATCATGCGGTACCACGCCGCGCGCATGGCGACCTGGCCCTCGATGGGCATGAGCACTCCGCCGGATCCGTTGTCCTGCCACTTACCCTCGTCGTTCTGGTGGATCACGATGTCGCTGGTGTTCAGCAGCCACATCCATCCCGGCTGACAGTGAAAGGCCTTCACGATCGGCGGAATGCCGGGGTACTTGAGGGCCTCACCCCACATGTTGAACGTCTTGGTTTCGCCGCCAAAACGCTTGTTGCCGACCATCTCCGCCATCATGGCCCGCCACACCGCCGGTGCGCAGACGATCAGGTCCGGGCCTTCGTCGTCGCCGGCCCGAGCGCGGACTTCCTCGAGGGCCTCATCGATGAGCAGCGGCGATGGGTTGCGCGGCACACTACCGTTTTCGTTCACCGTGCTGCGGTAGTCCTCGTACGTGTCGTCGCTGCGGTCGACCCCGCCGTAATTGTCGATCCCCGAGGGCGTGTTGGTGGCGCTGATCGCTGCTTCCAGGCCATAGGGCACGTTGTTGTAGCAGCTCGCCTTGTAGACTGCGTACGTGGTGGGCGCCGCGGCGATCGTCGCGTAATCGCTCAGCGCGGTGTCGATCGTGATCGTCTTGGTGGAGCGATTGACGCCGGTGATCATGGCCGCTGTAACGCCGGCGGTCGCGGCACCCGAGGAAATCAGCAACACACCGACACGCATCTTGCGGCGAATGCCGCGCATCGAATCCAACACCAGCGTCGTCGCCGACGTCGCGTTGGTGATGTTGGCCTGGATCCCGGATCCGTCGCCGAACAGCCAGTAATCCAGGTCGTTGCGCATCCGCTTGATCAGCGCCTCGACCTCGATGTCCCTGGGGTTGTCTTCGGCAGACGGCGGACCGGTTCCCGCCTCTTCGATGAAGGCCTGCTCCAAAACGATCTGATCGGTGATCCCCCGGTACGTGAAGGTTTCCCGGCGGTGCTCCTCGAACCCCGCCACCGGCAGAAACAACCGATCACTTGCGATCGGCCCGCCGGCGGTCGCGGTGTGCGACGACAGCGAAATCTCTTTACCGGGGGCCGCGGTTTTGTTGTTCTTGCGCCCGATTGCCTGCATCAGCACCGTGTGCAAGGGCACGCGGTCCGCGATGTCCGGCTCGTACACCGTACGCAGCAGGTCTTCTTGGTCGGCTCTTCTCGAACCAGCATCTGGCATAATCGACACTCCTGTGAAGCGTGCCGAGTATTGCGTGGCTCGAACACTGATGTTCTACCCGAGGGTGCGCGACCGACGCACGCAATTGGAACAAGCAACCTAGTCACTCGAACCCACGTCGGTGCACACCCATGCCTGCCTTGCAAGGGCAGGTTTCGGGCCGTTTTTGGTTTTCTAATGCGTTGCTATATGTTGCCGCATTCTCTCCGCCTTTCGGTCGGCAATTTCCCGGACCCGCCTGGGTCCGTAGTCCACGTTTGAACTACCGTCACCGGTGTTGACCCCGTAGCGCTGCGGTTCCGCCGCAATCGGCGCGACGCTGGGCTTACCCGATGCCCCGCCCTTACCGCCCGGCGGAGCGTTGTCGCGGTCTCGCAACCGCTTTTTCGCTTCGTCAGTGTCAGACCCCGGCTCTGCGTTTGTTTTCTTGTCCTCCTCAAGAACCTCTGCAGTGGTGGCGACCAGTAACTTTCTGAAGGGCTCGGGGTCCATCCTCTTGAACTTCACATGCTCCCGGACACGCCTGACCACTTCAGTTGTCACACCTTCACGTCGCCAGGCGGGTAGGCGCTGCCCCAGGCTGTCGGCGTCCAGAGCTCCGTCTACGGCGTTCCTCAAGGTGACGGTCTGCTCGCGTTGTGCCGCGCTGATTTCCCCCCGTCTCTCCGCCGCGGCTATTCGCTGCTCAACTTGGGCCACTGTGACAACGGCGTCGTCGTCGAGCGGCTCGCTGGCTGCGCTAGCCGGTGTCGCCGGCACGCCACCACCGGCGTTGGCGCCCTGGTCGTATTCGGATCGCGCGTGCGCCTTGGCTCGAGCCAGCGTCTCGGCGAACGTCATCCCCGAATTGCGTAGCTCCGCCGCGTCCTCTGCAGACATTCCGTCATTCCCCGCCGCTGCGTCGTCGTCGCCCCCGGTTGTGGCGCCGTCGCCGGCATCTGTTACGTCCCAATCCTGTTCAGTCATAGGTTACGCTCCTATAGCCCCCCTTCATCCCCCCGAGGGGGGAGAGGGGGAATCCATACATCCGTTGGCGTCATTTCGTCTTTGCGCCCACTTTCTTGGCCAGTGCCGTGCGCTGGCGTGCCACGTCCTTCGCAGTTGCGGCGATTAACTTCTTTGTTTCCGGCTTGCCCATAAACGCATCGCGTACCAAACCCTCCGCCGCCCACATGTCCTGTTCGTGCTGACCGGATGGACTCGCAACGCAGGGGCCCTTGCGGGCTCGCTTCCGGGGGC
>Ga0255052_10001518_pt1 | contig 17412 bp, 16 predicted proteins | sample JV7_2_21_MG_FD_188632 | JGI IMG/M metagenome (GOLD analysis project Ga0255052, IMG submission 188632) | Seawater microbial communities from Jervis Inlet, British Columbia, Canada - JV7_2_21 | ecosystem: Environmental > Aquatic > Marine > Inlet | place: Canada: British Columbia | collected...
TAGCAAGCGTTCAAACTGCGGTTGAGTGTTCGCTACTTCGCCGAAGAGACAAGCGACGAGAAAATCATCGCGCGCCTCGACGGCTACCTGAAATATGCGATCGCCGAACAGCTGGATAATCCCCACAGATACGATGTCAGGGCCGCGCGGTTCGCGCCGGGTAATCATGGCATTTACGCTCGCGTCACTGACAGGAATCCGGACAAAGGCTCATTTCCCTACTACACGCACGGCGCACGCGTGCTCGGCGACAAGTTCATCACTTTTTCCCTGAATTCAAATGACTCCGACCTGTCAGTTCTCAAGGCAACACTCGGCGTTGTGACGAGTTTCGACGCAAAGAACGAGTGGGCAAACGCGCCCGAATCATTCCTTTGCATAATTGATCAGGTCATCGGTTTTGGGTACACGGATGGCGAGTGGGACGTCATCAGCTCGAAGAAGACGAGGACTGAGTTCATCCTGAGGCGATCACGACCAGGCGATGATTTTGCAGACTCGTCTGAATGGGTCTATTCGGGAACCGAAGATGAATCGTCACAGTCGTCCTGCGACAACGATTACATCGCGCGAGGGCAGTTCGTTTGCAGGGGTAAGCACTATGAGGTGTTCCGAATGGATACGAATACGCTGCGTTTCATTTACGCCTATTTGTTCGGCTATCACGATGTGCCACCGGGCCAGGAGCCCGATGAGGAAAGTATCAAGCCACAGATGAGTATTGGCAGCTGTACGGCCCAATAAGCGATTAAGCTGCGAATTAGGCGCCAGTAGCGTATGGTGGGCGATTCCCTGGAGAAAAGTACGCCCCAATGGATGCCTCATTCTGGAAGACCCAGCCGTTCAAAATCATTGAACTCACCAAGACGGACCCTCCCGACGCCGATGACAATCGGGAATGGTACCGTTATGTCATAAGCCAGGGTGACAAGCCGATCGTCGGCTTGCGCCAGGGCAGCAAGAGAAGCGTTAAGATTGCCATCGACGAAGTCGTACTGCGCATGAACGAACGACGGCTTGGAAAGACCGGTCGTCCGTCGGCCAGTCGCAAGACGGAACCCGCAACCACCGAGAAGAAATAATAGAAAGATCGGGGTTACCACATTGCTGAAGAGCCTGGACTTCCTCATATACAGGGCTCGGTATTCGGCGGAAGTCGCCGGCCCGGCAATACTGCTGCTGCTCTCTGCGATATTGCTCTACTCCGGTGTCTTGTTTCCGCAGGCATTACCCGCAGGATTTTCATCGGCAGAGCAGCTTCTTGGCCAAGCACTTCTGCTGATTCTCACACCGCCGTTTCTGGTCACTTATCTCATTCTCGCGCAACGGCGTTCGATCGGGTTTGCGGAAAGGCTTGTTGACAGCCGGCTGCTTACAGCCGATCCCGCTGAATGGTTGCAGTCATTACGCGGCCGGACGGTACTCATTGGCACTCTGACTGGCTTTCTCTTCGGACTTTTCATGAACCTGCCGCTCGAGTGGCGCAGCGATTTTTCTACGCTCGGGATTCAAATCCAGAGCATAGCTGTCGGCCAGATATTTCTCTGGAGTCTGGTCGGCCTTGTACTGACGTACCGGCTGCACACCGCAATCTGTTTTTATAAGACCGGCAAGGCGGTCCCGATCGACCTGTATGAGACGCGCAAGTACAGTCCGTTTGCACGCAACGGCCTGGACGACGTCTTCGGCATTACAGTGCTGCTCGTACTCGCGACGGTGCAGTCTCTGGACGTCCAGTTCAGGCTGGAGAACTACATCACCGCATGGGTCATCGCCTTTCCGGCAGGAGCCTCCCTGCTGATCCTGCCGATGCTGTCCTTGCAGCGTCGATTACTCGCGCACAAGAAGGAATTCCTTGCCGAGATGCACCGTCAGGTCGCAGACGCTTCCCGGGTCGCAGAGCCGGACTCACTTGCCCAGATCGAACTGCTTATGCAGCACCGCGATCGTATTCAACACACTTCAGCGTGGCCGATCGACCTGTCGATCGCGACCCGTCTGATTCTGTATATCATTATCCCGCCACTCGCCTGGCTTGGCGCTGCCGCCGTCGAAGTCGGACTCGACAGGGTTCTGGGCAGCCCCTGAAGGACCTATGCCGCTCGAATACATCACCGTCGCGCTGGTTGCCCTATTTGCATCCGGGCTGATCTAGCTTCTGTAGCAGACTATTTTTCGAAGACGATCTTGCCACCAACGACGGTCATCAGGACTGCTACGTCCTTGATGCCGTCGGGATCCATAGTCAACAGATTTTCGGAGAGAACGACGAAGTCAGCCAGCTTGCCGGCCGTTATCGAGCCTTTGATGTCTTCCTCATATGCCGCATAAGCGGTATTCAGGGTGTAGGCCTGAATCGCTTCTTCGATGGTGATTTTTTCCTGTGCAAACCAGCCGCCCTCGGGCTGGCCGGACAGGGTCTTTCTGGTGACCGCCGCGTACAGGCCGAGCATCGGATTCAGGTAGTAGCGGGACGCATTGGTGCCCGGGGAATCGGAACCGAAACTCAGGGTAGCGCCCGAGTCCCAGATGCGTCTGAATGCGTAAGCGCCGCGGGATCGATCGTGGCCGATACGCTCTTCCATCCAGCGCATATCGTCAGACGTATGGTAGGGCTGCATCTCGGCCACGATGTTCATCCTGCCGCCGCGTTCGATGTCCCTGTCGGTCATTACCTGGGCATGCACGAGCCGGAATCGCCGGTCTTTGTCGCCGTTCTTTTCGATGATGCGCTCGAGCATGTCCATCAGATAGCCATTCGCCTCATCGCCAATCGCATGAACGGTGAGTTGAATGCCGGCATTGTCCGCCTGAAGCGCGAGGCGCTCGAGCCGGCTCTGCATGAGTTCCGGGTGATCGGGGTGACGCTCGAACGGGAACATGATGTCGCGCCAGATGCCGCGGCTCGACGGATTGTGTGTATAAGGCTCATAGAATCTGGCGGAGCTGTTACCCATGATGCCGTCAATCCACGCCTTAACCGCGCCGAATCGTATCCACTCGTCACCGAAACCGACGCGTATCCCGAGCGCGGCCATAGAATCCCATTGATCGAGCGGCGGCCGATAGCGAACCCGTGCCGTCATCAGGCCCTTTTGTCTCAACTCCTTATATATGTCGACCTGATCGGGCGCCGAGGTGACGTCCGAATAACTCGTAACGCCGACGCGACTCATTTGTTCCCAGGCGCTCAGGGTTTCCTTGATACGCAGCTTCCTCGATGGCGCAGGAATAAGATCGGCGAACTGAGCCCGCACATTGTCTTGCACGAGTACCGTCGACTCGACGGCCGCTTTGACGGGATTGAACAATGCGCCGGTCGGCTCGCCATTGCCGTCACGTAATACGGCAATGCCGTCCGGGTCCGGGCTGCCTTTGCGAATCCCGGCGATCTCGAGCGCCCGGCTGTTGGCCAGATAGACCTTTCGGTCGAATCGATTGACGAGCACCGGGCGACCCGCAGTAAATCCGTCGATCATCCGTTTATCGGGCAGAAACAGATTGCCGTAGGGGTCGTCCGGATTAACCTCGGCGCCGGCTTCAGCAACATCGCCGGCCGCCCAGGTCTCATAGGCGGACCAGTCCCCACCCGTGATCCAGCTGCCGGCCGGATAGCGCTCATCGACCGCTTTGATGCGGGCCGTGAATTCCCGTTCACCGGACACGTCGAGCAGATTTAGACCGTAAAGCAGGCGGCCCGTCTGATCGAAGTGCACGTGGTTGTCATTGAAGCCGGGAAGGAGTAATTTCCTTTTTAAATCAATTAATTGTGTATCATTATTAATGTAACTACTTACATCTTTTTCGGACCCAACAAAGAGGATTTTGCTGTCTGAAACCGCAATCGCCTCGGCTCGCGGATTGTCCGGGTCCACCGTCCAGATTGCGCCATTCCGGAATACAATGTCGGCCTGCTCTGCACCGGCCAGCGCCGTTGCAGACAGGGCGGCCAGCGCTATAGCCAGATGCTTCATGCAGGAATTATTGCAGCGGGTATCCGGGTTCGCTCGGCAGCTTGCCGTCGACCCGGACCACCTTTACCTCGTCTGACACGTCGTTGGCGCGCATAAATGATATGGAGCCCGGTATCGCGACGACGAGCTCCAGGGTCATGTCCGTGCTGAAAACGATCTTCGGCCCGCGGGGTACCTCTGCCCGGAACATCTTGCCGATCCAGTACTGGCGAAACTGCGCCTCGGACATCTGATAGATCCTGTTCAACACGAAGTCGCGCTCGTCGGATTGCGGTGCCCGGACCAGCAAGATGATGCGTTTCCGGTTTCGCCAGAACTGCTGATCGGCCAGAAAAACGCTGCGAAGATCTTCAATTGACAGATTATCGACCTCGGTATCCTTGTGCACGACGATGGCGATCGCGCTCGAAGCTGCAATCTCCTGCGCGATCGATGCAAACGGCAGCAACATCAATGCGGTCAGGCAGACACATAGCCGCCTGAAGCCGACACTTCGCTCATTAATTGGTGTTGCCCTGTTCATTGTCATCACAGTTTCGCCAGCACGAATGATACCTGCAGGCGGAAATTATTCTCGCGCGGCCCATTGTTGAATTCTTCGTTTCTGTATTCTGCTTTCAACGCAGCCCAGGGATTGAAGTCCCAGCGCACGCCCAGTATACCGGCTTCGTGGTCCAGCCCTTCGCTGCCAAGCAATGGATCGGTGAGGTCGATTTCCTGGTTTTCGAAACGCAAATAAGGTTTCCAATCATCGTGATCGCCTTTCAGCCGATAGGCAAACTGTGCGTACCAGGCATTGACGTCGCCTTCATCGCTGCTGTCGAGCACCGACTCATGGTTTGAGTGCAGATACTCGATAATGATTTCGGGAGATTCCTTGGTCCACGCTGCGTGTGCGGAAAATGTGCTTTCCTTTACGTTCGGATCTGTCTCGAGCTCTACTTCGTCATTGTAATAGCCAATGCCGAACTCCAGACCATAGAATTTCTTGGGACGGGAGTTGAACTGCAACATCCAGGCTTTATCGCCGTTGATATCACCCGCATCGCCCGCCCTCGCAATGTTCGCGTGTCGCCCGTTACCATAACCGGCTCTGTACACGAGCCCCAGATTGGTAACCGGAATATTTCCCTCCAGCAATACGCCGACGAAATGAATGGGTACCAGCTTCGAGCCGAATTTGACCATTTCCGGTCTGGACGTCGTGGTTTGCAGCCAGGAACCATGGTGAAATGCCGAATTCCAGTAGCCAATTGGCGTGTGGTACCGACCCGCGGAGAGCTTGAAGCTGTCTGAAAAATCGTATTTGACGATCATGCGTTCGACTTCAAACGAATATTCCGAATCCTTGCCGGTCGCAGTGAACTCGCCAAAGACACTCAAAGAGTTGCCAAGCGATGCTCTCAGGTGGGCTACCGCCTGGCCGATCACGAAACCGTCCTGATTGCTGGCGTCCTTGGAGATGTAGCTGATCTCCCCGAAGCCGATTACGCCAAACTCCGGAGCTGTAGGGTCTCCGGTGCTCGTTACTTCATAGGATTGCCCTCTCGATACCGATACCAGCCCGATGCTGCTGCAAAGCAGGATGACGGCATACGTAAGTGCAGAAAATCTCATGGTTTTTCAGCGGCTAGAGGAGTTCGCCAAATAGTTGATAAGCGCCCGGATAGTACCGGCTTTTCGCCGAAACTGCCAAGCCCGGAGGCCCCTGCTTGCTATACTTCCGCATCACGCAACGAAAGCAGAAGTACTAAGAAGAATGGCGTCGAGAGCAACATCCGTCTGGCTGCCCAGAGTCCTGTTCGAATCCATGCTGATCATCATCAGTATTCTGGTCGCTTTGGGGCTCGACGAGTGGCGTAATGACCGGCGGGACGCCGAGAATATCGAGCACGCTTTGTCCAATTTTGTCGGTGAGATTCAGCAAAACAGGGCCCGCGTTGAAGATGCCGCACCGTTCAATCAGGGGCTGCGTCACGTCCTCAACCGGAGACAGGAAGTCCAGGCCATCGAGACAGTCGCGACTTTCGTCAACATCATCGAGAGTTACAACCCGGTCATTCTGCAATCGACCGCCTGGGAGACCGCAATAGCAACCGGCGCGCTGGTCAAGATGGATTACAACCTGGTATCCGCGCTGTCACTTACCTACAGCCTGCAGAACCGCTACCAGCAGGTCAGCAGAACCGGGATGTCGGAATTGACGAGCCCGCAAAATCTTTCTGAAGACAAGCTGAATCTTGCCGTCTACAACGCCATTCGCTACCTGGATGATGTTACGGGCATGGAAACGGAACTCGGCGGCGTCTATGCCGAGGCGGAAGCAGTCGTTCGGGATGCGATCAGCAGGCTTGGCAAGGAGCCGTCATCGGCGCCCGAATCCCTCGCACAGGACACGGCACATCCCTGATCTACTCGATCGGCATCAGTGACATCGCACCAACGACCAGGGCTTCGACACCGGATTTGATGCTCGGCTCCGGTTCGATCCAGAACAAAGGGGAGTGATGTGAAGGCGCAGTGTCGATATCCTCGCGCGGTGTTCCTCCGACATCGAAATAAACACCCTTGACGCCCAACCCCTCCTCGACGAAGTAGGCAAAATCCTCTGCACTAATACTGTCTCGCGGCCCCGCAATTACGAATCCAAGGCTGACCAGTTCGGCTATACCGTGGTGTATGGTTCGAGGAACCCGGACAGCGACAAAGCCAGGGCGTTGCTTGAGCGGACCGGCGCCAATGCCCGTGTTGCGACTCAGAAAGAAGCCGCTCAGGCCGGAGATATCGTCGTGACGGTAGTCCCGTGGCCGGCAATGGAGACGGCCGCTCAGAATCTCGGCTCGCTTGACGGGAAGATCATCATCGATTCTTCAATGCCCTCTGATGCCGGGGAGGACGGCTACTACATCTCCCTGGTCGAAACCTCGAGTGCACAGATGATCCAGGCCTGGAACCCGGGGGCCCGGGTGGTAAAGGCGTTTGCAGCGCTGGCCAGCTATGTCATCGACGACCCGGATGTTGTCGGCGGACCCGTCACAGTACCGATCGCATCGGATGATCGTGCGGCCAAGGAAGAGGTGGGGCGTATCGTTGCGGCCATGGGCCTCGATTCGGTCGACGGCGGTCCCCTGCGTATGTCACGGGAAATCGAAGCATTGCAACGCCTCTATATGGTGCCATTGCTGCAAGGCCGTAGAGCTGCGTGGGAAATCTACAATCGCCGCAGTTATTTCTGGGAGTGCCTGTGGCCGGCGGAGAGCTGGGTTGAAAAGCCGCTCATCGATGCTGGCAACCTCGCCGAACTTCCGGAGACACAGGGACCGCCGAAGGAATGTCCCGGCGACCAATAAGGATAAGAACTCAAGTAAGTACTAGCCGAAAATATTCGGGCTAGCTACGGATTTTCCGTAGCTTGCTGGTTTCCTATGCTGAAGTCGGGATGGAAATCGGAGAAATTTCCAGATCGACGATGAAAAAGCGCGAGAAAGCCGGTGACTTCCTGCTACCGAATGCACGCACCTATATCCTTGCCGGAGATTCTGCCGAGATACGCATTTTTCTGGCGCAACGCAGATTCGGCGCATGGACGGAAGTTGCAGCCCTGAACAATCCTGACGCGAGAATGCGTGAACAGGACCGGGTAACAGACAGGCCCGGTCGCGCGTTCGACAGTTTCGGCAAGGGACGCCATGCCATGGCGCCCGAGGAAACAGGCCGGCAGCACGATATTCAACGATTCGCCCACGACGTCGCCGCCTTTCTCAACAAAGGACTGTCGGCCGACGATTTTGACTATCTCGTGGTCATTGCAGACCCGACATTTCTTGGCGCCCTGAGGAAAGAACTCTCGGCAGCATTAAACAAACGCGTGAAGCTCGAGATGCCGATTAACCCGACCGGTTACGACGCTGGGAAACTGAAGTCATTGCTTACGTAGCTGTAATTTACGATTGGAGCATCCAATGAGCCATCAAGGCAAAATTCTCGTAGTAGTAGAGCTCGACAATATGCCCGGTGCGGTCGTCAGGCGTGCGGCATGGCTTGCAAACCTGCTCGGCTGTGATCTTGATCTTGTACTTTGTGATTCTTCAGCGAGCGTGTTGGGAGACGGCTTTTTTGTCTCGAACGAAGCCAGGGAGATTGGCCAGAAAATACGTCAGGCACAGGATGAAATGGTTGACGACCTGGCCGAGGAAGCCAGGAAAGAAGGCGTAACGGTTGCGACCGACGTGCTCGTTGAGCGCCCGATCGCCGACGCCATTATCGAACGCGCCGAGGAATACGGGCCCGATTTCGTCGTGAAAGGGACGCATTACCATAGCGTCGCAGAACGGGCGATCATGGTTGATACGGACTGGCAACTGATTCGTGCCTGCCCCTACCCGTTGTGGCTGGTCAAAGCCGGTGATTTTCAGGAAAAGCCTTTTTTTATCGCGGCAGTCGATCCGACACACGAACACGACAAGCCCGCGGCGCTTGATCACGCCATCATCAAAGCAGCCAGATCTATCGCCGAGCCGGCCGGTGCAGATCTGCATCTGCTGCATACCTACGAACGCCTCGTCGGCATCGGATCTGAAGCCAACAAGACATTCAAGGCGATTAGATTACCGATCGATGAGATCGACCAACGGATGCAAAAAGAGCATCGGGATGCACTGGACGCGCTTGCCGGTCAATACGGCTTCGACGACAAACACGTTCACCAGCTACCGGGCAAGACGCGCGAGGTTCTGCCGATGTTTGCGAGAGCCGATAATGCCGACCTCGTCGTCATGGGCGCCCTCGCCCGCTGGGGCATCAAACGGATGGTCCTGGGCAGCACGGCGGAGCGGGTGCTCGATCACCTGCCCTGCGACGTCTTGATCGTCAGAGCCGACTAACTACTCGCTGATGCCGACGAGGTCGAGGAAGAAGGCGTAGATCATCGCTGTTTCGCGTAGCGGCTGATAACGACCTGTCTTGCCGCTGTGGCCGGCGCCCATATCCGTGTAAAGCAGCAATCTGTTGTCATCTGTTTTGTTGGCGCGAAGTTTTGCCACCCACTTCGCCGGTTCCCAGTATTGCACCTGTGAATCGTGCAGGCCTGTGGTGGCGATAATGTTCGGATAGTTCTTTGCTTCGATCTGGTCGTAGGGTGAGTACGACAACATATAGTCGTGATCGACTTTCTCATTCGGATTGCCCCACTCATCGTATTCCGATGTTACGAGTGGAATATCCGGGTCGAGCATCGTCGTAACCACATCTACGAATGCGACGCCGATATCTATTCCCTTGTATAAATCGGGAGCCATGTTGGCGATCGCCCCCATCAACAATCCGCCGGCACTCGCCCCGGTCGCAAACATATATTCGGAAGACGTATAGCCCTGTTCGATCAGGTAACGTGTACAGTCGATGAAATCATTGAAGGTATTCTTTTTCCTGAGACCCCTGCCGTCGTAATACCATTTGCGACCCAGCTCCTCGCCACCTCGAACATGTGCAATGGCGAAGATGAAACCCCGGTCCAGGAGACTCAGCACCTCGTCGTCGAACTCCGGATAGATCGTATCGCCATACGAACCATATCCATACAGCAACAAGGGATTTCGGCCATTCTTTGTCATGCCCTTGCGATACACGAGAGAGACAGGAACCTTCGCGCCATCGCGGGCAGTCACGGACAGGCGTTCAGAAGCGTAATCGTCTTTGTCGAATCCACCGAGGACTTCCTCCTCTCTCAATAAGGTCTTCTCGTGGCTTGCCAGGTCGATTTCGAAGGTCGATGGCGGGGTCGTCATGGACTCGTAAATGAAGCGAAAATTCGCGGCCTCATACTCGTAATTGTCGTCGCCTTCGACCGTGTACACAGCTTCGTCAAATTCGACTCTTCTGTGCTCGCCGGTTCTTCGATCGATCGTGGCAATCTTCGTGAGACCATTCTCGTTTTCTTCCACGACGATGTAGTGCTTGAACACCGTAACGGTCTCCAGGAGCACATCCTCGCGATGCGGAATGACGACCTGCCAATTTTCCTTCGATGTCCTATCGACGGGTGTTTGCATCAACTTGAAATTCTCGGCATCGTCGTTGGTGACGATGTAGAAACGATCATCTCCATCAGTCACCGCGTACTCATGCTTGTCCTGTCTCGCAAGAAAAAGTGTCGGCGACCCATCAGGATTTCCGGCGTCGAGAAAATACTCTTCGGACTCGTCGGTACTCTCGGTCGTTATGTACAGAAATCGTTCTGATAAGGCCTTGCTGACATATACATTGAAAGTCTCATCATTTTCTTCATAGATCAGTTCATGCGAGTCCGATTCGATTGCATGCCGGTAAACGCGATCCCATCGCAGTGTTTCGGGATCCTGTTTAACGTAGAAGACCGTCTTGCTGTCACCAGCCCACTCGAAGTTATCGCTTATGTCGGCAATGCTGTCGTCCAGCAATTGCCCGGTCTCGAGATCGACGAAATGTAGCGTGTAAAAGCGACGCCCAGCGGTGTCCACCGGGAAAGCGGCGTAACGATTATCGGGGCTGGGCTCGAACTCCTCGACATCAAAATAATCATGCCCTGCCGCGATCTCGTTGACATCGAGAAGGATCTCCTCAGCGGCCTCCAATGAGCCTTTCTTGCGGCAGTAGATCGGGTACTCGCGGCCTTTCTCGAAGCGCTCGTAATAGAAGTAATCGCCATATTTGTAGGGGACGGACTCCTCTTCCGGCTGCGTCCGAGACTTCATTTCCCGGAACAGTTTCTCCTGAAGGTCTTGCGTATGCGCCATGACTTCCGTCGTATATGCATTTTCCTCCTCGAGATACGCGAGCACCGCCGGATTTTCCCGCTCATTGAGCCAGAAATAGTCGTCTACCCTCACATTGTCATGTATCGTGAGCTTTGTCGGTTTCTTTGCGGGCTTCGGCGGACTCAATGTGTCGTCAGCACAGGAGCACAACAGCAGGGCCACCGACACTCCGAGAATCTGGAGTCGAAGTATCATCGAGTGTCGGGCCTGATTTCTGTCGCGTAAGTATGATCGGGAACCGGAAATAGGAATCGAATCGAAGAATAAAGCGTGAGGCGGCTGACAGCTACCGCAATTTCGGAAATTCTGTACCAGCCAGGGAACTGAGGCTAGGATTCGCAGAACGTATCAATTAGTCTTTGCGATAACAATAATAATTCAGGAGATAACACTGTGAAATTCCTTGATAATCTCGCACCGCATATTCACTGGCTTCTACGGCTGTCGCTTGGCGCCACCTTTATTGTCCACGGCCTGCCGAAGATTCCACCGGATAATTTCGTGCAGATGTCAGGCCTGCCTGTCATCGTCGCCTGGGCAGTTGGTCTGGGTGAAATCGCGGCCGGCATTACGTTGATCGTCGGCAAGTTCACGGACGAAAGAGTGACGCGCCTCGGCGGCCTGATCGTCGCCATCATAATGATTGGCGCAATCGTACTTGTTCATGCCAAGAATGGCTGGAACGGTTCGAATGGAGGCATGGAATTTCAGGTCCTGATGCTTGGCGTCGGATTGTTATTTCTGACCAAGGGCAACAAAGTCTAGAAATTCAGGCCAATGCCGGGGCGAGGACTTCCCGGACGAAATGTTCGATGCTGCGAGGCGCATGACCGGTCATGCGCTCGACGTTGTCTGTCACGAAGTCGCCCCAGCCTTCGCTATAGGCTTGCGAGTAGTCACGCATCAGCGTCGATATCCACTCGTCGAGGCCGGCGCGCAACATCGATTCCATGACCGCTTCCGGGGCGACCGGAATATATTTGATCGTGCGCCCGCTCACATCGCTGAGGACTTTCGCGACATCATGGAAGCTGATGCATTCCGGACCGCTGAGTTCGATGATTTGATTGTCGAAATGATCACTCACCGTCGCACTTACGGCGCAATCCACGATGTCACGCACATCCATCATGCCGAATCTGGCATCCCCCATAGCCGCGAAAAGCGATGATTCCTTGTTAATCGATTCGAGCAGCATGAACAGGTTCTGCATGAAATAGTTCGGCCGCAGGATGACGTAACTGAGCCCCGATGACTCAAGTTCCTCATCCGAGGCAGCATGCAGTCGGGTGTTTTCTGTCGGCCCATCGGGCGACGCCTTGATCGCCGAGACTCGTACGACCTTGCTGACACTCGATTCCTTGCAAATCTTCAGGACATTGCTGTTCTGCTCGACAGCCTCCGGGCCCGCAGGCGCGATCAATACCACTGTATCGATGTCTTTCGTGGCCTTGCGAATCGACCGACGGTCATCGAAGGTGCCAATCGCGAGTTCTGCGGTAGCATTTGCCAAGGGCTCGGCTTTTCTCTGGTCGCGAACGAATGCGCGCACCGAGACGCCATCCCGCCCCACCAGAGAAATCACAAGCTGGGCGCCGATGCTGCCCGTCGCCCCCGTTACCAATACGTTTTTCGACATTCCTGCTCCCTTGCTAGAATCCAGAGCCGTGCATAGGAGCGCCTTGTGGCCGCGGCCCGAAATATCGTCTAAGGTAATCGAATAACAAAATGATTCAAGGGGGATAGATCATGGATCGCCGTCGTTTTTGCCAGACCGCTGTCGGGGCCGCTGTAGCCGCCTCATTACCAACGAGCCACGCCATCGCAGCCGCCCTTCAGGCGCTTACCACCGTCGCAGGTGACATCAACGGAATCACCGGCGATGGCAATGATGTCGTTCTGAAACAAGCTGATGTTCAGGAACTGAGCGACAGCCTGCGTGGGCGCCTGCTGTTACCCGGAAACGACGGATACGACGAAGCCAGGGCCGTTCTCAACGGCGGCATTGACCGGTATCCGGCACTGATCGTGCAGCCAAGCGGTGCTACGGATGTCAGTCATGCCGTGAATTACGCACGTGAAAACAGTCTGATAACCGCCGTCAAATGTGGCGGACACAGCACCTCCGGGAAGTCCACCTGCGACGGTGGCCTGCAGATCGATTTATCGAGTTACAGGAATTGCGAGGTCGATCGTAAGAATCGCATTGCTCATGTCGCCGGCGGGAGCCTCCTCGGCGACATGGATCATGAATCCATGGCGCACGGCCTGGTTACGACAGCCGGCACTGTATCGCACACGGGTGTTGGCGGACTAACTACGGGCGGTGGATTCGGTCGTGTGGCCCGTCGATACGGTCTCGCACTCGATAATGTGATGGCAGTAGATGTCGTAACTGCCGACGGCCAGCTGAGGCATGCCAGCAAGGAAGAAAATCCGGATCTTTACTGGGGCGTACGCGGCGGCGGCGGCAATTTCGGTGTCGTTACCAATTTTCACTTCAAGCTTCATCCGATGCAGCGCACCGTTGTCGGCGGCGATATTCTCTTTCCCGTGGCACAGGCCCGGGACGTGATGAAATTCTTTGCCGCGTACTATGAGAGCATCCCGGATGAACTCTATGCAGATCTCGGCCTGATTTCGTCCGCAGGGGGCAATGGTGACTTCGTCATGATCCACCTTTGCTACTCCGGTCCGGAAAAGGAAGCATCGAAATGGGTTGATCCGGTTCGCAACGCCGGTACGCCGGTCGTGGATGGCATCAAGGCAATGGACTACGTCGCCCTGCAGAAACTTTGGGATGAGACAGACCCGCGGGCGACTGCAAGTTACATCAAGTCAGGCTTCGTTACCCGCATCAGCGACGAGCTGATCGACGCCCTGATTGGCGGACTCGAACCGCATCCGGATCGCAGCGCGATGGCGTATTTCCAGTGCGGCGGTGGCGCCGTGGGCAGAGTGCCAACCGACGCCACAGCATTCCCACACCGCTATTCCAGACATGACATGTTTGGCTCTATTTCATGGAAGACGGGTGCGGCGTCTGAGGAGCATGTTGCTTACCTGAGGCAATACTGGTCGACGCTGGAACAGTATACGCGAGGCTTCTATGTCAACGACTATTACGAAGCGACGCAGGAAACCCTGAATAAGAACTACCAGGGCAATTATGAGCGCCTGGTCGCGGTCAAAAACAAGTATGACCCGACCAATCTATTCCGTCTGAACGCCAACGTCATGCCGACCGTGTGAAGAAGTAAATCTATAAATAGTTGTTTTTATTATAAAAATGGATAAGTCTCTGCCGCAGCCACCGTCATTTCTCGTGTGGCTCTGAATCCACCCATTTAGGACAATGGCTGACCACGTTCCCTGCTAGACTTGGCGTTCCGCCGAGGCATAGGGGGTATGCCTCGAAATCCAGACGGACCTACTACTCAAAAACAAGACTCAAGGAGTAGCATCATGGGACGCGCATTAGCATTCTTGTACGGCGTCGTTTGTTACGCCATTTTCTTTCTGACGTTTCTTTATCTTTACGGCTTCCTGGCGAACATACCGCAGCTGCCAAGAACGATTGACGTTGGGGGACCCGCGGCCGGCACAACGATAGCATTACTGATCAATTTTGGGCTGATCGCATTATTCGGTTTGCAACATACGGTCATGGCGAGGCCGGGGTTCAAAGAGAAGTGGACGAAGATTGTTCCGGTAGCCATCGAACGCAGCACCTATGTGCTGATTACGAGCCTGCTTCTGATCCTGTTGTACTGGCAGTGGCGGCCAATGACCGGGACGGTGATCTGGCAGGCTGACGCCACCTGGACCCAGTATCTGGCATGGGCCGTGTTCGTCGGAGGCTTGCTCGTCGTGTTGTTGTCAACGTTCATTATTGACCACTTCGACCTGTTCGGACTGAGGCAGGTGTGGCTCAATCTTCGGCAGAAGACGTACACGCACTCGCCATTCAAGGTCACTTTCTTCTACAAGTTTGTGAGACACCCACTGTACGTCGGCTGGTTAATGACATTCTGGGGAACGCCGAGCATGACACTGGGTCACCTGATGTTTGCCGTATTGATGAGCGGCTATATTCTGATCGCAATCCGTTACGAAGAACGTGACCTCGCTCGTATCCTCGGCGAGGACTACGTTAATTACAAGCAAAAGGTACCAATGCTCGTGCCAAAACTCGGTAAGAGCCACGAGACGATTAAAGGAGCGGGGTCTGGCGGCGGCGAGGAACCGCTGTCGCACTAGGGAATGCATACCGCCCGCCGTAAACGCGGGCGATACCTCTGCTAATCCTGCTCGCCCTCGGCCAGCGCTTCGAGGCGGGCTGCCTCGAACTCATCGCCGGCATTCCAGGTCGGCATTTCATCGGCATTTGCGATTGCGAGACCGGTCCAGAATCCGAGCTGCGCGTCGACTACTGCGCCGTCGAAGTTCCAGCTGTCATCGTATTCGTCTGACGGCTGGTGGTAGTTGACCTCGGTGAAGTGATCGATCTGGGCTTTACCCCACCCTTGCGGACGATCGACGAAATCCATGCCCGGATCGAGATAAACGGCCGGTACTCCGATTTTGGCAAAACTGAACTGGTCGGAGCGATAAAAATAACCGCGACTCGGGAACTGATCCGGCTTGACTTCACGTCCCTGCTCTTCAGAAATCATTTGCACGAGTTGATCAAGTGTCGATTTGCCGAGCCCGACGAATGTGACGTCGTGCGTGTGTCCCCAGATATTGCCGCCGTCGTAGTTGATGTTTGCTGCAATCTTACCGCTCGGGAAGGTCGGATTTTTTGCATAATATTCGGAGCCCAGCAGGCCCTGTTCTTCCGCACCGACGAGCGCGATCAGTACAGAGCGGCGTGGCGCTTCCGGCAGAGCTTTCATACCCTGCCCTATCGCCATGACGACGCCAACACCCGATGCGTTGTCATAGGCGCCGTTGTAAATTGCGTCGCCTTCATCGTTCGGCTTGCCTATTCCCAAATGGTCATGATGCGCCGTGTAGATGACGACCTCGTCTTTGAGTTCCGCATCACTACCGGGAATCAATCCCAGTACGTTGGCCGATTTTGTACGAACAATATCGACATCCATTCCGATCGATGTCGTAATGCCGAGCGGAACGGGCTCGAAATCGCGGTTGTCTGCCGCCTCTCGAAGTGCATCGAGATCATGCCCGGCCAGTGCGACCAGCTTGCGGGCCGCGTCCTCGACCATCCAGGCGGTAATCTGGCTGCGTGGCTCATCACCCGACGGCAATTCGAACTGCGGGCCCGTCCCCGATGTCTGAAGTACCTGGAATGGATAACCGGCGGAAGGGGTCGTATGAATGATGATGGCACCGACGGCGCCCATTGCCGCGGCTTTCTGATATTTGTAATCCCAGCGCCCGTACCAGAGCCTCGTCTCTCCACCAAACAGGTCGGGGTCCCATTCGGGATCATTGTTCATGATCAGCAATACCTTGCCGTTCAGATCGTGGCCTTTGAAATCATCCCAATCGAACTCGGGCGCCTGGATCCCGTAACCGACGAATACGACTTCCGCATTTTCGAATTCGGCACGATCAGCCTGAATGCCGCTGTTGACGATGAAGTCGTCCCATTGCCTGAACGTCAGCCCGCTGTCGCCAAGAGAGAAAGTCCAGGTGTCCGGCTGATCTGAATCGACACTCACGAGCTCAAATGGCTGTTCCCAGCTGCCATCTTCGCCACCCGGCTCCAGACCCAGGGCCTCGAGTTCTGCGGCGAGATACTTTCTTGCCGCTTCATCGCCGCGGCTGCCGGGCCCGCGGCCCTCATAGCGATCATCTGCAATCTCTTTGACGATTTTGCGGATGAACTCTCCGGAAATCTGACTGGCCGCGTGCTCGGCGGCCGTATTGCCCGCCCCTTCTTCCACGGTCGCGGCAGCAACCGGGTCATCGGCCGGCGGCTCGCTCTGACTACAGGCCGCAAGCAGCAAAGCGATGAATATGGACAAACAGATATTTTGCTTTTTCACGGCGAATTCCCCACCGGCGGATTCAAAGGCCGGCAACCTTATCACAGCTGGTACCCGGTTCCGGACGATCAGTTGAAGATCTCAGACAGGAAATCCTGCATGGCGTTCCACGAACGGCGGTCCGCATTCGCGTCATAGACCGTGCCGAAATCCGGATCGTTAGCCTCCGGATTGGTGAATGCATGCATCGTATTGCCATAGCCGTGAATCTGCCAATCGGCGTCCATAGCGGAGAGTTCCTCGGCGAGCGAGACGACCTGGTCAGGTGTGGCCATCGGATCGTCCCAGCCGTGCAGTGCCAGAATCCTGGCCTTGATCTTGTTGCCCTCGGTGTTGCCTGGAGGAACGAACAGACCGTGGAAGCTGACGACCCCGTTGACATCGGAGCCCGACCGCGCGAGATCGAGAACGCACAAGCCACCGAAACAAAACCCGATCGCCGCAATTCGGTTCTCGTCTACTTCGTCGAGATCGTTCAACACCTTGACCGCATTCTGCATTCGGTCCTGCAGCATGCCGCGATCTTCGAGAAATGGTTGTATCAATGCGCTGTTCTCTTCCTTGCTAGTGCCGAGCACGCCTTTGCCGAAGTTATCAATCGCAAAACCAACATAACCGAGTTTCGCC
>Ga0255052_10001519_pt1 | contig 17409 bp, 13 predicted proteins | sample JV7_2_21_MG_FD_188632 | JGI IMG/M metagenome (GOLD analysis project Ga0255052, IMG submission 188632) | Seawater microbial communities from Jervis Inlet, British Columbia, Canada - JV7_2_21 | ecosystem: Environmental > Aquatic > Marine > Inlet | place: Canada: British Columbia | collected...
CGGCTACCGGTCGCGATGACGAGGCGGTCATAGTCAATTGACTGACCCTCTGCTGTGCGAACCGATTGAGCGGTCCGATCGATTGCCGTTACTTTAGTGTTCAGCTGAACATCAATATTCGGCTCGTCGTAAAAGCTTTGCGGCTTGAAATACAGTCTTTCGGCCGGCATTTCGCCCGCAAGGTATTTTTTCGACAGTGGCGGACGCTGATATGGATACCATGACTCTTCGCCCAGCAAGGTGATCAGGCCCTCGTACTTCTTCTGCCGCAAGGAGGCAACGACCTGGCCTGCCGCGTGCCCGGCACCCACAATGACAACGTTTTTCATACGCAGAATTCTACGTGTTGCGGATGATCGATGACAGCACCCTTAAATTTCAGCCGTCGCTCCGCTATCCTTCGGCATCCAGTCAGAAGCGGCAATGGTCATGAAATCAAAAGCGATAAGGATTCACGAATATGGCGGACCCGAAGTTCTCCGGTTCGAAGAGGTTCCGGTGGCGGAGCCCGGTGAAGGTGAGGCACGTATCCGGCATACCGCGATCGGTCTGAATTATATTGATACCTACCATCGCATTGGCCTGTATCCAATGGAGCTGCCTACGGGGCTTGGCAGTGAGGCTGCCGGCGTCATCGACGCAGTGGGTCCTGGCGTAACGGACGTCAAGCCTGGTGATCGGGTTGTGTACACCGGCCGGCCTGCGGATTCCTATTCAGAGCACAGAAATTTTCCGGCCGGGCAGTACGTGCCGATTCCGGACGATGTAACAGATGAGCAGGCTGCCGCGGTTTTCCTGAAAGGGTTGACGGCCTGGTACCTGTTAAGACGCAGTTACAAAGTCCAGGCGGGCGACCCGATACTTTTATACGCTGCCGCGGGCGGCGTTGGTTCGCTGGCAAGCCAGTGGGCAAAAGAGCTCGGCGCAACTGTTATCGGCGTTGTCAGTACCGATGCAAAAGCAGAGATGGCTCGCGCCAACGGTTGCGATCACATCATCATGGCAGATAACCCGGACGTTGCCGGGGCTGTTCGCGAATTGACTGGTGGGGAGGGCGTTGCCGCCGTTTACGATTCGGTTGGTAAAGACACGTTCATGACATCGCTGGATTCATTGCGGCCGCACGGTGTAATGGTGACCTTTGGAAATGCGACTGGTCCGGTTGACCCAATCGCGCCGGTTGAGCTTGCCAAAAGGGGCTCGTTGTATCTGACTCGACCAATTCTTTTCGACTTCATTGCCACCCGTGATGATCTGTTGAGGGCATCTGCGGCGCTCTTTGATGTCGTTGCCCGCGGGGCAGTCAGGATCATCATCAATCAACGATACGCGCTGAAAGATGCGGCGGAGGCGCATAGAGATCTCGAGGCCAGGAAAACGACCGGCTCGACGATTCTTCTGCCAGATTAATTTGCTTTTCAGTCAGGGAGTGATCGGCGCCAGCGGCCAGAGAATCGGCAGCAGGAACATCACCGTGATGAAAACAACGATCGTCAGCGGGACGCCGACTTTGATGTAGTCGACAAAGCGATATCCGCCCGGACCCATGACGAGAATATTGGCAGGGTGCGAAATCGGGCTTGTGAAGCTCGCGGACGCCGCCATGGCGACAGCCATCATCGCTGTTTCGGGAGCAAGTCCCATTTCAGCCATAGCTGACAGCACGATGGGCGACATCAACACCACCAGGGCAGCAGTAGGAATGATCATCGTCCCCATTGCCGTCAGGACGTACAGGCCGGCAATGACCGGCCAGGGTCCTGAATCACCGAGCAGCAGCATTACCTGGTCGGCAAGGTAGGCTGCCGCGCCCGTGTCCTGCATGGCGACTCCCAGCGGAAGCATGCCGGCGATGAGAAATATGGCACGCCAGTCAATGGCGCGATAGGCCTGCTCCATGGACAGACATCCGGTCAGCACCATGATGCTGCCGCCGACCACGGCAGCGATTGAGATTGGCGCGTATCCGGCCATCACGCTGAGTACCACGGCAAGCATAATGAAGGCAGCCAGCGGCGCGCGCCGGGTATCGGGCGGCGCCTGGCCAAGCGGCGTCAATATCAGGAAATCAGAATCGTCACTTAGGAGCTGCAGGCGGTCGCGGGGGCCGAGCATGAGCAGCGCGTCGCCGATCTGCAGGCGTTCATCCGCCAGTTCAACGCCGATGGGTCCACCCTCACGCCAAATGCCGGCGAGCTCGATGCCATAGCGTTCACGGAAATTCAGCTCGCCAACCGTTTTGCCAGCAAGGCTTGAGCGAGGATCCAGTGTTGCATCCATCAGCGTCAGGCGCTCGGACTCCAGGGAACCCAGGTTCGCCGTCACTTTGGTTTCGACGTCCAGTTCCTGAAGGCCACGCAAGACGTCGAGATCTTCGTGCTGGCCTTCAATGAGCAGCAGATCTCCGCCCTCCAGGACTTCGTCGCCGCGCGGCATGACTTTGAGACTGCCGTCGCGAAATATGGCTACAACCCGAAAATCGAAGACGTCCGCAAGGCGGCTTTTTTCAAGAGTCGCTTCCGCCAGGTCACTGAATTTTGGCAGGCGGACGACGAACATTCGCTCGTCCGTGTTGTATTGTTCGCTGAGATCGTCTTCCGTCAGCAACCGGACGTCGCTGAAATCGGCAAAGCGGTCAAGCTCTGCAACGTCTTCAATCTCACCCTGAACGAGTATCCGGTCCCCGGCCCTTAACGGAACATACGTCAGATTGGTCAGACGGAACGTATTGCGACGGTAGATGCCCACGACGCTGACATTGAAGCGGCTGCGAAAACCAGCGTGCCGGATGAGTTCTCCGACGAGTACAGACCCTTCGGCAATATCAACTTCGGCATATGCGATCTTGGCCGCAACCATGGATTTAAGCACTGGCGCTTCGCGTTCGATGACGAGGTCACTCCATCGTTGCAGCTCGCGAAACTGATTGACACGCCCCTGCACGAGGATGCCATCACCGCCACGAAGCACGGTTTGCCGGCCCGGCAAGGTTTCGCTACGACCGTAGCGGGTCAGCGCAAGGATAATGAGGCCGGTCGCCGATCCGATGCGGGTTTCGCTGAGCGTTTTGCCGACCAGGATGGAATCCATGGGCACGCGCAACATGAACGTACGTTCCTGCAATTTATAGCGGTTACGCAGGCTTCGCTGGCTATGATGCTTGCTGCGTTCAGACTTGGTCTTCGGCAGCAGGAAGCGACCGACGAGCGCGACGAAGGCTACGCCGACCACCATAATCGCGCCGCCGATTGGCGTGAAATCAAACAGCGCAAATGGCTGGTAGCCATTCTGGGTCATCGCTTCACTGATCAGCAGGTTGGGTGGCGTGCCGATCATGGTCATGAGGCCACCTAACAAAGTTGCGTAAGCGAGTGGCATTAGCAGGCGTGACGGGGAAATGCGCGTACGTCGGGCAACCTCAACGACAACCGGGAGCATCAGCGCCGCAACACCAATGTTGTTCATGAAGGCAGAAAGCACGGCGGCGGTGATCATGATCACGACAATCATTGCGATTTCGCGACGGCCTGCGAGTCGCATGACCTGACGACCGATGACATTTGCGATACCGGTTCGGGTCAGGCCTTCACTGAGGATGAACATTGCCCAGACCGTGATTACGGCGCTGTTCGAGAATCCTGCGAATGCCTGATTGGTCGTGACGAGGCCGGAGACAGCCAGCGCACAAAGCACCAGCAGTGCTACCAGATCCATTCGAATGACTTCGCTAACAAATAGAATTAGCGAGATAGCCAGAATGCCTAATACGAGTGCGATCTCAAATGTCATTAACCGCTGCGGCCTGTACTACGTAGAAGTCATCGTTGAGAATGTGATGGATTTATACATGACCAACATAGCATGAGCCAACGAGCGGCTGGCGGCAAATGACAAAGTCACAAATATATGAGCCAAAGCGTGGGTCTGTCGATGTCCGGGTGGACGTCCGCGGCGTTGGCTATCACCTTCTTGAGTGGGGAGATCGGAACAATCCGCTCCTTATGATGCTGCATGGCTGGGGCGACTGTGCAGCGTCGTTCCAGTTTCTGGTCGATGAACTCAGGGAGGACTGGTTTGTCGTAGCGCCTGATTGGCGCGGGTTTGGCCGTTCACCATTGGGCCGCGAGCTATTGGTTTCCGGATTACCTGGCCGATCTTGATGTCCTCCTCACGCATTATCAGCCCGAACAGCCCCTGCACTTGCTGGGGCATAGCATGGGCGCCAATGTCGCCGGCCTTTATGCCGGTGTTTTCCCTGAGCGCGTACAGTCGTTAATCAATATCGAGGGTTTTGGGCTCACCGATGGTGATCCGTCTAATGCACCAGCGAATTACAGGCGTTGGATAAGCCAAAGCCGAAAGACGCCGGTTCATTCGATTTATCAGTCTTTCGAAGAACTCGCCGACCGAATTCTCAAACGAAATCCTGCGATGAGTCGCGACAAGGCGATTTTCATTGCGCAGCATTGGGCAGCGACAGACAATGATTCGGTCGTTCTACGAGCAGACCCTGCCCATAAACTACCGAACGCGGTTCAGTATCGACGCGCTGAAGCAGAGGCCTGTTGGCAAAATGTGACGGCCCGGGTGTTACTCGTCGTCGGTGAAGATACCGATTTCACGGCTGCCGCCAAAAGCTGGATTGATCCTGATGAATCCGCGCATCCTTTTCGAAACGAGCAGACCGCTGTCATCCCTGGCTGTGGCCATATGGTTCACTTTGAGCAGCCAGCCAGACTGGCTGAAGCGATTGAGGGATTCCTTCACGCCGACTCCGCTGTGGTTGTGTAAATATATCCAGTACTGTATAAAAACCCAGTTATGGGTGATGCTGCTGAATTACAGACTGACTATCTTGGACGGCTGAATCCGGCTCAACGGCAGGCCGCGTCCTACGGGCAGAAAAAAACCGACAGCGGCTTTCAGTCGGGCCCACTCCTTGTTATTGCCGGTGCGGGCACTGGCAAGACCATGACGCTGGCGCATCGCGTCGCGCACCTGATCATCCAGGGTGTCAATCCCGAGCGTATTCTGTTGCTGACATTTACCCGGCGCGCAGCTCAGGAAATGATTCGCCGCGTAGAAGTAATTGTCCGCCATGCACTACGCAGTGAAAACGATCCGCCGATGACCAAAAACGTTCTAACCTGGTCGGGGACGTTTCACTCAGTTGCAAACAGGTTATTGCGCCGTTACTCGCACAACCTGGACCTTGATCCGGGATTTTCGGTGCTCGATCGGGGTGACTCCGCGGATCTGATGGATGTTGTGCGTCACGACCTCGATCTGTCGCGAAAGTCGCGCCGCTTTCCAAAGAAAGACACTTGCCTCGCTATTTATTCGCGCTGTGTCAATTCCCGCAAAGCGCTAATCGATTGTCTGAATGAAAATTACCCATGGTGTTCGGACTGGGAAGAGGAACTGCGGACCTTGTTTCGGGGTTATGTGGAGCACAAGCAGGAAAGCCAGGCCCTCGACTATGACGATTTGCTGCTCTACTGGAGTTACCTGGTATCTGACGAGGAATTTGCCGCAGAACTGGGCTCTTGGTTTGATCACATCCTTGTCGACGAATACCAGGACACCAATATATTGCAGTCAGACATTCTGAATGCTGTTCGTCCCGATGGCGTGGGCGTCACCGTTGTAGGTGACGATGCCCAATCAATTTATTCTTTTCGCGCGGCTGAAGTGGAGAATATCCTGAGCTTTCCGGACCAGTACATTCCCACGGCCCGCATTGTCAGCCTCGAAGAGAATTATCGATCTACGCAGCCAATTCTGGATAGTGCCAACTGCCTGATCGCCGAAAGTGACCGGCAGTACAAGAAGAGTCTCTGCTCGGAAAAGAAAGGTGGTGGCAAGCCGAAATACGTAACCGTGGAAGACGGAGATGCGGAAGCCGAGTTTGTCGTGGAGTCCGTACTCGCTCGTCGCGAGGAAGGTCTGGACCTGAAGTGTCAGGCAGTCTTATTTCGTGGTTCGCACCACAGCGATAGGCTGGAACTGGAACTTGTCCGCCGTAACATTCCGTACGTCAAATATGGCGGGCTCAAGTTTCTTGAGGCCGGTCACGTCAAAGACCTGCTTTCTGTCCTTAAATGGGGTGACAATCCGCGCAACCAGGTCGCTGCTTTCCGCGTGCTAAAACTGCTGCCGGGTATGGGTCCTGCTTATGCAGCCCGATGTTTCGGCTTCATGTCAGCGAACGGTTACTCGTTCGCCGCGCTGCGCAGTTTCATTCCGCCGACAGCCACACGCGTGGACTGGCCGGCATTTTGTCAGTTGATGTCGTCACTGTCGGCATCGGATGCGAACGAGCCTGCCTGGCAGTCCGGGCTTACTGAGGCGCGCAAATGGTACCAGCCACATCTCGAGCGACTATACGATGGTCTCGACACTCGCGAGGCTGATCTCGAGCAACTTGAGCAAATCTCCGGCAAGTATCCGACGCGGGAGCGATTCCTGACAGAGCTGACACTGGATCCCCCTGCGGCGGCCGGTGATCTGGCAGGCGATCCGTATCTCGATGAGGACTATCTGATTCTGTCGACCGTGCACTCAGCAAAAGGACAGGAGTGGGACGCAGTATTCGTGCTTAATTTTTCCGATGGCAGTTTTCCATCAGAATTTTCCACCGGCAAGCCGGAGTTGATTGAGGAAGAGCGCAGACTTTTGTATGTTGCGATGACACGCGCGAAACAATCACTGACGCTTGTGGCGCCCCTTCGTTATCACGTCACGCAGCAGCGGCGCGATGGGGATAAACATGTTTATGGCGCACGCAGTCGATTTATGACAGATTCATTGATGGCAACGATGGAACCGTCTTTTTACGGCCGCCCCGACGCCACGAACAGGCTGGTGCCAAGATCCAACAAGCGGCTTGACGTTGCCGGGCGCCTAAAAGAAATGTGGTAGCTGACATCACGTAAACAGAAAAGGTCGTCATGTGCGTGCGAGACAAGGCAAAACATGACGAGGCCGCTCTCGCCGTCCCTGGCTCCGCGGCATTCGGACTCCTGTCCATCAAAACGGAGTGTACACGACTAATACATGAGTAATTCGAGTCGTGTTTTAACGCCGTATCGTGCCGCATGAGGCATTTTCATTGCGTTCAGTGCCAGGCGCCGATGATGGTGCCCATAATGGCGTAAAGGACGACATAGTAACCGGCATTGATCAAAAACAGCCGGACTGACCGCTGTTCGAATAAATAAGTAACGCCGTAAGCGGTGGCGATCCAGAACAATCCAACCCAAAGACCGGTGTGCAATCCACTTTGCCATGTGCTGTCGGCACCCAGGAATGCTGACAGGGCCGTCGCTGACAGAATTTGTAAAACAATCGTGCCGCCAAAGGTCCTGACCATATTCGCGTTGTTGACCGCTTCTTCAGTCAATCCGACTTCCTGCATCCAGGCATTGCCAAACAATACCTTTGAGTACCACAGACCACCGAGCATAAACGCAGCAACGGTAGCAACAACAACGGCAAGCCAGTTTACGTCAGACAGGATTTGGGCAAGATGCATCTTGCGCTCCTTGTTATTCTTTTTGATTTCGCAGTTTACCAGACCCGAGGGTCAATTTCGGTGCTGGCAGAAGTCCGAATGCGGGCTCACAAAAAAAACGGTGGCCGAAGCCACCGTTTAAAGTTACGAAACAAAACCTTTGGGAGATTCGACTGTTTCGTTTGCCACCCTGATATGAGGCACGCTCACACCAGAAATCAATTCGCGCCTGCATCAGCAGGACATATTTCTTCGATGTTCCGAAGTTGCTAATAGTTGCGAAGAAATCGGTATAAGTTGTCCGGATATACCGAAAAGTACGTTACATCTGTAACGGTATAGCCGGCGGGCCGTATAATCCGGCTGGTTGTCAACCAGGAGGCGTTTCATGAGTGCAGCAGCGGGTGAGGTTTCGGTGAGAGAGCAGGTTAGCGATGAGGAATGGCAGGTGCGGGTCAATCTCTCGGCCTGTTACCGGCTGATCGCAATGTACGGCTGGGACGACATGATTTTCACTCATATATCAGCTCGGGTACCGGGCCCCGAAGATCATTTCCTGATCAACGCGTATGGCCTGCTGTTTGAAGAAATGACCGCCAGCAACCTGGTCAAGGTAGATTTTTCCGGTGACGTATTGATGGACACACCACACTTGATCAATCCGGCTGGCTTCACAATACACAGTGCCATTCATGCTGCGCGCAATGATGCTGGTTGCGTTCTGCATACGCATACCAGGTCAGGTGTCGCTGTTTCAGCGCAGGCAGACGGACTGTTGCCAATATCGCAGATCTCGCTCTTCCCCTATGCGTCCCTCGCTTATCACGACTACGAGGGCGTAGCCCTCGATGAAGACGAGAAACCAAGACTGGTCGCCGATCTGGGCGAGAAGAATTTTCTGATCCTGCGAAACCACGGACTGCTGACGGTCGGGGCTTCGATCCCTGATGCCTTTCTGTTTATGTATGCCCTGGAAACTGCATGTCAGACGCAACTGGCAGCGCAATCCGGCGGTGCAGCACTAACAGAGGTCAACCCGGCGATTGTCGCCGGAATTCAGGCGCAGGTAGAAATAGTGACAAAAGGCATGGGCGGAGAATTGGCATGGCCTGGATTGCTGCGAAAGCTGGATCGCCGGGATCCATCGTACCGCGAGTAGGGCGTTACGCCAGGAACATGCGATAGGCAGGGTTATCGCTTTCCTCAAAATGCGCGTAGCCCAATTCGGCCAAGTGTGCCTCCAGTTCGTCTGACTCGCCTTCGGGAACCTGAATGCCGGCAAGCACCCGACCGTGATCGGAACCGTGATTGCGGTAGTGGAACAGGCTGATGTTCCAGTCTGTTCCAATGGCCAGCAGAAAATCGAGTAATGCCCCGGGCCTTTCCGGAAATTCGAAACGGAACAATCGTTCGTTTTCTATATTTGCCGTACTACCACCGACCATATGGCGAATGTGCAACTTCGCCATTTCATTATCACTTAAGTCTGCCAGCGGATATCTCAGGTTCGTCAAACGATCAACAAGTTCTTTACGTTCTTGCGCTCCGCGCCGTAACTGAACACCCACAAAAATGTGTGCGTTTTTTGAATCGTTATAACGATAATTGAATTCTGTAATGCCGCGGCGTCCCAGTGCTTCGCAAAACTCCCGGAAACTGCCCGGTTTTTCCGGAATCTCGACAGCGAGCAACATTTCCTGTTGCTCGCCGACGGCGGCTCGTTCTGCAATGTGTCGCAAGCGGTCGAAATTGACGTTTGCACCGCAATTAATCACGACAAACGTATGGTCCCTGACACCATGGTCGGCGACATATTTCTTTGCGCCGGCTACGGCCAGGGCGCCAGCAGGCTCGACTATGGAGCGCGTGTCCTCAAAGATATCCTTTATACCGGCGCAGATCTGATCTGTATCGACGGTGACAATCTCGTCAACGAGTTCCTGACAGAGTCGGAATGTTTCATCGCCGACCCGACGCACCGCCACGCCGTCGGCAAATATGCCGACGTGATCAAGTGTGACTGGTTTTCCGGCCGCCAGTGATTCCTTCATCGCCGCAGAATCTACCGGCTCAACACCGATTATCTTTACTTCCGGTCGTTTGCTCTTGATGTAGGTTGCAATGCCGGCTATGAGGCCGCCGCCGCCGATTGGCACGAAAACGGCGTCTACATCGTCATCCATCTGGCTGACGAGCTCCTTACCTATTGTCCCCTGCCCGGCGATCACCGCTGGGTCATCAAACGGATGAATGAAAGTCAGGTTTTCTGCCTCTGCCATTTCCATGGCCCGGGCATATGCGTCATCGTAATTGTCACCATGCAGGATGACCTCACCACCAAGTGACTCGACAGCATCGACTTTTATGGATGGCGTGGTCACCGGCATCACAATAACTGCCCGTGTACCCCTTCGCCCGGCGGCAAGTGCCACACCCTGGCCATGATTGCCTGCGGAACTGCATATGACGCCGGCCCCGACAGTGGCATCGGGCAGCGACGCGAGTTTGTTATACGCGCCGCGCAGCTTGAAAGAGAAAACAGGTTGAAGGTCCTCTCTTTTCATCAGGATTCGGTTTGCAATACGCAGCGAAAGATTTCCGGCGAGCTCCAATGGCGATTCTTTCGCAACATCGTAGACAGACGCCTCATCGATCAGCATCACGTAATCAGCAGTTTTCATTCAGCGTCGTCAACAATTATCAGGTCGGCGGCCAGCAGGACGTTGAAAAGCCTCAGGTGAGTGCGAGACAAGGCAAGAGCCGGCGAAAAAACGGAGTGTACACGTTAGTACATGAGTATTTTGAGACGGGTCTTAACGCCGAATCGGGCCAGCTGAGGCTCTTTCAACAAGTTGCTAGATTAACGCATTGCTGCCCTTAAGAGCGATGGTTTCTGATGTATCGGGCAATCTGTTCATGAGAAACAGAGTGATTTGCCAGCTTTTTGGGCTCGCGTACGCCGAATTCGGATGATCAACTGTAGCGAGCCGAATTGTCAGGGAACGCGCGATGTGCAGGGACGCCCCAAGGCGTAAATCAGGGCAGGCATTGTTTCGCCAGTCGGCAGTGAACGCAGCCGGGCACCGTTTGTTTGGTGGCGTTGCCGTAGTCGTACCGCCATCAGGCAAGCTTGCGCTGGCAATTGCGGTGCTGGCCGTGAGCGCGCTTACCGCAGTGACTACTGTTGTCGAGGTCCCCCAGCGTTCCAGGGCAGTCGGGGTATTGATGCCTGTTGGCGGGCTGCGGGATATGGTCGCCACCCGATCCGGGCAGGTCGGGAACGTATTCGTTTCCGAGGGTCAGCTTGTCGAGAAAGGGCAGCTTCTCCTCACCATCACTGACGGTGCCTATCTGCGTGGCGAGTCCGCACCGGAAGCAAATCTGAGGTCGTTGCGAAGTGAACTGGAACTACTGCATGAGGCCCACGCGCGCCAACAGGAAATTAGCGCGGACAGTCTCACCGCGTTGCAGGAACAGATGAGCACGGCGCAAACGCAACTGGAAATCGCGCGGGCACGGTTTCAGTCACATGGCAATGAACTCGCAATCCTCGAGAAAAGGTTTCTGCGATGGCAGGAACTCGTCGGTGGTGGCCACGTGTCTCGCGATGCGTTCGAGCTTGAGCATGCAAACCTGATTCGGGCTCGTGCTGATCATGCCGAGCTTCAGCAGAAGAACGTTGATCACGCTCAGGTCATTCAGACGCTGTCCCGATCACAAACAAAAATCCAAAAACAACTGGGCCTGAACAGGATTCAACATGCGCTGAGCGCAGAACGATTGCAGCGAAGTATCGAGCTGGGGCGGCACGAGGCGCGACAGGAGCTCAGTTCGTCGGAACCAAGTGTTGTCGCGCAGGTTCTGGTGCGGCCAGGTGATGCGGTTCGATCCGGGCAAGTACTGGCAAAACTGCGCCGGCCAGGGGAGCGGCTGCAAGCGTGGCTGTACCTGTCGACATCCAGTGCACGGCTACTCCGGGCGGGCCAGTCGGTCGAGATATCCCTGGATGCGTATCCACAGCAAGTCTACGGGACGCAAACCGCAGTCGTATCGTCGGTGTCCGGGATTGCGCTCTTGCCGAAGGACGTTCGTGCGCCGTTGTTGGTCGCGGGTCCGGTGTTCGAGGTCAGGGCTGAACTCAACGAAAACAGCGTCAGCGTGAACGGTGTGAACTGGCCGTTGTCGCCGGGAATTTCCTTCAGTGCCGACATTATTCAACGTCGCCTGAAACTCTATGAATGGGTGCTCCAATCGTTGCTCGGTGATGCCGGCGATGCCGACAGTTGATTCCGGTCTTCGGCTCACCCGGAGACAGGTGCCAGTCATTCTGCAGCAGGAGCGAGCGGAATGCGGATTCGTGTGTCTTGCAATGATCGCGGCGTACTTTGGCAGGAATTCGGATCTCAATTTGCTTCGCCAGCAGTGCCGGCTGTCCGGACACGGCGCAAGCTTTAAGGAGCTGCTTGGCGTTGCAGAGCGGTTCCAGTTGATTGCACGCCCGGTTCGTCTGTCAATGTCTGAACTGTCACAACTGCAACTTCCCGCGGTGCTGCATTGGCGTATGAATCACTTTGTCGTACTGGTCAGCTTCAACCAACGCCGCTTGACAATTCATGATCCGGCGACCGGGAAGCGGGATGTTGATTTCGCGGAATTTGATGAATCGTTCACCGGCGTTGCACTGGAAGTCGTTCGCAAACGGCAATTCGTTCGGCAAAAAAGACGCAAACGTATGAGCGTCAGCGACTATGTCGGTTCGTTCAATCATCTGTACCGCTATCTCGGATTGATGTTCTGCCTGCTGCTCGTATCACAGATTCTGGCGCTGGTCCCATCAGTGGCAACACAGATCGTCATCGACGAAGTTGTCCTGGGGCAGGATCGGGCCTGGCTTTACATGGCACTGGGTGGACTGGCAATCGTGATGCTGACTACGACCATGTTGGATGGATTGCGAAGCTGGGTCAGTCTCTATGCGGGAACGAGGCTGGCTGCCGATAGCACCGTCTGCATCATCAATCACCTGTTCAATCTTCCCGCCACATTCGTCAGTCGTCGCCACCTCGGTGACCTGATGTCAAAACTCGAGTCGATGACGCCGGTCAGGTTGGCGCTAACGGAGCAGGGTGTGAGCGCTATCGTGCAGGTCATCGTGCTGTTGACAACACTATCTATTATGTTTCTGTACAGCCCATGGCTGACTGCGGTTTCCGTGGTAGGACTATCGGTGATGGTCATCCTGATTTTCTCATTACTACCACGCAGCCGTCGACTGAGTGAGCAGGCACTTATTCATCATGCTGCTCAAAACAGTTCGCTCGTCGAATCACTGAGAGCTTACGAGACGATGCAGGGCCTCGGCCTTTGCGGTGTGCGAAGGTTGCAATGGCAACACAGTTTTCTTCGGGCAACCAATGCACGGGTGGAACAGGGAAAGCTCTTTATTTTTCAGTCAGCAATCAGCGGCATAGTCGGCGCGACAGAGCAAGTGGCCTTCCTCGCTCTCGGTGTCGCCAGCATTCTGGGTAAGGAGATTACACTAGGTGTCCTGTTCGCATTCATCGTACTTCGCGGTCGGTTTAGCGGAGCAGCGTTTGCGCTCATCGATCTGTTGCAACAATTCGCCCTGCTAAAAGTTCATACGGATCGGCTATCGGATATCGTGCTGACTCCGCCTGTTCCGGAGAGTCCCCCAGGCGCTATCAACGCAAACCTGGTCGGGTCGTTGACGATTCGGAAGCTGAGATTCAGCTACGATGCAGACACTCCTGTCATTGACAATTTTCATTGCGACATCGCCGCGGGGGCGAGTGTCGTCATTACAGGCCCGTCAGGATGTGGAAAAACGACCTTGCTAAGGATACTCGCCGGCCGGATGGCGCCTGATTCAGGCCAGATACTGGTAGATGGAATTGAGCGCTCGTTATGGGACAAGCAGGCACTATGTGATCAGTGCGCCATAGTCATGCAGGCCGACAGCCTCTTTCAGGGCACGATCGCCGAAAACATTTCTGCGTTTTCTGCCGTGCCTGATCTGGCGCGCGTTCGCGCGGCGGCCATCAACGCCGGGATCTGGTCGGATATACAAAATCTGCCAATGCAAACAGAGACGTTGATTGGCGATACCGGAATCGGGCTGTCAGGTGGCCAGGTTCAGCGACTGACATTGGCAAGGGCACTGTACCGGCGACCGCGTATGCTGTTCCTCGATGAAGCGACGAGTCATCTGGATGTCGAGACGGAAAGGCGCGTGCTTAGAAACATCGCCGGGCTGAAGATGACCGTTGTCAGCGTGGCTCACCGCCCCGATGCGATCGCACTCGCAGGACAGGTAATTTCCCTCAAGCCGCATTGATCGTCCGCCCGATATTAACTGCCGGACAATGGTGGAAGACCGGATTCGAACGATTTAGCCAAAACAGGTGTAATCAACAATGGCAATCGCGCACAAGCCCTTTCATAATCCGCCTCATGACTTCAGACACGCCGCGGCGCGAGTTGTATCCGCCAATTGAGCCTAACCACACCGGTTTTCTAAAAGTCGATAGTGGTCACGAACTGTATTACGAAGAATGTGGTAATCCTGGCGGCAAACCCGTCGTATTCTTGCACGGAGGGCCGGGCGGTGGCTGTACGGTCGGAATGCGAAGATTCTGGAATCCGGATGTCTACCGAATCGTGCTTTTCGATCAACGTGGCAGCGGCAAAAGCACACCACATGCGAACCTAGAAAATAACACCACGTGGGATCTCGTCAACGACATCGAAGTACTGCGGGCCGCTCTGCAAATAGATCGCTGGCAGGTTTTCGGTGGCTCGTGGGGTAGCACCCTGGCGTTGGCCTACTGTCAGAAGCATCCGGAACGAGTCACCGAGATCGTATTGCGTGGCATCTTCATGCTCAGGAAGAAAGAGATTGACTGGTTTTACCAGCACGGTGCCAGCGAGATCTTTCCGGACCGGTGGCAGCACTACCTGAAGCCAATCCCGAAAAGTGAGCGCGGTGACTTGCTCTACGCGTATCACAAACGACTTACCAGTGACGATTCGAAAGTCAGGCTGGCCGCAGCGAAAGCCTGGTCAACATGGGAAGGTACGACGAGCACCTTGCTCCCGAACGCCGATATTGCCGGAGTGTTTGGCGAGGCCGAGATGGCGCTCGCGCTGGCGCGGATCGAATGCCACTACTTCGTCAATAACGGGTTCATGGATGACAATCAGCTCATCAACGACGTGGGCAGAATTCGAAATATTCCCGCAGTCATTGTCCAGGGTCGGTACGATGTCGTTTGCCCGGTAATATCTGCATGGGAGTTGTCGGAGGCGTGGCCGGAAGCAGATCTACGAATCGTCCCGGACGCGGGACATGCTGCATTTGAGTCCGGCAATGTTCACGAGCTGATTATGGCAACAGATGCGTTCGCATAGAATCCGATGACAATGAAGAAACTACTGATTACGAACGCGCAGCTTGTTAACGAGGGCGAAACTCGTGATGCCGATGTGCTTATCAATGGCGATCGAATCGAGAAAATCGGTCCAGGCCTGTCGGCGGATGGCAATACCGAGGTTTTGGATGCCCTCGGCAAATTGCTGATGCCGGGGATGATCGACGATCAGGTGCACTTTCGTGAGCCCGGGCTTACCAATAAAGGTGATCTGGCGACTGAATCCGCTGCTGCAGTCGCCGGTGGCATTACAAGTTTTATGGACATGCCAAACGTCAATCCCCAGACGACGACTCGTGCGGCACTTGCTGACAAATACGACATGGCCTCCGGGCGGTGCAGGGCCAATTACGGATTTTACCTGGGCGCAACCAATCGAAATATTGAGGAGATAAAGGCGTTACAGGTTGGCGAGTCATGCGGCATCAAAGCATTCATGGGCGCCAGCACTGGTGACATGCTGGTTGACGATCCGCAAGCGCTGGAAAATTTGTTCGAACATGCTCCGGTCATCGTTCTGACTCATTGCGAGCATTCACCTACGATTCGGGATAACGAAGCGCGCGCCAAAGTCGAGTTCGGTGAACGCGTGCCGATGTCGGAGCATCCGAAAATTCGTTCGGCGAACGCATGCCTGTTGTCATCAAGTCAGGCGGTTGATCTTGCGCGTCGGCACGATGCGCTGTTGCATGTTTTGCACCTGACGACAGCTATCGAAATGGGCCTCTTTACCAAAGGTCACCGCAATGAAAAGCGCATAACCGCGGAAGTATGCGTTCATCATCTTTGGTTCGATGAAAGTCGTTACGAAGATCTGGGCGCAAAAATCAAGTGCAACCCTGCTATCAAGACCGCCGAAGATCGGGCTGCACTGATTCAAGCCGTCAACGATGATCGTATCGATATAATTGCGACAGATCATGCGCCGCATACGGCGAGCGAGAAGCGCAAGACATATTTCAAATCACCAGCCGGCTTGCCGTTGGTCCAGCACGTAATGCCGTGTCTCTTCGATCTCGTATATGCAGGCGAGTTCAGTCACGAGAAAATTGTCGACAAAACCAGTCATGCTGTTGCCGACATCTTTGGTGTTGCCGACCGTGGCTACGTACGTGAAGGTTATTTCGCCGACCTGGTGATAATGGATCCTGCGAAACATACAGCCGTGACGCCTGGCAGCCTGCTTGCCAAGTGTCACTGGTCACCTTTCGAAGGCCACACATTCAGAGCGACTGTGGACACGACCATCGTCAACGGTTTGGTGGTCTATCAGGACGGTCAGCTAACTGGACAGATCGCGGGTGGGAAGCTGGCATTTGACCGGGCGCGGTAGAGTCGGTCGTCGTAACTCAGACCCGGATTCTTATTATATAAACGGCTCGCATCACACCGCGAAAATCAATCGATTCAAAACAGTTTACTTTCCAGCCGATCCCGCTATCCTACGCGAAATATAGTGCAGCGGCGGTTGTCGTCGGATAGCAGGAGCGCCATCCGGGTGTCACTCGAATGAAGCCAACTGATACTTCCAATCCCGATTATTATCATAAGGTAGTCGACTGCCAGTGGGCGTGTCCTGCACATACTGATGTGCCAGGTTATATCCGCCTGATCGCGCAAGGCGAGTTCTCTGATGCGTACATGCTCAATCGGGAGTCCAACGTATTTCCGGGCATTCTTGGTCGCGTTTGCGATCGACCTTGCGAACCTGCCTGTCGGCGCGGTCGCGTTGAGGATAAGCCCGTTGCAATTTGCAGATTGAAGCGAATCGCTGCAGATCATCGCGAGGACATCGTCGACAGGCTTCCACAAGCCCCACAGAAATCGAACGGAAAGAAGGTCGCACTGCTTGGAGCAGGATGTGCGTCGCTCGCCGTTGCAAATGATCTTCTGCCACTCGGATACGAGGTCACCATATTTGAGGCGTTGGCAACAACCGGCGGATTGATGCGTACCAATATTCCGCAATTTCGTTTGCCACCGAAAGTGCTCGATGAGGAAATTGGATATATCGTCGATATGGGTGCTGATCTGAAACTGAATCACCGAATCGACAGCATGAAAGAGTTGCTGAATGACGGCGGTTTTGATGCGGTATTCGTAGGAACAGGCGCGCCGCGCGGCAAAGAGCTGGAATTGCCAGGCCGTTTCGATTCGAAAAATATTCACATCGGTATCGATTGGCTGGAGTCCGTTGCTTTCGAACATGTCGAAAGCATCGGCGAGAAAGTATTGATTATCGGTGTCGGTAATACGGCGATGGATTGCTGCAGGACATCACTTCGAATCGGCGCCAAAGATGTAAAAGTGATGGCGCGGAAACCGCGCGGGTTCTTCAAAGCTTCCGATTGGGAACTTGAAGACGCGGAAGAGGAAAACGTCGAAATAGTAATCAATCATTCACCTAAAGAGTTTGTTATCGAAAACGGCAAACTGGTCGGCATGAAG
>Ga0255052_10001520_pt1 | contig 17404 bp, 15 predicted proteins | sample JV7_2_21_MG_FD_188632 | JGI IMG/M metagenome (GOLD analysis project Ga0255052, IMG submission 188632) | Seawater microbial communities from Jervis Inlet, British Columbia, Canada - JV7_2_21 | ecosystem: Environmental > Aquatic > Marine > Inlet | place: Canada: British Columbia | collected...
TTTGGAGCCGTCAAACCGGGACACCAGCCAGATGCTGGCGAACGCCAGCGGACAGGTGATCAACGCGGGGTACTTGTAAGGAAATACGGGTGTGGCATGACCCAGCACCTCCACCCAAACCGTGGGTCCCAGCAGCAGCAGGGCAACGGTCGACACCAGGCCCACGGCGCCACCGATAACAACCCCGCGAGTGGTCAACCCGCGCCAGTAGAGCGACAGGATCAGGACCGGAAAATTGGTGCTGGCGGATACCGCAAAGGCCAGTGTCGCCATGTAGGCAATGTTTTGTTTTTCGAATACGAATGCCAGCAAAATACCAAGACCACCAAGTATAATTATGGCCGTGCGGGTAACCCGTAACTCTTCTTTTTCCCCGACCTTTCCACCACGCAAAGCATGGGTGTAAAGGTCGTGAGAGAACGCCGAAGCACCGGCCAGGATCAATCCGGAAACCACCGCCAGTATGGTGGCAAATATCACGGTGCTGACGAAGCCAAAAAACATACTGCCGCCAATCGCGCTGGACAGGTGCAGGGCAACCATGTTGTTGCCGCCGATGATCCTGCCATCTGCATAGTACTGCGGGTAATCGGGCAGGATCGCGGCGGCTCCGAAACCGATGACCAGCAACAACAGGATCATGCAGACGCCGATGAAAAAAATTGCCCAGAATATCGACAGGTTGGCCTGCCGCGTACTCGGTACGGTGTACAACCGCATCAGGATATGCGGCATGCCGGCCATGCCCAACGGAATGGCGACACAAAAAGAGAGTAGCGAGAAATGATCGCCGTATAGATTGCCATGGTTGAACAGACCCGCGCCCCCCGGGGCTTTTGCGGCCACACTGGCATATATTTCCTGCAGGCTGAACCCAAAGCGATACAGGATCATGAACGAGATGGCCATGAACGTGAATACGACCAGTGTGGCCTTGATGACCTGCACCCAGGTGGTCGCTATCATCCCGCCCAGGCTGACGTAGATCATGGTGAGCCCACCGGCCACCAATACGGCGACCCGGAAATCGATGCCGAACAATCCCTGCATCAGTTTGCCGGCACCGACAAACTGCACGATCAGGTAGAACAACACGATAACCAGTGAAGTGACTGCGGAAAAGGTGCGCACGGGGTTTTCATTGAGCCGGAAAGCAACGACATCACCGAGCGTGAACCGGCCCAGACGACGGAACGGACCGGCCAGGGCAAACAGCATGATGGACAGACCCAGTAATGGCGCCATCAAGTAAAACGAGGTGTCCAGACCGGCCGAGAACAACAGCCCGGTTATACCCAGAAAAGTCGCCGCTGAGAGAAAATCTCCGGTGATGGCCACGCCGTTGACAAAGCCACCTATCTGGCCTTCGGCGGCATAAAAACCCCGCGTGGTTTTGGAACGTCTGGATGCCCGTATCGTGATCCCCAGGGTCAGGATGACAAATATTGCAAATACGGTGACCGCGGTTATATTCATTAATCTGGCCTTTTATCCGACCGGCTGAACGGGCGGATGGCCAGACCCATCACCGCTATGACAAAAACAAGATAGAAAGCACTGGCCAGCAGTCCCCAGGTCGCCGGACCCTGACCGAACGTCCGGTTGAGTATTTCAGGGGCAAAGGTGGCCCCAAGGGCCAGCACGACGAAACCTCCGGTGATCAGGGACAACCACAGCCAACTGTAATCAGTTTTTTTCATCGTTCTCTCCAGTCTGACGGCGGTGCCGTGCCACACCATGGCTGCCACCCATAAACAACGCCACGTAAAACCCCGCGAAAATCATCAGTCCACCCGCGATATGATAGCCCCGTACCGGTTCCTGGAGGAATACCAGCGCCAGCAGCCCGGAAAATACCGGTAACAAATACAGGAACAGGATGGTCACATTGGGACCCAGTAACTCGATACCCCGGATCCAGAAGTAAAAAGCCAGCGCTGAACCCAGCGAACCCATATAAAACAGGATACCAACCCGTTCGGGCGTAACCTCGAATCCGCCAAACGCCAAAACTTCCAGCAGATAAAAAGGTAGCAGCAACAGCGTGCCGATCACCACCAAAACCGCCAACAAGGCGAGCGGCGGCATCTGCAGCGGTGAGCGTTTCAGGCGGACAGAGTAGACCGCCCAACTGAGCATTCCCAAGCTCATCCAGATGTCGCCACGGTTGAATTCAAATGCCAGGGCGCGTTTCGGATCACCGGCAAAGAGCACCAGCGCCAGCCCCGCAAAAGCGATCACGAGGCCGGTGACCTGGTTGGCTCGTGGTGGGCTTTTGAGCAGCCACCACGAAAGCAGGAAAGTCACCATCGGCCCCATCGCATTGACCAGCGTGATGTTCAGAGCGGTGGTGGTTTGAGCCGCCAGGTACAACAACGTGTTATAGATACTGATAGCCAGCGCGGCCTGGGTGGCCAGGTAGAACCACTCCCGGCGGATCGCGGTACGGTGCTTGCGAATCTCCGGCCAGGTCAGTGGCAACAGGATCAAAAGCGCGACAACCCAACGCCAGAAGTTGGTGGTAACGGGCGGGATAGTGGTATGGATGACCCGCGCGAAGACCGTGTTTCCGGCCCATGCCAGCGTGGTCACGACAAGCCCAATTAGCGCCAGGTTACGAGAACGGGCGGTCAGGGGAGGCATTTGTCAGTGGACATCCTGCTCACCCACAAAGCTCAGGTCCGGCCCGAACCGGCGGCATCGTCTAGCCGGGTTGCGGTAGCGTGCGGATTGACCTGCGTCGGGTTGTCAGTTTGGCACGCAGCGTGCAGAAAACAGGTCTGTTCGCCCATCTGCACCAGTTTCCGGGTCAGATCATCGTCCTCAGTGGTATCGACAAAAGTGTGTGTGTCAGGTGCCGTAGCGCTGACTTGCGTGCCGGTCGTCATGCTGCCCGGAGGGCTGAACGCAATATCCTGCACCACCCGGTAACCGGCCAATTGCTGCTTGACGATCTGGGCGTAACGGCCCAGCTGGGTTAGATAGCAAAAGGCGATACCGGCTGCCATGTAGGCGAGACCGCTGGGCGCCCGTTCCTGGCCTCCGGCCAGGCGGGAGTCATCGCTGAGAAAATGAAAAACCCCGCCGATGGGTTTGAACAACTGCACCTTTATGGACTTGACGCCATCCGCTCGCAGGCGTGCCACTGCTCGTATGTGCAGCAGACGTTTCTGGCTGGCCAAAAGGCTGGAACCGGCCCCTCCTTCAACGCCAAACACGGAGTCTGCCGCGCGGAGTTTTTCGATACCACCGCTGGCATAGGTCGAGTCTGCGCCGGGTGCCACCTGATCGAACGACCCATCCGGATCAGCAGGACGGGTCGATACAGAAGGCTCGATGCCGTCGACCTCGAGCGGGGCGCCATTTTTTGTTAATGAAAACGTACCGCGTACAGTACCCCTCAACAGGGCATCTGCGGGTGAGCCGACGACTGCGGATTTCAACAATTCATCCACTTGTTCCGGCGCGGTACCGGAGGCTGCGCTGCACGCTACGTGCACCGGCAATGCACTGGCTTGCATGTTGCCGCGCAGTGCCGACCCATCCATGCCGTAGTAATTGTCCTGCACCAACTCCACCTCGCCCAGCCGGACATCCTGAAGCCTGGCCAGGGCCAGCAATTCCGACAGGTAGGAAGCAGCAACGCCGGCGGTGAAGAACGCCAGCGGAAAAGGGGCCAGATCGGTACCGTTCAGATAGGGTCCTTCATCACACAACATGTGCCAGACGGTGCCCGTGGGCGCATAGCAGACACAGGCCTCCTTTTGCATGCCCTCCAGGGCGCGGGCGCTGACCCGGATGTCGATTTGATCACCGGGGTGCGTACCATAGTCAGAAAAACTATTGTCGTCACCGAGCTTGAAGAGCAGGGGAAACTCGCTGGTTTCAATTGATTTCATTACTTAATCCCCGGGTGGCCACCCAACTGGGAAGTTCGGGCGCTGGAGGTTGCGAAAAACCGTACTGATCGGTACACTTAATGTTACGAAAACGGATGATGCTTGTCAATGGGGTACCTATCGGGTCATCAGACGGCAGGTATAGCTCGCCTGAAGATACTGCCGACACACTGGATTCCCCTGTAAAAACCGGTTCCAGGGCCATGCTTGTTTTGACGTCGCAAAATACCGAAATTAGCACCAGTGTCGGCAAGCCATAAATAGCAATTTTTGGAGTTCTCATTGACACTTTTCCAGTTGAGTAATGACGCGTGGCAAGCAGCACGCAGGAAGATAAGCCGTTCTCCCGTATATTGCCGCCCACGCCATTATAATGGGTGACATGGCTCAACAGGCCCGCCTTTCATTACAGGACGTGTAAACTTACTTTGAACCCCAAATCAGCAAAGAAAGTGTGATGACAGATTATTCAGGTAGCTGTCACTGCGGCGCAATCGGCTTTGTTTACCTGACCCGGATCGCTCCGTCTGACTGGTCGATACGCGCTTGCCAGTGTTCCTTTTGCCGTGCACATAGCGCCTTGAGTACCTCCGATCCGACAGGTGCTGTTCATTTCAGTACCCGTGATCACGACAAACTGCAGCGTTATCGGTTCGGACTCAAGACGGCTGATTTTCTGATCTGTCGCGGGTGCGGCGTGTATATCGGCGCTATTATCGACACCGGTAGCGGTTCGTGGGGCATTATCAACACCCATGCGTTGACGGACCCACCGGCCGAAATGGCGTCAGCCGGGCCCATCGACTATGACGGTGAAATAATCACTGGCCGTGTGTCGAGACGCGAACAGCGCTGGACACCCGCCACGCTAATTTTGGAAAATTAATACCTGGCCAAATAAAATTCGGTGACCGATATGACAAACACGGAAATTTCAAACCTCGAACAGCAAATATTTGAACTCACGGCAAAGCTCAATGAACTGCGAAAAACCAGCAAACGCACACAGGTGCGCAACCACGGTTTTTCGACTTTGAATGGCGCAATCACCTTGCTTGATATGTTCGGAGATAAAGACAAGTTGCTGCTTATTCATAATATGGGGCAGGCTTGTCGTTACTGCACGTTGTGGGCAGATGGCTTCAACGGTTTCCTTGCGCATCTTGAATCCGTGCTGTCGGTGGTCCTGGTTTCAAAGGATTCGCCCGAGGTGCAACGCAAGTTCGCAAACTCCAGGGGTTGGCGCTTCTGCCTGGCCTCGCATGGGGGTGGCGATTATATAAAGGAACAGACGGTAATGGACGGTTCGGACAATATGCCCGGAGCGGTCTTCTACGAACGTGATGGTGACACTATTTATCGAAAAAACAGCTGCGTATTTGGTCCGGGTGATCTGTATTGCTCAATGTGGAACCTGCTCGGCCTGGCAGGAATGACCGAATCAGACTGGACACCACAGTACACCTACTGGACACGTCCCGAAAAAATGGATGATGGGGGTGCGAATCTGAACGACTGACGGGCAACTCAGTGGTGCGGCGCGACTATTTGCGTTGCCTGCCCAAAAGCAGTCAATCGTGCCAGGAAGGTGTAATCACCTTCTATCACCATCAGGCCGATAAATATCGTCAGGCAAAGGGGTGGCAGCAGGATGGCGTAAATCAACGCCAGTCGCTCCCAGGCCATGTGCATGAAGATAGCGACAATAAACCCGGCCTTCAGGAACATGAACAGCAGGATCAGGGTCCAGCGGAGCGCACCCTGCAGGTGGTAATAATCAACCATGTAGGAAAACGTGCTGAGCACGAATAACAAAAGCCACACGCCAAGATAAATACCCAGTGGATGTTGTTGATGTCCTTCGACGTGGCTTGCAGCCGCTTGTGTCATGCTCGTGATCTCCCGTTTTTCGGTCAAATCTGTTGTTCTAAAGTGCCGTATTTGTCGTCACCACAAATAGAAAAAAGCGAAAATAAATACCCAAACCAGGTCGACGAAATGCCAGTAAAGACCGGCGATCTCGACCATCTCGTAATTGCCCCCCCGGTGGCGGTCGTAATAACCCGTACCTACGCGGGTTGCTATAACGACCAGGTAAATAACACCGGCGGAAACATGCATCCCGTGAAAACCGGTGATCATGAAGAACGTCGAACCGAACTGCGGCGCCCCCATCGGGTTGCCCCAGGGCCTGACGCCTTCTTCCATGATCAGCTTGGTCCACTCAAATGCCTGCATACCGACAAATGTTGCGCCCAGCGCAGCGGTGGCCAGCATCAACAGCACGGTTTTTTTCTTGTCCCGCCGGTATCCGTAGTTCACCGCCAGGGCCATGGTCCCGCTCGAGGTGATCAATACAAAGGTCATGATAGCGATCAGGATCAGCGGGATGGGCTGACCGCCGATGGAGAGCGCAAACACCTCGCTGGGGTTCGGCCAGTTGACCGTAGTCGTCAACCTGACATTCATATAACCGATCAGGAAACAGGAAAAAATGAACGTGTCGCTGAGCAGGAAGATCCACATCATGGCCTTGCCCCAAGGCACGTGGAAGGCCTGCCGGTCATCTGCAAAGTCAGTGACGACCCCGCCAAGACCTGTCTGTACCCCTGTAGCCCCGCCAGTTATTGTTAACGCTTCTTCATTCATTCTTTTTTCCTCGGGATTACCTCATGTTCTCAGTAACAATGTGAACAGCACCAGCCACACCAGCAGCAGGTAGTGCCAGTAAGTGGCGCAAAGTGTCACGGTTTGACGCGCCTTTTCCTTTCTTCCCGGTTGGTTCAGTCTGAACCCCAACAGGATCATGAACCACAATCCGCCCAACAGGTGCAGGGCATGAAGACCGGTGAAAAGGTAGAAAAAAGCGTTGGCAGGATTACCCCGCGCGTAAAACCCCGCTGCCACCAGTTGCTCGCAGGCCATCCACTGCCCGGCGACAAACACCAGTGTCAACACGCCGCCCACCAACATTGGATTGCGTAAGCTGGCTCCGGCATCACGCCTGGCGGTATTACTGGCGATTTGCAACGCGATACTCGCCAGTATCAGCATCGCGGTGTTGAACCACAGGATGCCGGGGTCTGCAAGTACTTCCCAATCCGGAAAACGGCTACGGGTGTAATAGCTGATGATGAACAGCAGGAACATACTGCTGATCACCGCCAGGAACATCAATAAGCCCGTCCGGCCGGCTGAGCGGGTGATTACCAACTCACCGTGCAGACCTTCCATCTCCCCGGCGTGCTCCCAGGGTTTGGCGGTGACTTTACTCAGAAAACTCATGAGTGCTCGCCTTCCCCCCCGTCATAGCTGTCATCAGACTTTGGCACATCCGCCGGCGACATGGTTTGCGGAATATAATCCTGGGCCGCCCCCGGCACGCTGTAATCGTAGGCCCAGCGGTACACAACCGGTAGCTCCGGCCCCCAGTTACCGTGTACCGGAGGGGTCTGTGGCGTTTGCCATTCCAGCGTTGTTGCTTTCCACGGGTTGTTGCCGGAGGGTTTACCCCTGGTGCGGCTCCAGAACAGGTTGAACAGGAAGATCAATTGCACCACAGCCACGAAAAATGCCGCGATAGAGATGCCGGCGTTCATCGCCTGGGTGGAAGCATCGAGGAACTCGGTTTCACCCATTGCATAATAGCGGCGCGGCAGACCCTGGATACCGAGGTAGTGCATCGGCAGGTAGATCGCATAGGTACCAAACAATGTCAGCCAGAAATGGGTGCGTCCCAGTGTGTCATTCAACATCCGGCCGGTGATCTTTGGATACCAGTGATAGATCGCACCAAAAATGACCAATATGGGTGAAACACCCATCACCATGTGGAAGTGGCCGATCACGAAATAGGTGTCGGACAACGGCATGTCGACGGCCACATTGCCAAGGAACAGGCCGGTGATGCCGCCGTTGATGAAGGTGAAAATAAAACCGATCACGAACAGCATCGGTACGGTCATGTGGATATCGCCACGCCAAAGCGTCAGTACCCAGTTGTAGACCTTTAACGCGGTCGGTATGGCTATGATCAGCGTGGTGGTGGCGAAAAAGAAGCCGAAATAAGGGTTCATACCGCTAACATACATGTGATGGGCCCAGACGATAAACGAAATTACACCAATCGCCAGGATGGCCCAGACCATCATGCGGTAACCAAAAATATTCTTGCGCGCGTGTACCGAAACGAGGTCTGAAATCACCCCGAAAGCCGGCAGTGCAACGATGTACACTTCCGGATGGCCGAAGAACCAGAACAGGTGCTGGAACAGGATCGGGCTGCCGCCTTCATGCTCTGATATTTCACCCATCGACAACAAGGCCGGCATAAAGAAACTGGTACCCAGCACGCTATCCAGCAACAGCATGATGCCGGTCACGAGCAACGCCGGGAAAGCCAGCAAACCAAGGATCGTGGCCACGAAAATGCCCCATACTGACAGCGGCATCCGCATCAGCGTCATACCCCGGCAACGGGCTTGCAACACCGTGGTGACGTAGTTCAGTCCACCCATCGTAAAGGCGATGATGAACAGCACCAGCGACACGAGCATCAGCACAATACCACCGTCGACACCGGGTGTGCCCGGTAAAATGACCTGCGGCGGGTAAAGTGTCCAGCCGGCACCCGTCGGACCTCCGGTCACAAAGAAACTGGAACAAAGCACGAGTACCGACAGCAGGTAGACCCAGTAACTGAGCATATTCATGAATGGAAAGACCATGTCCCGCGCACCACACATCAACGGGATCAGGTAGTTGCCAAAACCGCCGAGCAGCAGGGCCGTCAACAGGTAGATCACCATGATCATGCCGTGCATGGTGATCGCCTGGTAATACTCTTCGGGGGTAATGAACGAGAAGGTATCGGGGAAACCCAACTGCAGACGCATGACAAGACTTAACGCCAGCGCGATAAGCCCGACGGCTATTGCGGTCAGTGAGTACTGGATTGCAATAACCTTGTGGTCCTGGCTCCAGATGTACTTGGTGATAAACGTCTGGGGGTCATGCAGGTGTTGCTCATGATCCCGGTCCGCTATCGCAACATATGACATAAAACTACGCTCCTGTCCCTTCCGGCCCGGTTGGGGCCGTCATAATTAGAATTATTCTTCGTTCCCGCCTTCCCGGACCATCGCCATTACAGCGTGTTGATATAGGCGACGAGATCCAAGACCGACTGGTCATCACGCAATACGCCTGACATCAGGGCCATCTGCTTGCCGTACAGGTCCTGCGGATGCGATCCACGGATACCCTGCCGGTAATTTTCCAGCTGCCGTGCGATATACCAGTCGTTGGCGCCACTCAGTCGCGGTGCATTCAGTGCCCATATTCCCTGCCCGTCAACACCATGGCAGGATTTACAGGTAACAAATATTTCCTCGCCCCTGGCGACGTCTCCGGAAATCGTTGACGGTGATTCCGAATCGGGAAGCGACGTGATATAGGCCACCACGTTGTTGATCGCGGCATCGTCAGCCAGGGTGGCGGCCATCGGCGCCATTTGCGCGCCGAACGTATCGCCGGAGCCGGAACCACGCAAACCGTGTTTGAAGTTCTTCAACTGACGCACCAGGTACCAATCCTGCTGGCCGGTGAGCTTGGGCGCGTTGAGCGACACATTGCCTTCGCCGTTGGCGCCGTGACAGGCGCCACACACTGCGTACCGGGTCCGCCCGTCCGCAACATCCGCGACCGGGTGTTTTAATACCTCGGCATAGGTCGGGTAACCGTCCAGCCAGTTATCGAAAGCAGCTTGTTCCTCGACCACGACTGCACCACGCATCGCAAAGTGAGCAATACCACAGAGTTCTTCGCAGATGATTTCAAATCGGCCCGCACGCGTGGTTTTTAACCATGTATATGGTGTCATGCCGGGGATCAGATCCATCTTCACACGGAATTGCGGCACGGTGAAATTGTGCAGCACGTCTTTGGAGCGGAGCACAAATTTGTAGGGTTTATCGATCGCCAGGTGCAACTCGGGGTTGGCGACCAGCACGTCATCCTGGCCGGCAGGATCATCGGGTTTCATGCCAAATGGGTTATCCACGTTCATCAGACCGATGTCTACCTGGCCGAGCACGCCGTCATCACCCGGGAAGCGGAAACTCCAGTGCCATTGCTGACCGACCACTTCGACCACCGCCGCATCCTGCGGTACATTGATGATCCTGTCCCAAACCCACAGACCCGGTGCCAGCATGGCAATAACACCGATGGAGGTCACGATGGTCAACCACCACTCAAGCTTCTTGCTCTCGGGTTCGTAATGGGCTTTTACACCATCACGGTGGCGGTAACGTATGACCACCCAGATCAAAAATGCATTCAGGGCAACGAAGACCACACCGGTGACCCAAAATGTGATGATGACGGTGGTGTCAATCGCGCCCCAGTCAGCGGCCAGTGGCGTAAACCACCATGGACTCAGAAAGTGAAAAAGAACGGTAACGATGACCAGTATCAAGATTCCAATGGCTATTGCCATATAAGCATTCCTCTGTTTATTTTATTTTTCGTAAGCCTGATTTGACTGACTCCTGCCGCGACGTCGTTCGACACGTCCAAAGGGATTGACAAAACGCCGGTCAGTGGCCACGTGACGGGACTCGGGGTGACGGTTACGCATCATTTCCTTGATCTTCTCGCCCTCACCTTTGCGGGCGTAAATCAGGATCAGGTACTTGCCTTCCTCAATGGCCGTTTGAAAGCGCTTCAATTTCTGGTTTTGGCTATCAAACCCGGTCAGCCCGCCGACCCAGGCACCAAACCCCGTGGCGACCACGACCATGAAGAAATATGCGATGTTCGGGAAATCTGGCCCAAATGGGTTAAACAGCAACAGTCCACCCGCCAGCAGCACACCCGCGATGAAGCCAATATTGGCCCCGATAAAACCATCACGTAACAGGTCGGTGGTTTCGAGCCAATTGCTGGAGTGGAGCTTTTCGTTCTTTAACCCGGCCTCATCTTTTGAAACGACATGCACGTGCCAATCGCTGATTTCCACGTCGTGGAGATCGTCTGATATCTGGTGCGTACTGACCAGAGACGGCGCGAGATAGTACATGCATTTCATTGCTTGACCTCGGTTAAGCGTATGTAAAAACAGAAAACTATTTTAGCTAGTTTGCCTACGTTTTGGTGGTTGAGCGCGAATGATTATCGATCTTGTTTCTTTTTGAGTGTCGCATATTTACATGAAATTTAAAAGCACGAGGGTATTGACCCCTTTAAACTGCCTCTGCCCTGCAGGCTGATGAGGGAGTTTTTTCAATATTTTTTTAACCACCACACCGATGCAAGAAACGAAACAAGCAGGACCAGTACGGCCATCAACAGGGCATTCGGCGGCAAATAGGCAAAGCGGTAAAATTGGTCGCTGATACCCGCAACGCCCCACAGGTCACCACTGCCTGCGCCGACCACGAGCTGGCCCCGCATGCCCTTCTCCATGTGTTGTGCCATATCGCAGTGGATCAGGTAGGTCTGGTCATCACTGGGCACAATGAATGTACCCGTCCTGCTTTGCCCCCCCGACACCTCGATGTGGAACATGCCCGCCGGGTACAGGTACTTGGGTAAGCCATGGATCATCCATTGGTGGCGCACACCGTCCTCGTTTACAAAGGTGACCTCGACGCGGCTGCACGGCTCAACACGTAGTTCGTGCTGGCTCATGCCAAAGATCATACCGGGGGTGTCTTCGGCGTATTTCCGGCCTGCGTGGATGGTGAATGTGTAATCCCGGGTGATTTCGGCGCAATCGCGGGGGAGCGTGTCGCGGTTCTCGTTCATCACCACACCCCCCGTGTCCACCACCATCTGGTGACCGCCGTGTTTTGAATGGTCGACGGCTAACTGGCCGACACCATTCAAAGGCAACAGGATTGCAACACAGGCCATCAACTGAACTGCGGGGTTCACCGCCGGCGACGTCCTGTCAATGCTGTCACCACCAACGCGGCGATGATACCCAGCGCCGCTGCAAATACCAGCAACCGCAACAACATCAGCCGATCGATGCCGGTATCTGAAAACAGGCCGGGTGCGTAGCTCTCCCACACCGGAATTTCCTTGCGGTAATAAGCCTCCGTAAAATACTGCCCCCAGGACACGCCAAGGCTGAGCGGCCAGCCGGATTCATCCAGGTATTGCCGGTAAACAATTGCACTGATGTTACCGCCGGGCCCGATCCCGTCAGTGGTGACGCCATTGTACTGGTGGTCGTGAAACGGCCAGATTCCGGGGCCGTAGGCGTGTACCCCGTCATTTGTCAGGTCCAACACCAGGTCCGCCCGTTGCGAGGTCGCCAGCCATAAAACGTCCTGGGGTGCCAGTGAATTAACCGGCAACCCGACCCCGTCGCGGTGCGTTACCGTGAACTTGTGGCCGTGGGTGTGCAAGGCGATACCCTTGGCACCACCGTTCACCACCCGGAGCCTGATACGTTCACCAGTTTTTCCGACCAGCAAAGATTCCCTGAACGTGTACGGAAACGACCGGCCATTGAGGGTGAAATAATCGGTCGCCGAGTCGGTGATGTCGTAGTCGCGGTGCATCGAACGAGTGATCAGGCGAGGGTCGTTATTTTGCTGCACGCGTTGGTTCAACTCCTTGTCGAGATCGAGGTAATGCAAATCGTATTCACGATCAAATTCACCCCGCTGTGAACGGGCTGGTGCGCGCACCAGTCCGGCACCGATATTCATACTCTGAACCCAGTTGTCGGGCCTGTTTTCCTCGATAATGAACAGTCCCTGTAGCCCCATCATCACGTGTACATGGGGCTGCACATGGCAGTGGTAAAACATGGTCCCGGCCTGCCGGGGGGTCAATTCATAACTGCGTGCATCTCCAGGCATCAATGGGGTCTCGCTGGTGATCGGAACACCATCATTGCCTGCACCATCAACATCCACAAAGCCGTGGTCTGCGCCGTGCAGATGCAGGGTGTGGGGCATGTAATGGGTGTTTTCCAGTGTGATCCGAACGGTATCGCCCTGCTCGATGCGGATGGCCGGAGATGGCAGACGGAGTGCGGGTCTTGCCTGGTTGGATTCGAAGTTCTCCACCGCCATGCCCACCAGCTTGGGCGCAAATACCCAGAGCCCGGGCCGGATGCCAGGCGCAATCTCGTAACGGGTGACCGGTCCGGAGACCAACGCAGAGCCGCCGTTGAGTTCTGCGACCTCGAGCCGGATGTGGATTTCATCCGGATCGCCATCGCCATCCAGATCACGGCCTTTCTCCACCGCATCAGCCGCCAGCCCACTCTTCATCAGGGTTGCCGGGGAAACGTTGTTTGTACCACGCACAAAGGCCGCAACGGCATAGGGATTATCCGCTACGCAAGGTTCGGATGGCTCGATTTCCACACCTTCGATCGAATGGCCGTCACGCCAGCCTGCCGGGTCCGGGGGACAAAATTGCTGCGCGTCAGCGGCAGGATACTCCATTGATGAAGGCAGGGCCCGGAACCCCGCGGCACCAAACCACCCCGTCAGTTTCAAGCGTACTTGCAGGGGGTACCACTGGGGCGGGCAGGACAGCAACGCCAGCAACACGGCGGACACAAAAACAAGTCGCCGGTTCACAACGCCGCCCCCTGTCCGGCCTGCGCCCGACGGACACGTGAAACCCTGCGCATGTAATAGAAAACCGAAACCGCCAGCACCAGTACCAGGACCAGCGGGTAACCGTAATTGGTTCCACCTACCTCGAAAGGAAAGACTGCGGTATATATTGTGTCGGTGCTTGGATGGCCAGCGTTTACAATGCCGATATAAGAACCGTCATCGATAAATGTATATTCAATCTTCAGGGATGCATCGGAGCGAATGACGGGTGGCTGATAGAAAACCGTGTGCTGCTCAATGTCCTTGATCGCGTTGATGTGTTTAAGTTTGACGTAGCTGCCCTGCCCGGTCACGTTGCGGATGATACGGAAATCCACCGGTACCTCTTTCAAACTCTGATGTAGATAATCCAGCACGATGATCGTTTCACCGGTGTCAGGAAAGTCCTGGCAAAACTGGGTATTGCCACTGCTGTTGGGCTGGTAGGCCGTGAAGTGGGCCGAATAGAAGTCAATCCGGATCAGGCACATATCATCTTCTATTACCAGGCCTCCGCCGGCCAACGCATCGCAAGTTTGGATCACCACCAGGACAGCAGGCAAAACCGGATTTAAAAAAATCTTTTTGAGTTTATGAACTTCGAACACGATATCCGCCAAATTGGTGACCGGAACCTGAATGATGCAAGAAAAGCGAACGGCTGTCTAAATATTGTCCGAGCCAGCTTGTGAGGTAACCTTTCGTTTGAGGCGTGACGATCGTTTCAGCCATCACCGGTTCCGGCTTCGTTTAGAAACGCTGACTCTCAGATTAGCACAAGCCGGTAAGTACCATATGCAATGTGCAACCAATTTCGCTGGAATTCACGGCCAAACCGCTGACTGATGGTGTACAGACTGAAAGACAGGTTATAGTTCTGACCATAAGACCCGTGATGAAAAATACACGACTGACAACCCTGCTGGTATGGCTGCTGTTTTCCAATGCCGCGCCTTGCCTGGATTCCAATACCGGCGATCCGGTACGCACCGGGGAATTCTCACTTAGCTTCACAATTGCCGAAGCCGCGGACGCAGACTCCGCCCGTGCGGTGGATTCCATAATCTCAGCAGATGAAAAAATAAGCTGGGAAGTCTATGTCCCCGAATCCTACCAGGCGGAAAATCCCGCCGGCCTGGTGGTCTACATCAGCCCATCTTCATCGGGTGATATCCCGCCGCGCTGGAAGTCCGTGATGAACAAACTCAACATGATCTGGATCGCCGCAGGGCACTCGGGCAACAGGGTCATGGTGGCGCGCAGGGTGGCCTACGCCCTGATCGCTCCGACCCTGGCGGGCAAATACTACAACATCGATCATGAACGGATTTATCTGTCTGGTTTTTCGGGTGGCGGCAGGGTCGCAAGCATGCTCGCCGCCAGTTATCCGCAGGTGTTTAAAGGTGGTATCTACAACTGCGGCGCGAATTTCTGGGACGAGAACCCGCCCACACAACTCGGACTGGTAAAACAAAATCACTATGTTTTTCTCACCGGCACGAAGGACCAGGCACTCAGACCGACAAAAAAAGTCCACCAGCAGTATTTGCAGTCGGGTGTCGATAATTCCAGGCTCATGGTAATCCGGCATATGGCGCACGAGAACCCGAACGGTTCCGATTTCGAGAAAGCAATTCGGTATCTTGATTCGCGTATTACTCCTTGATTTTTTGTGCCAGGCACCGCGTTCATTTCAAATTCAATTCTGCAACTGATCTATATCACCATTCTCCCCGGCTTTTACGTTTATTGTTACGTGGTCTGAAGCACAGAGTTGAGTCATGACGACAGTGACCCGATCACCGAATTACGTTTACCCGTTCGATCAAGCGCCCGACGTACTGGCCCGTTTCGACGGGGACCACCAAGCCTTGCGCGGCTTGATGGGCGGCAAGGGAGCCAACCTGTTCGACGCGACCAGGCTTGGCATCCCGGTTCCTCCCGGGTTTACGGTGACTACCGAGGCTTGTAAGGACTACCTGTTGGCCGACGGAAAGTTTCCAGCAGGGCTATGGATGCAGGTACTCGAGGCCACCGAAGGTCTTGAAAAGAGCACCGGGAAACGATTCGGAAATGCGGAAAGCCCGCTGCTGGTTTCCTGCCGATCCGGTGCCAGGTACTCGATGCCCGGCATGATGGACACGGTACTCAACATCGGTTTGAATGACGAAATCACCGCCGGCCTGGCCATAAGCACGGGCCGGCAACGTTTTGCCCATGACCTTTACCGGCGACTCGTACAGATGTTCGGCGGCGTCGTAATGGGCGTGCCGCATGAAGCTTTTGAAACTGTTATCCGGACGCAACGACAGCAATCGGCGGTGGATAGCGACACCGGACTCGATGCCCGGGCGTGGCAGGCTGTTACCCTGAAATTCAAGGAAATCATCCGCAAACATACCGGCAGGGATTTTCCGACCGACCCTTTCGAACAACTACGCCAGGCCACCGAGGCCGTATTCGACTCCTGGAACGGCAAACGCGCCTTTGACTATAGAAACGCGGCCGGTATCGATCACGATCTGGGTACAGCGGTCAATATTCAGACCATGGTGTTTGGCAACTTCAGTGACGATTCGGCCACCGGTGTATTCATGTCGCGTGACGCGACAAATGGTGAACCGGTACTCGAAGGCGACTACCTGATCAACGCGCAGGGCGAGGACGTGGTGGCCGGAACACGGGTAACCCTGCCGATCAGACAACTGGCCACCGACATGCCGGCCATGTACCTGGAATTGGAACAAATCGCCCAACGTCTCGAAAAACACCACCGCAATATGCAGGACATGGAATTCACCATTGAGGCGGGCAAGCTCTGGCTGCTACAAACCCGCGATGGCAAACGTACCGCCCAGGCCGAGGTGCGTATCGCGGTGGATATGGTCAGCGAAGGGCTGATATCAAAACCCGAGGCAGTGTTACGGATTAGCCCGGACCAGGTTGATTCTTTCCTGCATCCCCAACTGGATAGCGGGACACTGAAAAATGTCCGTCACGTTGCCCGGGGTCTGAATGTCTCACCCGGTGCCGCAGTCGGCGTGATCGCCTTTGATCCTGACCTGGCCGAGCGCTGGGCCAAGCACGAAGGCAAGGACGTCATCCTGGTCCGGCCCGAAACAAGACCGGATGACGTTCACGGCATGCTTGCGGCCAGCGGCGTGGTCACCAGTAAAGGCGGGCGCACCAGCCACGCAGCATTGGTGGCACGGCAATTCGGCATACCGGCCGTGGTCGGTGTGAGCGAGATCGAAATCGACTTGGATAATCGGCAGATGAAGGTGGGTGGGGACCTGATCATCAAGGAAGGCGCGTACCTGTCCATCGATGGCAACACCGGTCTGATTTACAATACCGAGTTGCCCACGCGCACACCCGATTTCAACGATCCATACCTGCTCAAAATACTGTCCTGGGCCGATGAATTCCGGGTGCTCGGTGTATGGGCAAACTCAGACTACCCTGAGGATGCACAGCGTGCCAGGCGCTACGGCGCCGAGGGCATCGGACTGTGCCGTACCGAGCACATGTTTTTCCAGCAGGACCGCTTGCCGATCATGCAGCAAATGATCACCGCCGGTGATGAGGCCCAACGGATGGCTGCGATCAGCAAACTGTTGCCAATGCAGCGCTCGGATTTTGAAGGACTGTTCCACGCCATGGACGGCCTGCCGGTCATCATCAGGCTACTGGACCCACCGCTGCATGAATTCCTGCCACCGGCACACGACCTGACATTAGAACTGGCCGAGGCCAGGACAAGCTTGCAAAAGCTGTCCGATCCCGGGGACCGGAAGCGGGCACAGGTGGAGATCGACCGGAAACACGCATTGCTGCAGCGGGTCGAGACACTCCAGGAATCCAACCCGATGCTGG
>Ga0255052_10001523_pt1 | contig 17394 bp, 16 predicted proteins | sample JV7_2_21_MG_FD_188632 | JGI IMG/M metagenome (GOLD analysis project Ga0255052, IMG submission 188632) | Seawater microbial communities from Jervis Inlet, British Columbia, Canada - JV7_2_21 | ecosystem: Environmental > Aquatic > Marine > Inlet | place: Canada: British Columbia | collected...
CAGCATCCGCAAGGATATTGAGCCCGGCAACAGCTGGGTGGTAGCGCTGAAACCGCCCGGGCTTCCGCTTGTCGGCGGTATCAATGGCGCGATCGAATCGGCTTCACGCAGCTTGCCAATATTTGACATCTGGCCTTACCGCTCAACCACTATTTACGAGTTGCGGCCCGGTGGCACCGTGGTACCGCCCGGCGCGGAGGGTTTTTATGAAAACTACCAGCCGCTGGGGAGTTTTCCGGATGTGATCAGTACAAAACGCCGCTGGCAGGTCATACTGATCAGTTCGTTTATGGGGTTTATCACGCCGGTTTTGTAACAACGCGATGATAGCGGCCCAGCTTATTTCCTGACCCTGATCAGGCTTTCATTCTCCGGATTTTTACCCCGTCGGTCCTTGTAGTATTCCCGTATCAGCACAAAATCCGCCTCGATGTCATCACCCGGATAGAAGCTGTCACCGAGACCGACCTGTTTGCGCCCAAAATCCAGGTAGGCCATCACGATGGGTACGGCGGCGGCCCGGGCGATGTGGTAAAAACCGGTTTTCCAGTGGTCGGTCCTGCTGCGGGTGCCCTCCGGCGCCAGTGCGAAAACCAGCCGGTCGGAGCTTGCGAACAGGGCTTTCGTCCTGCGTATGAGATCCAGCTTCTGGCTGCGGTCGACCGGTATACCGCCGAGGGCACGGAAAAACCAGCCAATAGGCCAGCGGAAAATGGTGTGTTTGCCGATCCAATGAACCTCGAGCTTTATCGCCCTGGCGGCTACGATGCCCAACGGAAAATCCCAGTTGCTCGTATGCGGGGCGGCGATCACAACGTATTTATCAACATCCGGAAAATCCGCGTTGATCGTCCAGCCAAGCACCCTGAGTGTCCATCTGCAAAGACATGAAAGCATTCAATCTACCTTTGTCAAAAAGTCCGCCGGTTAACGCGTGTTGAAATATTGTGCCAGGGCCCGGACTTCCGAATCGCTCAGGGTGCTGGCGATATTGCACATACTGGTCGAATCGCCCTGCGTACTGTCCGCGGACCGGGGTGTAATCGTCGGACAATGGCGTTCGTAATAGTAAAACCGGGCCATGGCCTCTTTGACTTTTTCAACAGCGATGCCGGCAAGTGACGGGACGTCATCCCGGTTCGAGCGCCCGTCGGGCCCATGGCAGCCTTCGCATTGTTTGATAAGTGCAGGCAGGCCCGGCTTTGGCGCTTGTTCGTTTGTCTGCGTGTCACCGTATGGGACGGAATCCAGCGGGAACAGCACAAACAGTATCAGGACATACACTATTTTGTTCATCATGATCACCCGCTAAAGGTTGTCATGACCCACTATAAACCCAGCTTGCACCAGTATCCAATTACGGACCTATCTGAGGGATTTGATCACCAGCAGGCCACCAATGGCCAGCAAGACCATCCCGGGCACGGAATAGCCCCACAGAAACCACGGCCCGGTTTCCATGGCGGTCAAAACGGCGCCGGAAATGCTCAACGAGCCCCCGGCCAGCGACTGCAGAAGCTCATGGCGGGAGACGCCCGGTTCACGCCCTTGATTTGAGGAATCTTCCGGCGTGTTGTGTGCCGGGAATTGCCCGCCTTCGGCCCTGACCAGCAGTTTTTGCGCAAGCTCGCGGATTTCCGGGGCCCGGGCCAGAAAACCGGGCAGTTTCTCGCGCATCTCACGCACGAAATTTTCAATACTGTATTTTTCCTTGAGGATGGCATCGAGTTCCGGCTTGGCCACCGACCAGATATCCAGTTCCGGATCCAGTTGACGGCCCAGCCCTTCAATATTCAGCAGTGTTTTTTGCAGCATCAGTAATTGCGGTTGCAAGGTCAGCTGAAAGCGGTGCGCAACCTGGAACAGATCGAACAGCAGTTTTCCGAAAGAAACTTCGTTTAGAGGCCGGGTGAAATTGGGTTCTCCAACGGTCCTGACGGCGGCCTCGAGTTCATCCAGGCGGGTATCGGCCGGTACCCAGCCCGCGTTGATATGCAGCGCGGCCACACGCCGGTAATCCTGGTTGAACAATGCCTTGAAGTTCTCGGAGATGTAGTAAAGGTCCTTGGTGGAAAGGCTGGCAACGATGCCGAAATCCATGGCAATAAAGGTGGGGTCGTCGGGGATGCTTGCGTCCACCAGGATGTTGCCGGGATGCATGTCGGCGTGGAACAGGTTGTCACGGAACACCTGGGTGTAAAAAACCCGCACGCCGCGCCGTGCAAGCTTTTTCAGGTTGACGCCATGTTCACGCAGATTTTCGATGTCGCCCACCGGGAGACCCGATACCCGCTCCATGACCATCACCCTTTGCTTGCACCACTGCCAGTAGACTTCCGGGATATACAAATCCCTGGAATCCTGGAAGTTGCGTCTCAATATCGAGGCGTTGGCCGCTTCGCGTTGCATGTCGAGTTCATCAAACACGACCGTTTCAAACTCACGCACGACCTTCAGGGGTTGCACCCTGGCGCCACCGGGTCTGAAATTTTCTGCCAGCCGTGCGATGGCTTTCAACAGGTCAATGTCCTTGCGTAACTGCTTGTCGATGCCGGGCCGTACGACCTTGACCACGGCTTCACGGCCATCGTGCAACGTGGCCGGGTGAACCTGGGCAATCGAGGCCGAGGCCAGCGGGTTGGTATCAAACGAGGCAAAAACCTCGTCTACCGGTTTACCCAGTGCCTGTTCGATAATCTCACGCGCCTCCTCACCCGGAAAGGGCGGGACATGATCCTGCAAAAGCGCCAGTTCGTCGGCGATATCCCGGGGCAGCAAATCCCTGCGGGTGGACAGGATCTGTCCGAACTTCACGTATACGGGGCCCAGTTCCTGCAAGGCCAGCCGCAGGCGTTCACCACGCGGCACGCTGGACAGGTCTTTACGCCCGGGTAACAACATCCGCACCCAGCGTATCGGCGCCGGTAACCGGGCCGTGTCGAACAGTTTATCGAGCTGGTAACGTTTGAGGATGACACCGATGTGCCAGATTCGAAGAAACTGGCGCAGGCTGTGTCTCATGTGTTGCGGTCTTTAATATAGTCGGACAGTATCTGGCTGGCAGCGCGGGCGGTTTCACGGGCCGTTTTGACACCCTGGCGGATACCCTCGGCGGCCTGGTATCCGGCCACCTCACCGAGCATGCCGGCGAGCGGGCCCTCCCAGTCGGGATCAAGTTTTCTGAAAATCCGTTCCAGGTCACGGGCCAGGCTGGCATCACCATTGATCTGTACTTTTGACTCCGGCAGGCCCCAGTCGGCGTCTTCGGGCTTGGCCATGGAAAACAGGGCGATTGGGGTACCGCTGATGGTGGTATCGGGTTCCGAATCCGCCTCCAGCCGCACACGGACCACGCCATGTTTGAAAGTGAAGAAAAGCGTGATATTCAGGCCCTCGAGATCGAGTTGCAGCAACCGGCCTTCCAGCTTGTTTACCCGTGAGGGGGATTCCAGGTCCAATTGCAGGATGCGGTTGACGGCTGTCTCCAGCGCCAGGGCCAGCATTCCCGGTAACGGCGTCAGGTAATCAGTCATGGAAACCACCATGGATGGCAACGATCCCACCGCTCAGGTTGCGATAGGTAACATTATTGAAGCCGGCAGCCACCATCATGTCAGCCAGTTCGTCCTGGCCGGGGTGTTTGCGGATGCTTTCTGCAAGATATCGATAGCTGTCCTCATCGTCCGTTACCAGTTTGCCCAGCCTGGGTAGCAAACCAAATGAATAACCGTCGTAGAGCTTCTTAAGGCCGTCGAATTCCAGTTTTGAAAATTCCAGTATCATCGCCCGACCGCCGGGTTTGAGTACGCGGTGCATTTCCTCCAGGGCAGCGGGCTGGTTGGTGACGTTACGCAGTCCGAAGGCAATGCTCACAAAGTCAAACTCGCCATCGGTAAATGGCAGTTGTTCAGCATCGGCCAGTGAGTATTCGATATTACCGACAAGACCGCGGTCTTCCATCTGCTGGCGCCCGACGGCCAGCATCGATTCATTGATATCGCTGAGCACCACGCTGCCATGCGCGCCAACCCGTTTGCTCATCAAGGCAGCGATGTCGCCTGTTCCGCCGGCAATATCCAGCACCCGCTGACCGGGCTGGATACCGCTGATGGCTATGAAGTGGCGCTTCCACAAACGGTGTACCCCGAACGACATCAGGTCGTTCATCAGGTCATATTTACCGGCCACGGAGTCAAACACCTGGTGCACGAGGCGGGTCTTTTCGCCGACAGCGACATCGCGGTAGCCAAAATGGGTGGTACCGGTCTTTTCTGTTTTGTTGTCTGCTTCTTCCATTGATCGATCCAGGGTCCAGCTTGATCTTATCTACAATGTTTATTCTACCTGTAGCTGCTCGAGCGTATTCTATCCCGGACATTTCACCAAGGATCCGGGATTTGCGCTGTAGCTGGCGAAACAGTTGGGTCGATCGTTTGCAGAATCATAGCAGTCGCTATGGTTCAAGAAGGATCGGCCGAAATGTGAAGCCAGATGCTGTGCAAAACCGGATAGGACAAACTGTCAAGCCAGGAATACCCAAAAACACTCTCACACGTTAGATGATACGACGAATTTATCATTTTACGGTCCGCCTTGGTAAAATGTCCGGGCTGTATGTCATAAAATGTAACGGCTCAGGTCCTCGTCGCCGGCCAGGGCATCGAGATGCTCATTGACATACCTGGCGTCCAGGGTAATGGACTCCCCGCTACGGTCCGGTGCTTCGAAAGAGATGATATCGAGCAGCCGTTCCATGATCGTATGCAATCGCCGCGCGCCGATGTTCTCGGTTGATTCATTGACCTGCCACGCGATCTCGGCGATCCGCTGCACGCTGTCTTGTCCGAATTTCAGTTCCACACCCTCAGTGGCCATCAGTGCCGAGTACTGTTCGGTCAAGGATGCCTTTGGCTCGGTCAGGATGCGGGTAAAGTCGTTGGCGTCAAGCGCCCGCAGTTCTACCCTGATCGGCAAACGGCCCTGTAATTCGGGGATCAGATCGGACGGTTTGCTGAGGTGGAAAGCACCGGACGCGATAAACAGCATGTGGTCGGTTTTGACCATGCCATAACGGGTCGAAACCGTACACCCCTCCACCAGCGGCAACAGGTCGCGTTGCACGCCTTCGCGGGAGACGTCGGCGCCGGCGAATTCCGAGCGCTTGGCGACCTTGTCCAGTTCGTCGATAAACACAATACCGTTTTGTTCAGCGCCTTCCAGCGCCTGCTGCTTGATTTCCTCGTCATTGATCAGCCTGGCGGATTCTTCCTCGATCAACAACGGCAGCGCATCCCTGATACGCATCTTGCGTTTCTGGGTTTTGCTGCCGCCCAGGTTCTGGAACATACCCTGCAGTTGGCTTGCCATTTCCTCCATGCCCGGTGGTGTCATTATTTCCACACCTAGTTGGGCCGAGACGTCAAATTCGATGTCACGGTCATCCAGATCGCCGGACAGCAATTTGCGCAGCATTTTTTGCCGTGTGGAGGCCTGGCTGCCACCGGTTCCAGCTGCCTCGGGTGCCGGTTCATTGGCAAACCCGACCGGTTTTGGTTGTGGCAGCAGGATATCCAGGACCCGGTCGCGGGCCGCGTCTTCAGCACGCGAACGGACTTTTGTAACGGCCTGTTCCCGCTGCATATTGACAGAGGAGTCCACCAGGTCGCGGATAATGGATTCCACATCCTTGCCCACGTAACCCACTTCGGTGAATTTTGTCGCCTCGACCTTTATAAACGGTGCATTGGCCAGCCTCGCAAGACGCCGGGCAATTTCGGTCTTGCCGACACCGGTAGGGCCGATCATCAGGATATTCTTGGGTGTGATCTCGTTGCGCAGATCTTCATCGACCTGCATACGCCGCCAGCGATTCCGCAAGGCAATGGCAACGGCGCGTTTGGCATCCGACTGGCTGATGATGTGCTCGTCCAGTTCCTGGACGATTTCGCGTGGGGTCATCTGTGACATGGTTTGGGCCTGTTATTCGGTATCCAGCGTTTCAATAACGACGTTATCGTTGGTATATATGCAGATATCAGAGGCAATCGACAGTGATTTTCTGACAATGGACTCTGCTCCCAGTTCGGTGCCGTCCAGGTAGGCCATCGCGGCCGCCTGCGCAAACGGTCCGCCGGATCCGATCGCGATCAGGCCGTTTTCCGGTTCGATGACATCGCCATTGCCGGAAATCAACAGGGAGTTATCCTTGTCGGCGATGGCCAGCAGGGCTTCCAGACGTCGCAGCATCCGGTCGGTACGCCAGTCTTTTGCCAGTTCCACGGCCGCACGCACGAGATTGCCCGAATACTTTTCCAGTTTGCCTTCAAATCGCTCGAACAGGGTGAACGCATCGGCGGTGGCGCCGGCGAACCCGGCGATGACCTGATCTTTGTAAAGACGCCGCACTTTGCGGGCATTGGATTTCATCACGGTGTTGCCCAGTGTTACCTGGCCATCACCACCCATCACCACCTGCTTGCCTCTGCGGACCGAGCAGATGGTCGTTCCACGGTATTGTTCCACCTGGTGCTCCTTCTTAATTCGTGAAGCAAACGTGGGGATATCTGCCCGCGATTGCAAGCATCGCGTACACTGGCCCACATATTTCAATTGGCATGGGAGGGAAGCTGCGTGAACTTTTTGCTTGAGATGGTTCGGGCGATATTGCTGGTGGGCATACCGGTGGGTGTGTTTACGCTGGTCATTGTCTGGTGGGCGTTGCGCCAGGGATATTTCCAGGAAACCGCAGATATCAAAGCGCTTGGGCTAGAAATCAAGGCGATGTCCAAAAAAACTGACAATACGACCCACAACCCGGTGCAAAAAAAGTGGGCGAAATTTGGCGGCGGCTTTTACGGTATTGTTGCATTCTTTACCTGGCTGGTCATCGAGGTGACCGAGATCACTGGCATGATTATAAATTTCGGTGGTTTCTTCGGGTTTTTGAAGGCGCTGGATATTGGTGTCATTATCGATATCTTTATAGAGGCAATCAGCAACTTCATCAGCGCCATGATCTGGCCTTTTTACTGGATGGACCGGATAGACACGGGTCAAACCTGGTTGTGGTTTGTGGTCGCCTACGCGGGCTACTGGGCGGGATTGAAAATAGCGCAAGTGGCGTACCTGCGCCACCCGGGGAGGCTGAATAAAGAGAAAAAAATTTTGAAGTAGAATAGTAAGGGTATATACAAGAAGACCGAAGGGAATCCGCGCAGCTTCAAAAACAGCGCAGGCCTGGATAGGGAGAAATCCACTTGATAGGGAGAGACAAATGAGCTTGACAAAACGATCTGCAGCCGAGTTTATCGGTACATTCTGGCTGGTTCTGGGCGGTTGTGGCAGTGCCGTGCTGGCAGCCGGCCTGCCGGACGTCGGCATTGCCTATGCAGGCGTTGCCCTGGCATTCGGGCTTACCGTGCTGACCATGGCGTTTGCTATCGGCCACATCTCCGGTTGCCATCTGAACCCGGCAGTTACGCTGGGCCTGACCGTGGCCGGCCGTTTCAAAAGCTCGGATGTGCCTGCTTACATGATCGCTCAGGTCCTGGGTGCCATCGTCGCAGCGGCCGTGTTGTTTTACATCGCGAGTGGCGCCGGGGGTTACGCCGGTGGCCTGGCTTCCAACGGTTTTGGCGAGCACTCGCCCCAGGGCTATTCAATGGGTGCGGGCATCGTCACCGAGGTGGTCATGACAATGATGTTCCTGCTTATTATCCTGGGCGCCACCGACAAGCGCGCCCCCGCGGGATTTGCGCCGATCGCCATCGGCTTGGGACTGACACTGATTCACCTGATCAGCATTCCCGTAACCAATACCTCGGTCAACCCGGCGCGCAGCACCGGGCCCGCGTTACTGGAAGGTGGTATCGCCCTGCAGCAATTGTGGTTGTTCTGGGTTGCTCCGCTCGCGGGTGCCGTGATCGCGGCAGTCATTTACAAATGGTTTGAGAAAGACGAATAAACCGTCTTTACGGTCAAGTGACCGACTACAGGGATGTAGTCGGTCGAACGGACAACAGGACTGGCACATGCTTACCCTTTATATCGCCAACAAGAACTATTCGTCCTGGTCATTGCGGCCCTGGGTTCTGATGAAGGTTTTAGGGATTCCATTCAAGGAAAAAGTATCACCTTTGCTTGAGGGATCGTGCTGGGATGAATATCGTAAGTTTAGTCCCAATGGCCGCGTACCCTGTTTGCACCATGGTGAATTGTTCGTTTGGGAATCATTGGCGATTATTGAATACCTGGCTGAACGCCACGATGGGGTGTGGCCGAAAGATGCCGGGGCGCGCACCTGGGCGCGCTGTGCTACAGCGGAAATGCACGCGGGGTTTTCAGCACTTCGCAATGAATGTTCCATGAACTGCGGGATGCGGGTGCGGCTGCATTCGAAATCGCCGGCGCTTCAACACGACCTGGACCGACTGGATGAATTGTGGAACGAAGGCCTGCAGCGCTTTGGTGGTCCGTTTTTGGCTGGTGATACCTTTTGTGCAGTTGATGCTTTCTTCGCCCCGGTAGCGTTTCGCGTACAGACCTTCAAGCTGTCATTGAGCGACACCGCCACGGCGTTTGTTCAACGGTTGCTGAGACTCAAAGCGATGCATGACTGGTATGACGCAGCATTAAAGGAAACATGGCGTGAACCAAGCCACGAACAGGAAATGCTTGATGCGGGAGTGGTGATCAAGGACCTACGCGGTATATGAACTAGCCCGCATATTGCGCCAGTATCACGGAGAAGGTGAGATCGGGGTGACGACAACTGCCGGTATGAAGCGCTACAGCACAGAAACACACGTCGGCCAGACGGATTGGCAGTACCAACGGTGGTTACCTCCAGCTATTGGCAGTCGCTTGAAAATTGCTACGCTGGGGCGAAACCACGCAAAATCTCTGCCCGGTGGGTGCTTCCATGACGACCCAACGGCGTATATCGCCGATCCGCCTGGCGCCCAGTTTTTCCAACCTCGAGACCTCTGCTTCGATATCGTCGGTTTCAATGTCGATGTGCACCCGTGAGGGGTGCGACACTTTCTGAACTTCAACGTGCACTTCACCCGGCCAGGTCTCCAGCCAGCGATAAGCTGCTTCTCCAGGGTCCGGATCGGTCTCTGCCTTCATGCCGAGCGCCGCAGACCAGAATTCGGCCGCTGACTCCAGGTCATCGGTCTTGCAATCAATAATAAATCCGGCCAATTGACTTTTATGCATCCCGGTCTTCCTCTGTGAATTTCTTGAAACAGGCTTTAATTCTGCATCCCATGTTTTTGATTATTGGACAGGAACAACGATATGGTACACTGGATTTCCATCAACGGGTGCCTTCTGCAGGGCAATAGTATCAACACGCAACCTCGGAAAACCCGCCGCAAATAACCGTACTGAAACAGAAGGCACGGAATTCTTCTCGACCTACGCAGACCAGCAGGAGTGATTACGATGAAACAAATCAAAAGCCACTTTTTCCGGAGTGTGCTCTCCACGGTGACAATACTGGCTTTGACGATAGTGTCGCAGCCGATGACGGCACAGGCGAAAGGCGTGTACGCAGACGTACCGCAGCGACAGTTACTCGCCGCCCAGCAAATGATTGAGCGTATGAAACAATCCGACATGGTGTTGAGTTCCATCGTGGTCGGTGGATACCAGTGGGAAGCCCGGGCGGATTTCGCTGATCCGAGGACCGGGACCGGTATTGAGGGTGCCACCGGCAGCCTGATAGGCGACACCATCTATGTCAGTCATGGGTACCGGGGCGGTGACGGCGCCCTGCTGTCAGCCTACGATATAAGTACAAACACCTGGTTCCACGGCGGCCCCCGCTTGCCTGATGCAGCGGTAGGCCGTTCTGAAATGTCCGGCGGAACAGCCCTGGGCAGACACTACGCCATCGGTGGCCGCACCGGCCCCAGTGACGCGGTTGAAGAGTTTGATCCGGTGACAGGCGCGTGGACCACGAAGACGCCCATGCCGGGCGGCGCCCGTGGCGGTGCCGGTGCCGCAAGCTCGGGTGGCAAAATTTACGTTATAGGCGGTCGCACGGGCGACACCTACGGCGCTCCACCCCTGGTGGACAGAAATGAAGTCTATGACGCCGCAACGAACAGTTGGGCAACACTCACACCGATACCCACTCCAGTCACTGATAACTATGCCACGGTGGCATTCGGTGACAGGGTATATGTATTTGGTGGTGCGGATGCTGCCGGTTTAGCCCTGTCAGCAGTTCAGATCTACAACATCACCACCAATTCCTGGAGTTCTGGCACCGCCATGCCTACAGCCCGTGGGGCCGCGATGGCAGGTGTCTGCCAGGACAGGATTATTGTTTTTGGCGGTATCGATAGTGGCTTTGTAACTTTGGCGGCCACTGAGATATATAACCCGGCCACCGACAGTTGGACTGCGGGGCCTGACATGCCATTCCCGTCAAATGAAATTACCCAGGGGAAGATCTATGACAACGATAGTATCTACTCTATTGGCACAGGCATTTTTGGCGTATCGGGCGTAACGGTGCAGGAACTGGTTTGCGATCTCTCCGAAGCCAATATACCGGCCCTGAATATGGCCGGGCTCGTTGTCTTGGCGCTCATACTTGCGCTGTTGAGTGTCGTATTCCTGATGCGCAGGCGTACTGGACAGGGTTAACTCAGAACAACTGACCCAGGGTCCACATGGGGTTCACGGGTGACGCCGTGCTTCATTGACAGGGTCGCGTAGCACGTACATGTGCTACGCGACACAGGTATGTCCTGTTTGTCTCATTTCTGTCATTTGCGCCGATTACACACACGGGCGCCTGTTATCGTATGACGACAGTGGGTCGCAGGTCGCTGCCATTGGCGATAAGGACACCGATACTTCCGTTGTTGCTGACCAGTGTGTCCACCAGGTCGTTGGCGCCCGACGCCGAGCCCAGGATCACGCCAACGGAGTCGTTGCCCTCAATGCGGCAATTGATGATATCGACAGCGAAGGAATTGTTCATGCCCAGACCTACGTTGGCCCCGGTGAGTCTCAGGTTCTCGATGTTGACCCGGTGGACCCCGAACAGGTTGAGCGCGTTGTTGAGCAGTTGACCCGGCTTTGGCCTGATGCCGTCGATCAGGGGGTCGGTTCCCCGAAAAGTGACGTTGCTCCGATTAACTATCACCTCTTCTTCACACATACCGCTGATCTCGATGACCAGTTCCTCGGCGGGATTGTTAAGCGCTTGCATGATGCGGCCGCCCTTGTCGCAATCAACCTGAACGACATTGCTCGGCTTCTTTGCAGAAACGGATAATGAGATGGTGAATACCAGGCAACTTGAGATCAGTAAAAATGTGTTCTTGATGTTCATAACTACTCCTCACCAACACTGAGATGCTGGTTTACAGATTTTGTAATTCAATGCAACGCTCCAGAGATAACCGTGCGCGTGGGAGGAAACGGGGTGGTTACGCAAATCCGCTAATCACCCCTTTTCACCCTGGCGCCATGCACCGGTAAGTACTAAATGTCTTCAACCCGAAAATGCTCACACGAAAGTTGCCTGTAATGCAATCCGCCAAATGCATCATTTTTCTGATGCAAATGCATCATTTAATCTGGTCAGGAAAGGATGTGATAAGCAAATCCACTCACACGCCCTATTCGGGCAGTGACACCTTGAACTCAATAGCATCCAGTTGTTCTGGCGACTTGCCGACACTCTCCAGGAACGGCAGCCAGCGTGGGTCGTTGTGAATGTTGGCAAAGAGGGTTTCGACCGCGACCCTGGACAGCCCCGAATCTCTGAACGTCTTTGCTTTTTCCAACCATTCGAAGGCCTGATCGGCTTCATTTCGGAAGGCCAGCACGTAGGCGATGTTGTAGGCCGATCGTTGCTCGTACCGTTCGGTCAGTTGGGATAGCGCGGCATCCGACTCTGCTGCCTGTCCCAGCGCATGATATGCCATGGTCAAGCCGAACAGGCGGTAACCCCCAACAGACTCTTGCTGCATCGCGGCCAGCGCGGCCCCGGGTTCGTTCTTCCACAGCAGCGCCAAACCGATGCGGTACTGCGAGCTGACATATTTCGGGGTTAGCGTAAGCGTGGCGCGAAGTGAGGTTATGGCATCGTCCATGCGCCCGGCCAGCAGATAGGTATCACCCAGGTTGAAATGACTCCTGGGATTCACCGGGTCGCGGGTGACCAAATATTCCCTGATGGCAACAGCCTCATCCAGGCGACCGAGGTTTGCGGTCAGAAAAGCGGCCATGGAGAGAACATCGGGATTGGCCGGTTCCAGTTCCAGCGAGCGTTGAAAATGTCGGGCTGCTGCCGCCAGTTCGCCTTCGTAGAAAAGTGCGATTCCACCGAGCAGCGCGTGAGCCGGCGCATTGTCCGGATCGATCGCCAGTGCCTTGTTGGTCGCCACGCGGGCCGATGCAAAGGCTTCGTCGTATTGTCGTAAACCAAAATAACCCGCCTGAAAGTGGGTCGCAGCCAGGCCATCCCAGGCAGAGGCAAAGTCCGGCGCGATCGCCAGCGCCTGTTGATACAACACGATAGATTGATCATACGCGTTGCGCGTGTCCTGGCGAGCTACCTGCCGCGCCTGGAGGTAGAGTGCGTAGGCTTCGGGATTGGTCTCCTTGACCGTGGGCGCTGCACCTAATAGCCTGACCTTCAGTTGTGCTACCACCGCCGCGGCGATCTCGTCCTGGGTCGCGAAGATGTCGTCCAGCATGCGGTCATAGGTCTCAGACCACAGGTGGGAACTGTCGGCGGCGTGGATTAACTGCGCCGTGATGCGCACCTGATTGCCGGATTTCCGCACCGAACCTTCCAGCACATGGCCCACGTTCAGTTCGCGTGCGATGTCGGCGATTTTCACATCCTTGCCCTTATACGCAAACGACGAAGTACGTGCAATCACCCGCAGTTCCGGAATCCTGGTTAGCTGGTTCAGCAGTTCCTCTGAGATGCCATCCGAGAAGTATTCGTTGGCAGCATCATCGCTCATGTTGACGAAGGGCAGCACTGCGATGGATCTGTCGGTGGTCTTTGAACGCCCGTACGCGGCTGCTTGCTCACTTGCAGTGTTGCTTGTGGCCTGCACCAATTCAGCGTCACGCGACGGATCGAGTACGTATTTGTCATACGCAAAGTATCCCAAAGCCAATACCAGCACTGCGATAATGAGGTAGTCAAGCTTCCTGCCGGTTTCGTGAGTAATGGACCTGGTGCTATCGACTTCTTTTTCTTTCTTCAGGCCCTCAGGAGTCAGTTCATAGGCCCAGGCAAAGAAAATGGCCACGGGGAAACCAAGAATCAGGAAAAACGCCAGCGCCGTGTTGACCGACCCGGGCAAGTGTAAAGCAGGGGCCAGCGTGTCCCCCACCTGCAGGACCAGCCAGGCGATGATTACGTAGGCGATCGCAACGCGAAATACATTACGGCGCTTGAGTTCCTCGACAATGGACATCAACAGGCCATCCCGTCCTTTGCTACCAGTAAGCCTACGCCTTTAGGTGGCCCGAGGCCAGCCACGAAAGACCGGCTTTAGAGACTCTCCACACCCTTGCAGGTCTTTGGCAGGGGTTGCCAGTTGCCAGGCGCCGGATTATTAAAGCAGATCAGTTGCAACACTTTGTCGTGTTCTGCGGCAAGTATGACCTTTAATTCCTGTTGAAGCGCCACGAAACGTGGTTCGTTCCACATGCTCTCAAGGATTGGATCGCCAAATACCTGGGAATTCCGCAGACCAAGACGTAGAGCTGATTTCAGCGCGGTGATCACGCCGTCCGGGTTGTTATCGAATGCGGCGATCATCGCTGTTTCCACGTCCTGCTCCTGATTTTTTCGTCCCGCTGCACGACGTGCGGCCAGGTCCTGCCTGACGATCTTTACGACATCTTGCGCACCCTCCTCATCGCCCGCGCTCCTGCGGGCCTGCGCAAGCCGCAATGTCTGAACATCAGAAAATGGTTGGGAAATTGGCAGGCCTTCTGGCACAAAATCAAGCAAGCGTTCAAAAAGTGGCAGCGCTTCATCAATGCGGCCTGCCTCATACAGCGCATCGGCCGCCATCAACACAGCTTCCTGGTTATCCGGGTCCAGGTGCATGGCTTTTTGCGTCGCCCGGATGACTTTGTCGAAACGTCTTTCGGCGAGATCGACCCAGTGGGTCTGATTCTCATCGATGCGGCGTGCTTCATCGTATTCACCCACCCACGTGAGTGCGTAAATGACGTAAAAGTTGCCCGCTGGCGCTCTCAGGGACCAGGACAGACTTTCGCCGATTTTGCCTTCGTAAATGAGCGATGTGTCAGCGTGCGCCAGGTACCCGAACTCAGGACTTTGCACGAGCAACAGATCGGCCATGTCGTGGGCCTCCTGGATTCGTCCGGTACTGCTCAGCCAACCGATGTAGTTAATACGACCTACAACAGACAACGGATCCACCACCAGGATCTGCTTGAGGGTTGTGTCCGCCTCCCCATAGCGACCCAATTCGCCGAGCGCCATATACAACCAGTTCATGGCATCAATGTAGCTCGGGTTCGATGCCAGCGCCTTTCGGGCATATTCAATCGTGGCGTCCAGCCTGGTCGTGCTCAGTGCGAGCAAAGCCCTGCCTCCATAACCTTCGGCAAGACCGGGTTCGAGTTCCCGGGCACGGTCGAGGTGTGGAATGGCTCTGCGTTTCACCTCCTCCAGGCTCAATGTGCCGTAGCTGTTCAGATCGTCCACCAGCAGGGTAGTCGCGATGGCCAACTGCGCATGGGCCGGCGCAAACGCCTCGTTCAGACGCAGGGCACGTTCGAGTTCGTGGACCGCGTCCTGCAGATTTCCCCGGCCACGGCGGTGGATCAATTCACGTCCCCGGAGATAGGCTTCATAGGCATCCACATCGGCAGCTTTGATAACAGGGGGCTGAATTGCTTCGTCTGCGACCACGGCGAGTTTTATTTTGAGCGCATCGCTGATAGCCGCTGCAATCTCATCCTGTACTGCGAAGATATCATTGAGTTCGCGGTCATAGGTCTCAGACCACAAGTGCGAGCTGGAGCGTGCCTCGACTAGCTGGGCCGTGATGCGGACCCGGTTGCCGGCCTTGCGGACCGACCCTTCCAGTACATGGGCGACGTTCAATTGTTCCGCCACCGTGTGGGTGGGAACGTCCTTACCCTTGAAGGAAAACGCGGAGGAGCGTGAAATCACACGCAGTTTGGGGATCTTTGCCAGCAGGTTGAGGAGTTCCTCGGAGATGCCGTCAGAGAAATACTCCTGCTCCGGATCCGCACTCATGTTGACGAACGGCAGCACCGCGATGGACTTGTCGCCATAGGACTCCACCAACGCCTTGCTGCGGCCCTCCTGGCGGGCGGTTTCCGCGATCAACGCTTCTCTCGACCCCGACAACACGAACTTGTCAAAGGCGAAATAGCCCAGCGCCATTGCCAGCAATACGATGATGACGCGATCCAATTTTTTGCCCGTATGCTGGGTGATCGATACCGATGGGTCGATATCCTTTTCGAACTTGAGGCCGTCAGGTGTCAGTTCAAAAACCCACGAAAAGATCAGCAGGATCGGGAAACCGATGGCCAGCAGAGTAACGACCAATCGGATCGTGGAGTCAGAGAGACCATAAATCGGGAAGAGTGTTTCGGATATCTCCACGAGCAACCAGGACCCCGTCATATAGGCAATGGCCACCCGGATTACATTGCGACGTTTGAGTTCCTCGACAAACGACATCAAAGAATTTTCCATCCTGTAATTTACACAAGCCTACGCCTTTCAGTGGCCTGAGACCAGCCCGGGGTGCCTGGTCCTGTCACTTTTTCCTTGCCCGGGGGTGCGCCTTGTCATAGACCTTCGCGAGGTGTTGAAAATCGAGGTGGGTATAGATCTGGGTGGTCGAAATATCCGCGTGGCCCAGCAATTCCTGCACCCCACGCAGATCGCCGGATGATTCCAGTATGTGGCTGGCAAAACTGTGGCGCAGCAGGTGCGGGTAAACGTTTTGCGGCAGGCCCTGGCGCTTGGCCCAATATCGTATACGCGTCTGGATGGTGCGCGGCGATATCGGGTTTCCGCGGTTGCTGACAAAAACGTGCGGCTCTTCAAAAGCGGCGAATTGGCCCCGTACCTTGCGCCATTCAAGCAACGCCTCCGAGGCCATGCGTCCGACCGGCACCATGCGGCTGCGGTTGCCCTTGCCGGTCACCGTCAACATCCCCGAAGCCAGGTCAATCTGGTCCCAGTGCAAGCCCGCCAGCTCCGACAAACGTAAACCGGAGGAGTAAAACAATTCCATCATGGCCTTGTCGCGCACCGCCAGCGGGGTATCACCAGGTATATCCAGCAACTGGCCGATGGTATCGGCGTCCAGTGTTGCCGGCAGGTGCCGCGGGCTTTTCGGTGCCCTGACCGGCGTGGCCGGGTTATGTCCCGCGAGCCCCTCGCGCAACAGCCAGCGAAAAAAGCTGCGTACGGCCGACAACAGGCGTTGCAGTGACTTGCCGCCAAGACCCTGGCGGTGCCGCTGTGCGATAAAGGCGCGCACGTGGTGTTGGGTGACGTGTTCAGGCTGGTCAATATTTTCAGCTTGCAGAAACTGCAACAAATGATCCAGGTCGCGTCGATAGGCACTCAGTGTGCGTGCGGACAAGCCCCGTTCATTTTCGAGATAATCGAAAAAATTTTTGACGTGATCCTTCATCGCTGTTCAGCTTACACCAGATTTACATGGATCAGTGACCCACGGAATCAACCGATTGCCTGGACTCCAGGAGTGTAATTGAATAATACCAGCGCTACCGATCGGGACCGAGAAGATCGGTGTGCCGCCGAAGGTGGAACCCATAATGAACAAGTCCGCCGATACAGCGTTCCTCGACATGGCACAGTAATCCCAGGGAATGTCTTGGACATCGTTCGCCTTGTAAGCAGCGTTGAGATCGAAGAAGCCGTTTGGGGTCAGGAAGTCTAGCTCGATGGGGGTTCGAACTTGACGACACAGGCATCCCAGCCACCACCACCGGCGTAAGGGACGATCGCCGTGCTGATAGGCTCAATCCACCAATCCCCAGCCATCCCACCGGCGAAATACACGTTCCCGCTCGTATCGACGGCGATGGGCTGATATTCACCACTGCCACCGTGGGGTATAGTGAAATTCTGCTGAATAATCCCGTCGGGACTCAATTGCACCGAGGCCCACCAGTCCCCCACAAAGATGTTTCGGCTTTCGTCGATGGCCAATCCCCAGCCAAAACCGACACCTTCCGATCCCAGGAATGTGTGCCACTGTCGGACCCCGCTCGAGTTCAGTTTTGCGGTAAAGCCTTCGCCTCCAAATTCCGATACGAACGGATTGATCGGCGTGCCCCAGGTCGCCGGACTGT
>Ga0255052_10001524_pt1 | contig 17392 bp, 19 predicted proteins | sample JV7_2_21_MG_FD_188632 | JGI IMG/M metagenome (GOLD analysis project Ga0255052, IMG submission 188632) | Seawater microbial communities from Jervis Inlet, British Columbia, Canada - JV7_2_21 | ecosystem: Environmental > Aquatic > Marine > Inlet | place: Canada: British Columbia | collected...
CATCAAGCAAATGATGAGCAAGCGCGATGACTCGATCGATCCCCGCAACCAGGAGTTTGAAACCTGGCTAGCCGAGGTCTGCGGCGATCCTGATCTGTCCGAAACAGAGCGCGAACAAGGTTTGATAGGTTGGGAATCTGCACCGCATGCGCGCTACTGCCATCCGCGCGAAGAGCATCTGTTGCCGTTGCTGGTTTGCTACGGCATCGGGCAGACTGTGGCTAAGAGGGTTTTCAAGGAACCGGTAGTGGGATTTATCGTCAGCGCCTACCAGTGGGATTAATACTGCTCCTGCTGCGGTAGCTCGGCCGCCTGTACCGGCAACAGGGCAGTTTCGCTGCGTTCTTTCTGGCGCTCGCGGTACCAGATGTAGAGGCTGCTCGAAATCAGCACGAAAATACCGAAAATTGTCGTGACTCCAGGCACCTCGTTCCAGAACAGGTAGCCGAATACCACGGCCCAGACGATATAGGTAAATTCGAACGGCGCGATCGCGCTCGCTTCCGATGAGCAATAGGCCTTCGACAGGCAGTAAAAGCCAACCGCGGCAATCGCACCGATTACCAGCATCAGCATGAAATCGATATCGGTCGGCATGCTCCAGTCGCGCCCAAAAAAGGCGAGCGAGGGATGGTTAGACGAAACCGAGATGACTCCGCTAACCAGCAGCAGGCTTAGTGCTCCACTGGCGATGGTAAAAACCAGTATCGCATTGAAGGCGATGGTCATCGGATGATCATGGCTGCCCAGGAAACGGGTCAAAATGGTTTGCGATGCGTAAGTAAGGGCCGCGGCGAAAGCGAACACGACCGCGAGCGGGTTGAATTCACCACTCGGTGATAAAATGATCAGCACGCCGATAAAACCGACTGCGACCGCGCTCCAACGGCGCACGCCTACTTTTTCACGCAGAATTAGCGCGGACATCGCGGTCACGAACAGCGGCATGGTAAAGGTAATCGAAACGACTTCGGCCAGTGGCATCGCCGCGACCGCGAGGTAATAAGTAGTATAGGAACTGAATCCGAGCAAGCCTCTTGCCACCATTAGTACCGGGCGGCGCGATATCAGTGATATGTTTTCGTGTGTGTATTTGATCATCATCAGCAACAATCCCAGCGCTATCAGCCCGCGCACGAAAACGATCTGCAGCACCGAATAATGGTCGCTGAAATGTTTGATGATGATGTCCTGTATCGAAAACAGGAACAGACCGAAAACCAGGATAATGGCTCCATTAGCGGTATCGAGGGTGGAAATGGCCGACCTGGCGCGCATGGGTATCCTTATATTTTTAACAGGACACGAGTCTAGTGCTCAGAGACTATTTGAAAAGTGAATTTTTATGGTTAGTATGATCGAAAAATCCGATTGCCTGTTGAGTGGAGGCCGCGCGTGAAAATCGACCATATTCGCACCTTTCTGGAGATCTCCAACTGTGGAAATTTTAATCGTGCTGCCGAGAATTTGCACGTTACACAGTCCACCGTCAGCGCTCGCGTCAAGGCGATGGAAGATCGATTCGGCAGGATTCTGTTCACACGGGGGCATTCCGGGGTCGAGCTGACCTCCGCCGGCCAGCATTTTCGTGAGTACGCGCTCAATATTCAGCGTCTCTGGCAGCAGGCGCAACAGCGTATATCGCTGCCTGAAAATTTCAGTCACAGCATCGGTCTCGGCTCGCAGGTCAGTCTCTGGGATAGCCTGATTCTGAGATGGATTCCGTGGATGCGACAAAATGCCAATGACGTCGCGATTCACGTCGAAGCGGATTATTCGCCGAGCCTGATGCGCCAACTCTCCGATGGGCTGCTTGATATCGGTGTTATGTATAACCCGCGCCAGACACCCGGCCTGGTGATCGAGAACCTGCTCGAGGAAACCCTGTTACTGGTGGCGACGAACCAACGTGAGATGGTGGATGGCTGGGTTGAAGACTATGTTTTTGTCGACTGGGGAGAAGAGTTCCGTCGACTTCATGGCGAGGCCTTTCCAGATATGGACACACCCGCAATATCGGTGGGACTTGGGTCACTTGGGCTCGAGTATATTCGGCAAAATGGTGGCTCGGGTTACTTTCCGATGCGCGTGGTGCAGCCGTTTATCGATAAGGGTGAGCTGTTTCTGGTTAACGGTGCCCCTGAAATGAAGCGCCCGGCTTACATGGTGTATCCCGAAGTCGCGCGTTTCCAGGAAACCCTCGACCTGGCGTTAACCGGGTTACGCGAGATTGCCAGCCAGTGGGAAGTCAGCTAAGCGTCATCTCGGAAAATGCGAAGCATTTATCCGCGATCTTAAAACAATGTCGTGATTTTAAACCTCCGATACGTCGGACCGCCGCTTTCGCGGCCCCCCGTACGCGGGGTTGGCGTATCGGACTGACTCAAGATTATTAAACCTCAATCATTTCGAAATCATCCTTACCCATGCCGCAATCTGGACATTCCCAGTCATCGGGGACGTCAGCCCAGCGAGTACCGGGTGCAATGCCGTCTTCCGGCCAACCCTCCGCTTCATCGTAGATAAATCCGCAAACGATGCATTCCCAGCGTTTCATTGATTCAGCCTCAATAATGTTGTGTTAGCAGAACATAGTGATTTGCAACGTAAGACAGGTACTCGATCTCAAACTCGGTGAGCGCTCGCTTCTGTGTTACCGGGTTTCCAAGGTAAAGATATCCTGATTCGAGAACCTTGCCTGGCGGCACCAGGCTGCCCGAGCCGATGATGACCCGGTCTTCGATTATCGCGTTGTCGGTGATGATCGAACCCATGCCGATCAGGCATTGATTGCCGACTCGACAACCATGCAACAGCGCTTTGTGCCCAATTGTTACCTCATTGCCAATATGCAATTCGGCGCCATCGGGACTGTATTCTCCCCGATGGGTAACATGCAGTACGCTGCCATCCTGGATATTGGTGTTATTACCAATACGGATTTTATTGATATCTCCACGGATTACGGTAAGTGGCCAAACTGAGCAGTTTTCCCCGATTACGACGTCCCCGATGACGACCGCGGACTCGTCAATATAGCTATTTTTGCCGATACTCGGGGTCGTATTCTTGAAACTGCGAATCATTGTTTCGCCCTGCTGAAAGAAACGCGTATAGTAACGATTTTTTCGCAACACGCATCGGTTTTTGGTGAAAATCAAAGGACTTACAATTCCCGACCTGCCGCCCGAGCTTGGCAACAAGCTAGGCCTGTACGCACAGTTAATACGCTTCGAAAAACCAATCGGATTTTACTTGTTGCTATGGCCGACGCTGTGGGCACTTGCGGTTGCTGGAGAAGGATCACCTGATGGCTGGATCCTGTTCGTATTTGTCGTGGGAAGCTTTCTGATGCGCTCGGCGGGTTGCGCGATCAATGACTACGCCGATCGTGATATCGATCAGCATGTCGCGCGCACCCGGGAGCGCCCGTTGACCAGTGGAAAGATTGCGCCTGGAGAGGCGCTCGCGGTGTTCGCGGTACTGGCCCTGATCGCCTTTCTGCTGGTGTTAAGCCTGAATCGTTTTACCATAATGCTTTCCTTTGGGGGGATATTGCTTGCCGCGAGCTATCCTTTCATGAAGCGTTATCATTATCTGCCCCAGGTTCATCTCGGTGCCGCTTTTGGCTGGGCTGTTCCCATGGCGTTCGCCGCGCTGACCGGTGAAGTGCCGAAGGAGGCCTGGCTGTTATACGTGGCGAACCTGGTATGGACCGTCGCCTACGATTCGATGTACAGCATGGTTGACCGGGAGGATGACCTGAAACTCGGGGTAAAATCGACGGCGATCCTGTTTGGCGAATATGACCGCGTCATGATCGCCGTATTCCAGCTCTTGTTTTTGCTGGCCTTGGTACTGGTTGGTGTCGATCTGGAATTTACCAGTATCTACTACCTGGGATTGGGAGCCGCAACACTGTTAATGGCTTACGAGCAATTCCTGATTGCCGATCGAGTACCAGCACATTATTTTAGTGCCTTTCTGCACAACCACTGGGTCGGAGCCGCTGTCTTTGCGGGCATTATGGGGCACTACTACTCACTTTAAGCCGTTCGGCGCTATTTATTCGATTTCGCCGATGAGCTGCGAGAGTTCACTGGCCAGGGATTCAACCATTTCGATTTCCTTTTCACTAAACGGTTCCTCGCGCTGGGCCATGCTGCTGAAATCGACGCAGCCCCAGGGTTTGCCGTTTATCACTATGGGTGCGCCGATATAAGACTCGAGCGGCAGTGAACGATACAGGGGATGGTGCAACGTCGTTGGGGAATTTGCGATACAGGCTTCAGCGATCGTTTTCTGCTTTTCAAAAACTTCTCGACTGTAGGTTTCGCCGAGGGCGTATTTTTCGCCGGGCACGTAAGCGCCCGAATTTGACTGTACCGCGTATATCTCGTAGTTGTTGTTTTCGATTTGCGCCAGGACTCCCAGGCTCATCGAAAGTTCGCGGATTCCTTTTGATAACAGGCTGTTGATGCGATCCTTGAATTCAGTAATTGACATTAAGTTGGCAATTTCTACAGATTAGACAATAAATAGTAGTAGCCAGGCCTGTTAACACTAATTGTAAAATACTATTTCAAAAATTGACCTAAAGGTCTGTATCTGCGGTCAGATGGCACTGTATTGCCGATTATTCTGATTAAAACTCCAACAGGCCCCAATTGTTGATTGATAAATGTAATCATACCCGGACCGGATCCTGCTAATCGGCCGTTACACCCAGACCAAAAGCACGTAAATCCAGTACAGAAGGTAAACAGCAAAAGTACTTGCGACCCAGGGCCTCAGCAGTGCCCAGCGCCAGTACATAAAGACTGAAGCCGCGAATACACAGAGGAATTCGACCAGGCCTGCCCACTGCCCATGATGTGCCGGATCCCAATAGGATATCGGGCTTGCGAAGCGCCAGTCGAGTAACGGGAAAAAGTGACCATGTGCATCGTCATGATGCAACGGCAAGTCACCGAAGGTATGCAAAAGCATACTGCTAAAAAAAGCCAGCAAGAGGTATTGCCGGGCTTGCCAGCAGAGCACAAGCGCAACAATAATGATCGGAATCGAATTGAAACAGTCGATCCATGCTTGCCATAGCGGGCGATGGTATTCGACGGACCAGATTTGTGTTTCAGCTGTGCCGAGCATTAAATGCCAGGCGTAAAAGGCAACGATGACCAGGTCAGGTAGTAGCGCGCCACCAATAATAGACGCGGTTTTTGCGTGGCTGGGATTGCGCGATAACACCAGCAAATTGATTATCGCGTGGGCCGGTGTATTCACTACGCGTCGATTACCAATTCAAACTGTTGTTTCAACCAGCCCAGAAAACGGATCACATTGGCGTCATTTTGTAGATTGTCTCGGCATATAAAGTAGTACCCGAAATCGGTTTTGAGCGACTGTTCAATTGGACGTACCAGGCGACCCTGTGCAATCAGGTCATCAACCAGGTAGCGCCAACCCAGCGCCACGCCATGCCCGGCGCAGGCAGCGTCGATTACCAGGGGGTAGCTGTTTATTTGCAGGTTGCGGTTTCCCAGTGGCTTGTCGATGTTATTACCTCCCAGCCACAGGCGCCAGTTCATCCAGTTCCAGTGACTGTCAGCGAGGTCGATCAACGGCGCTTGCAGCAACCAGGATACCCAGTCCTGTTGTGCGAGTTCGTGGTCGAATTCGGGACTGCATACCGGAAATACTTCTTCGTCGCACAGCTGTAAGGTCTGAAAGCCAGGCCACAGGCCATCGCCATGTAAAACGGCTACCTGTACTTCACTGCCCAGGCTTTCGTTATAGTCATCCGAGGCGATGATGCGCAACGTAACCGCCGGCATCAACTGTCGCAATTGCGAGAGCCTCGGGCTTAGCCATTGGGTGGCGAATGACTGGTCACAGCCGATCACCAGTTGCTGGGCGAACTCGACATTCTGTATGTCCATCGTGGCACCGGCGAGTTGTTTCAGTATCGCCGCCACGGTGTGCTGGTATTCGCGTCCCTCGTTGGTTAACTGCACCGCGCGATGCGAACGCGTGAATAGCTTTACCTGTAAACTTTCCTCGAGACTACGAATCTGCTGACTGATGGCGGCCTGAGATAAATGCAATTCTTCGCCTGCCCTGGTAAAGCTGAGCAGACGTGCGGCTGCTTCGAAAGCAATCAACGGATCGAGTGGTGGCAGTCGATTTTTCAGCACGTATCAATAAGAAATCTTAATCTATTTTGATAAATATATCGCGGTTGAATCGAAGTATCCATTAGATTAGATTATATGAATCAAATAAGTAATACTGGTGGAGTTAAATTATGAGTGTTATAGCGTTGCAAAAGCGAGCTGACGATTCGCCTTTCGACCCCAATCCCGAGCAATCTTTTACCATTCCAGCGCGCTATTACCTGGACGCCGAAATCCTGGAGCAGGAAAAGGAAGCCATCTTCTATCGTAACTGGTGGTATGCCGGACACCAGAGCCAGTTAACCGCACCGGGTTGTTACCTGACGGTGCAGGTTTGCGATCAGAATATCATCGTTATCCGTGACAAGAGCGGCGAACTCAATGCCTATTACAATGTTTGCCAGCATCGCGGCCATGAACTGCTGTTCGGCAGTGGCAAGGTTCGCACCATAACCTGCCCTTACCATGCCTGGTCATACGGTTTCGATGGTGAACTCAAGGCTGCACGCAATACCGAGAAAATGGTCGATTTCGACAAGTGCCAATTTTCCCTGAAACCGGTACAGGTCGAAGTGTTCTGTGGCCTGGTGTTCGTAAACCTCGACCTCGAGGCCGCGCCCCTGAAGGAACAGGCGGCCGACCTGGAGACAGAAATCCGCGAGTTCTGCCCGCGCGTCGACGAGGTCGTGTTCGCGCAGCGAGACGATTACGATGTTGCCAGCAACTGGAAAGTGATGGTGGATAACTTCCTCGAATGCTACCACTGCCATCCGGCACACAAGGATTTCGTCAACCTGGTTGATATGGACAGCTACAGCTCCACGGTGAATGGAATCTACTCCAGCCACATATCAAATGCAGTTGCGACCACCGAAAGCAGTGCCTACCAATTCGAAGTTGGTGAGGTTGATTTCGGTTATGCGGGGTGGTTTTTGTGGCCTAACCTGACAATCTGGGTTTACCCCGGGGAGCCCAACATATCGACCCTGCAGATAATCCCGAACGGGGCCGGTCGCACCATCGAACACCAGGACTGGTACCTGCCGAATCCGGAACCGAGCAAGCAGCAGCGAGACGCAATGGACTATCAACGCGATGTGTTGCAACCCGAGGACGTGGGCCTGTGTGAAAGTGTTTATCGTGGTCTGCAGTCGAAAGGCTATAACCAGGGGCGCTTCGTCGTCGACCCTGAGCGCAGCGAGTTATCCGAGCACGCCGTGCATCACTTCCAGCAACTCTACGTCGACGCAATGGATTCCGACATCTAAAGTACCTTCGAGGGGGTCAGAGCACGTTTTTCGGTGCTTTCGGAGCCTGGGTTGAAAGGTTTGGCGAAAAACGTGGTCTGACCCCGAGGGTTCAGGCCTGGGAATGCCGGGGTCAGACCAGATTTTTCTCCAGTACTTCCCTTTCTACTTCGCTACTACAGAAAAATCTGCTCTGACCCCCTCGAAGAGACCCTGGGAGCTCAGCTCGCGAGCTTTTTGATGGCGCTGCAGATACGCGTGAAGGCGGCACCGGCGGTGTCGCTGACGTGCCGAGCGCGCAGGTAATCGTGCACCAGCCCCGGCTCATTGATCCACTCCGACGATACGCCCGCGTTTTGCAGCTTTTCAACGTAAAGCCTGGCGTCGTCGCGCAAAGGGTCGACATCGGCCGAAAATGCAACAGTGGGTGGATTCATGCCGAAATCCTCGGCGACCAGCGGATAAAATTCGGGATCATTTTGCGGTAACTCGTCGCTGGCGCACCTTACCCCGCGATAAAATATGATGTCGCGAGTACTCAACAGTGGCGCCTCGGCATTCTCCCGGTACGAATCGAGATCGAAACAATCGCCGCCAAGGCCGGGATAAATCAGAACCTGCCCTGCGGGCCTTTGCGTGCTGGTTTTCAATCGGTAACACAGTGCAGCCGCCAGGGTACCTCCGGCAGACACTCCAACCAGGATCGTATTGTTGTGTGCCATGGCCTTAAAAGCGTCTTCGACATCGTTCAGGTGGGTCGGATGATAGTGCTCGGGTGACAATCGATAGTCGACGGAAACCAGGCCATAGCCGGTATTTGCACAGAGCTCTGCGCAAATATCATCGTGCGAGTCGAGACTGCCGAGGATGAACCCGCCGCCGTGGAGGAACATGATCAAGGCGCCATTACTGCCTTGCTCGCTGTGGTAATGGCGCAGCGGAATCTTGCCGTGCCTGCCATCAACCGCGCTGTCCCGGGTTTGCAAACCCGGTGGATGCGGGTAACGAAATTGCCTCACTATGGCTTCGTAATCGATGCGTTGCTGATCAATGGTGGTGGCAGTAGAAAGGTTCGAAACCTCGATATAGCTGTCGATAAACGCGATAACGTCGGGATCCAGGCTAAACTCCTTCATTACGCTATCTTAACAAGCCGAATTGTGAATGGAAGTCCGTTTGCAATGGATTACAAGCGGCGTAACATTGTCAGATATGATTAATTTCAAGCGCTACATTCCAGACCATGCGATGACGACGGTACCGGCGCTCGCGCTGTTGGTTGCGCTGCATTTTCTCCTGTCGCCTGATGATCCTGCCGATACCGGAATCGAAGCGACCACGGGCGCCCACGATTATTATCGTAACTTGCAATACGCAGACGAAGCTGACGAGTTTGATATCGATGCCGAGCTAGAGCGACTCGGGCTTGATGATGCCGAACGTGATCGGCGAATTCGCGATTTATTGCACCAGGGTAAATACAAGCAGGCGCGCACCCAGCTACTTGAAGTTGCCGCAACATCGATGCTGGAGGATGATCAAACGCGGCTCGGCGATACCTTGTTATTGCTCGGTGAAGTCGCGATCAACCAGAAGGAGTTGGGGGCCGCCGAGATATACCTCCAGGAAGCACTTTACCTGACTATGTCGCGCGACAATATCATGGGTGCCGCGCGCTGTTACCAGTTACTCGGACAATTGAATATCCACGCGCGTGAACTGGCACGACGCGCATCCAATACCCACGACGAGCTTTGGCAGGCGCGCAATTCGATAGCGCGCGGTTTCTACCAGGGTGTCAACGAAAACCTGCAAGCGGTAATTCGCGATAACCTGGAAATTAGGCGCTACGGTGCCGCTGCGGATGCCTGGGAGGCGCTCGCTTCGTTACACGACCAGATTCACGATGGTTACCAGGCGCAACTGGCACGTATTGAGGCGGCCAGACTGTTTGCTTCCACCGGGCAAATGAACCATGTACGCCGCCTGATCGATGGCCTGGATCGCAGCCTGATTAGCGATACTGGTATAGGCGAAATCGAGCACGAAATCGAAGACCTGCTCAAGCAGCATCAACAGGATTTGATTAAAACCTCGCAGGCGCATGACTATCAAATACTCTATCATCATTACCTGCGTAATGGTCAGGTTGAGCGTGCCTGGAAATTCAGAATCAAGTCGAGCGAGGCGCTTGCCGATACCAGCGAGCGCTCGATGTTTCAGCGTCAGGCCGATGTCATTGCGGTGCTTTATAATTCCAATTTCGCGATGGACAGGGCCAAGCAGTACCTCGACCGGGCCAGGAACATTTACGACGACAAGGGTGTTTCGGAACAGCTCGAACAAACCCGGGAAATGGAATCGTTAATCTATTAACCGGAATTTCTTTGCATGACCGACAGTAACGAAGCCGAATTCGACGCCCGCAATCTGCGCAGTGCATTTGGACATTTCGCCACCGGGGTTACCGTAGTTACGACGCTTGACGCATCCGGCGCCCCCTGCGGTTTCACCGCTAATTCTTTCACCTCGGTTTCTATCGATCCCCCACTGCTGTTGGTTAATATTGCCAGATCAGCATTCGGACGTGATGCGTTTACCGAATCGCGCGGTTTTGCGGTCAACATTCTTGCCGCTAATCAGCGCGACCTGTCGAATCGATTTGCGAGGGCCGGTACCGATAAATTTGCCAATCAAAAATGGCAAACGGCAGTTACCGGTTCACCGATAATCGATGAGGTGGTGGCATGGTTCGATTGCGAGCATTTTGAACAGGTCGATGCCGGTGACCATATCATTCTAATCGGCAGGGTCCTGCAATTCGCTTATAACACACACGCACCACTCGGTTTTTGCCGCGGCGCCTACGTATCTTTCGGAATGACACCGACGATGCTGCAACTGGTTTCATCCCCCGGTAGCCTCAAGGTAGGCGCAATTATTGAGTCCAATGGCAAGATATTGCTGGAGCGCAATCCCGAAAATGGCCAGCTACTCCTGCCGGCGTCTAATTCTGTAGGCGATGCCGCAACCCCGGATAGCTTGCTCGGCAAGCTCGCTTCTGCCGGAATCGAAGTTGATTTGCCGTTTATCTATGCGGCTTACCATGAAAATTCACAGCGCTTCGTGTATTACCTCGGCGAATTGATGTCGATAAAAGATGCGATTGAAACCAATACCATGCGCTTTTACGAGTTTGACAACATAACCTGGGAAGAAATTAACGATGCAGCAATTATTGCGATGCTGGAACGCTTCATCCGTGAAAAGAGACTCGGAAACTACAGTATTTACATCGGTGGTCAATGGCAGGGGGAAGTTCACCCCGCTTAACTGCATTTTGTTCGGTAAACAAGCCCTGATCTCCCGAAAACTAATTTATAATCAACAATATCCTATCTTTTGACGGTGTCGCGTTAAGGCAATGTGAAGTCGCTGCAGCGTTTGACCGCTTGCCTGTTAGAACCTATTCTGCTTCTTCATGGCTGCCTTTCTGGGCAGTTTCTGATTGCGCGAGGATTTTTTTAAATGACAGACTACGATGACGACGACGACTACGAAGACGATCTGGATTTAAGCACTCTGCCCGATGATGAACTGGTCGAGCAAATGCACGACGATTTGTACAACGGTCTTAAAGAAGAAGTCGCCGAGGGAACCCAAATTCTGCTCGACCGCGATTGGGGTGCCAACAAGGTCCTGAACGAAGCCCTGGTCGCCGGCATGACGATCGTCGGTATCGATTTCCGTGACGGTATCTTGTTTGTGCCGGAAGTTTTAATGTCTGCCAACGCGATGAAAGCCGGCATGGCGCTACTCAAACCGTTACTGTCGGAATCAGACGAGCCCACCGCGGGTAAAATGGTCATCGGTACGGTTAAGGGTGACATCCATGATATTGGTAAGAACCTGGTCTGCATGATGATGGAAGGTGCGGGCTTCGAGGTCGTCGATCTCGGAATCAATACTCCGGTTGAAGACTTCCTCGCTGCGCTCGAAGAGCACAAGCCAGAAATTCTCGGCATGTCAGCGCTTTTGACCACCACGATGCCTTACATGAAAGTCGTCATCGATACCCTGAAGGAACAGGGTATCCGTGACGATTACATCATCCTCGTCGGTGGGGCGCCATTGAACCAGGAGTTTGGCGAAGCCATCGGTGCCGATGCTTATTGTCGTGACGCCGCGGTTGCAGCCGATACCGCCAAACAACTCGTAGCTGAAAGTCGAGCGGGCTAGTAGCCTGAAGCCCGGCTGTCAGAGTGATAATGCGGAATGGAAAAATCGACCCCAATTCTGGTAATCACATGTGCCGCGATTGCACGCGAAGTCAATGAATTAAAAAAGCTTGGGCAATGGTCGCAAATGGACATCCAGGCCATTACCGTCGACCTGCACGCACGCCCTGAAAAAATCCCGGCCGCGGTAGCGGCCAAGATCGATAAAGCCGCTGATAAGTACGATCACATTTTTGTTGCCTATGGTGATTGTGGCACCAGCGGGGAACTCGACCGTATGCTCGAAGAGTGTGGGGTAAAACGCCTGCCGGGCGCACATTGCTACGACTTTCTCGCCGGACGAGAAAGTTATGAACAAATGCAGGAAGAGGAGCCTGGTACTTTTTACCTGACCGACTTCCTGACCCAGCATTTTCAACGGCTGGTAATTGAAATACTCGGAATTGATCGACATCCCGAACTGCTAGAAATGTATTTCGGTAATTACACGCGACTGGTTTATCTCGCGCAAACCGATTCTGATGAGCTAACCGAGCAGGCACGTGCGGCAGCCGATCAGCTGGGATTACGTTTTGAGCGCATATTCACCGGCATGGGTGAAATGGTGCCGGAACTGGATGCGGCAATGCAGGCGGCAATGTGGGGCAAATAAAAATTGTCTACTGGCGCGACATCCCGGGCCAGGTAGTAATTCGTGAGGGTAGAGGCAGCACACGCTTGCGGCTGCCATTGCGTTTCATGAAAGCGATCGAGCGCGCCGGATACCGGCTCAAGAAAAAACAGCAGGATGCGTTGTTCGAACCCTGGCATGACGTCACTCAAACGTTTAACGGTGATATCAAGGAGCAGGCAAAGCAGCTGGTACGGCAGCTTGAGGAACAGTACACGGAAGAGGTACTGGAAACTTTAATTCGAGCCAGCGGTGTTGACGAAACCCGCAGCTTAAATACCTGATTGGAGTGATTCGTGTATAAAATTCGTCAGTGGTCGGTTAAGCATTCGAGAAAGCTCGAAACCGTTTACCGCAACTTCGAACCGCTTTTGATCAAGCTGCACCCTGTGCTCAAAGTGCTAGGCTACGGGCGGCTTGAAAAACCGGTTCGGGTCTTCGAGAAAGCGGTGAAGGGCTTGATGTTCGATTGCCAAATGTGTGGCAAATGCGCACTTAGTGCCACTGGCATGTCCTGCCCGATGAATTGCCCGAAGTCAATTCGCAATGGTCCCTGCGGTGGTGTGCGGCTCAACGGCCATTGTGAAATCAAACCCGAAATGCGCTGTGTCTGGGTAGATGCCTGGCAGGGCAGTCAGCAAATGCGTAATTCGCAGGCGATCCAGCAGGTGCAAATCCCAGTCAACCATTTACACAAGGGAAGTTCATCCTGGTTGCGCGTGGTACGCAACGAGTTTGCCGCACGGGAAAACGAGGCTGTCAAATGACCACGACCCAAAATCGGCATCCCGGGAGTCCGTTGCCACTGAAGGAAGGGCACGTATCCACCGGACGACTTGAACGCGTCCTGCGTTCAGGCAAGTTTGCGGTTACCGCAGAACTGGCGCCACCCGATTCAGCCTTGGCCGAGGACGTTTACGAGCGCGCACGTTTGTTCGATGGTTACGTCGATGGCATGAATGCAACCGATGGTTCGGGTGCGCATTGCCACATGTCCAGCGTAGCGATGTGCGCGCTGCTCACGAATGTCGGCTACTCCCCGGTGTTACAGATTTCCTGTCGCGACAAGAATCGCATTGCGATCCAGGGCGATGTGCTCGGCGCGGCGGCTCTGGGCGTCTCCAATGTGCTCTGTTTAAGCGGTGATGGCGTTCAGGTCGGCGATCATCCGGAAGCCAAGCCGGTGTTCGACCTCGACAGCATGTCGCTGCTTGAAACCATCCGCGTCATGCGCGATGAATCACGGTACTTAAGCGGCAGGCCGATTACTACGCCGCCACAAATGTTCCTCGGCGCGGCAGAAAATCCAAGTGCACCGCCGTTCGATTATCGACCGCATCGGCTGGCCAAGAAAATTGCCGCCGGTGCCCAGTTTATCCAGACGCAATATGTCTTTGATATCGAACATTTGCGCGCATTCATGGCGAAGTCGCGCGACCTCGGATTGCTCGAACAATGCTTCATTATTCCTGGCGTCGGCCCGTTGGCATCGGCGCGCACGGCACTATGGATTCGTAACAACGTGCCGGGTATTCATATTCCGGATGCGATCATCAAACGCCTCGAAAGCGCACAGGAGCCGAAGCAGGAAGGCCGCAAAATCTGTGTCGAACTGATCCAGCAGATCAAGGAGATCGAAGGCGTCAGCGGGGTACACGTTATGGCATACCGCCAGGAAGAGGCGGTAAGCGAAATTATCCAACAATCTGGAGTGCTCGAAGGACGGGTGCCGTGGTATCCGGGTTGCGCGGTTCAGTCCAATTTAGCTTAACATTTTAGTGTAAATTGGTTTTAGAGTTAGTGAGTTGATTTTTTTGAGGATATAACAATGACCGAAACGGTTGTCAGTTCAGCTACCAAAGAATTAGTTATCGGCTTTGAGCGCCCGTTCGTGTTAATCGGTGAGCGCATCAATCCGACCGGCCGCAAAATCATGGCCGAGGAAATGAAGAACGGCGATTATAGCCGCGTGCAAAGCGATGCTATCGCGCAAGTCGAGGCCGGCGCGCATATGCTGGATGTCAACGCCGGTATTCCGCTGGCGGACGAGCCGCGTATCCTGGCAGAGGCAATACAATTGGTGCAAAGCCTTACCGATGCGCCCTTGAGTATCGACTCTTCAATCATCGACGCACTCGAATCCGGGCTTTCAGTTTACCAGGGCAAGGCGCTGGTTAATTCGGTTACCGGCGAGGACGAAAGCCTGGACCGGGTTTTGCCATTGGTCAAAAAGTACGGAGCCGCGGTGGTTGCCATCTCAAACGATGAAACCGGAATTTCTGAAGATATCGAGGTACGTTATAACGTCGCCAGGAAAATTGTCGAACGCGCGGCCGACTACGGCATCCCGGCTTGCGATGTTGTTGTCGATCCGCTGGTTATGCCGATCGGTGCGATCAATTCTGCAGGACGCGAAGTGCTCAAATTAATCCACCGCCTGCGTACCGAGCTCAAGGTCAATACCACCTGCGGTGCGTCCAACGTCAGTTTTGGATTGCCAAACCGCAATGGCTTCAACGGGGCGTTTATCAGTATGGCTATCCAGGCCGGGATGACCTCGGCGATCACCAACCCGCTGCATGCCGAGGTGGTTGCCGCGAGCCTGGGCGCCGATGTCATGCTCGGTAAAGATCCGGATTGCGGGCGCTGGATCAAGCAATTTCGTGAGCCGGCACCCGAGGGCAGCATCGTCCGTGGTACCGGGCGCCGTGCCGGACGTCGCCGTCGCTCGGTTGCTTAGGTCTGAACACAGGTCAATCCAGGGTGGAAGAAGAAGCCAGTATAGTGTTCATGCCGTCGGGTTTACGCGGACAGGTTCCGGTCGGGACTACCGTGCTGCAGGCGGCCCAGCGACTGGGGGTTGACCTGGAATCGATCTGCGGCGGACAGGGAAAATGCCGCAAGTGCCAGGTGTTGCCGCAAGAAGGTGAATTTTCTAAACATGGCATTGTTTCCCGTGCCGATCATCTTTCCGAACTCACCGAAACCGAGCTTCATCATCAATCCAGAAAGCGCCTCAAGGGTGGCCGGCGCCTGGGTTGTAATGCCCGTATTCTCGGTGACCTGGTGGTTGACGTTCCCGAGGAAAGCCAGCAGCACAAGCAGCATATCGCCAAGGCGGTCACTGCCTACGATATACAGGTTCTGCCCGCATTGCGCCTTTACACGGTGACCCTGCCCGAGCCTGACATGCATTCGCCGATTTCCGACAAGCGTCGCCTGCAGCAGGCGCTGGCGAGTGAACACGAATTACCGATCCTGGACTGCGAAATGTCACAGCTGCGCCTGCTGCAGCCTGCACTCGCCAAGGCCGGCCGTAGGATAACTGTGGCGGTATACCAGTTTCAGCAGATTATCGGCCTCTGGCCTGGCGAAAAGAAAGACGTTTATGGGCTCGCGGTCGATCTTGGTTCAACCACGATCGCGGCCCAGCTTTGCAACCTGGACACCGGCGAGGTTGTCGCGACTGCTGACACGATGAATCCGCAGATTCGCTTCGGCGAGGATTTAATGAGCCGCGTTTCTTACGTGATGATGAATGAAGGCGGCGACACGGCGATGACACAGGTAGTTCGCGAAGCCTTCAACCAGCTCGCCAAACGTGCCGCCAAGTCAGCCGGAATCCAGGTCGAAGATATTCTCGACATGACCGTGGTCGCTAATCCGATCATGCACCACCTGTTTTTGGGTATCGATCCGACACCGCTGGGCACGGCACCGTTTACGCTCACTACCGATCAAACCCAGGTATTGCGGACCGCCGAAATTGACATCCATCTGCACCCGGAAGCACGCGTCTGCACCTTGCCCTGTATCGCCGGTCATATCGGTGCCGATACCGCCGGGGTCATCCTGTCGGAGCGACCGGATCTGGCGGAGGAATACGTACTGCTGGTTGATGTCGGTACCAATGCCGAAATCGTGCTGGGTAATCGCAATAGACTGTTGGCGGCATCGAGTCCCACTGGTCCGGCCTTCGAAGGCGCGCAGATAACCTCGGGCCAGCGCGCCGCCCCAGGCGCGATCGAGCGCGTGCGTATCGATCCGGAGACGCTGGAACCGAGTTTTCGAGTCATTGGATGTGAAGTCTGGTCCAACGATGCCGACTTCGCAGACAAGAGCGCGCGCGTCGGGGTTAGCGGAATTTGTGGATCCGGGATTATCGAAGTGGTTGCAGAAATGTTTCTTGCCGGCGTTATCGATCAGGATGGCGTGATCGGACCAGTGGCCGGCAAGGAAAGCGAACGCGTTGTCAAGGATGGTCGAACCTATTCTTACGTATTACAGGAAGGAGAACGTCCGATACGTATTACTCAAAACGACGTGCGCGCGATACAACTTGCCAAGGCCGCGTTACACGCCGGTACCCGTTTGTTGATCGACCGGATGGGTATAGAGAAAGTCGACCGTATCGGCTTCGCCGGTGCTTTCGGCAGTCATATCGACGTTAAATACGCGATGGTACTGGGATTAATTCCCGACTGTAATCTCGACAATGTCGGCTCGGTTGGCAATGCCGCCGGCACCGGCGCTCGCATCGCGCTGTTGAATTTCCCATCGCGTCTCGAAATCGGTGAAATCCTGCCCAAGGTAGAGAAAATTGAAACCGCGATCGAGCCTAAATTCCAGGAATATTTTATCGATGCAATGGCGCTACCGCACAAGACTGATAAGTATGTGGAACTTGCTAAAGTTGTTACGCTGCCTGGTCCAAAAGCCAAGGTCGAAGGGAGTCCGGGTGATGAGCGCAAGCGTCGCTCGCGCCGGCGTCGCGATCGCGCTTAACCCGCGAGATCGGATGCCTCTTCGGCGGATTTCAACTGTAGCTTGCGGCGCTCGTCGCGTGGCGGTATACCGAACAGGTCGCGGTAACACTTACTAAAATGCGGCGCAGAAATGAATCCACAGGCGAGTGCGATGTCGACGATGGACTTGCTGGTCTGCAGTAGCAATAGACGCGCGCGATTGAGACGCAGATTCAGGTAGTAACGGGTCGGCACGCAGTTTAAATGTTTTTGAAACAGGCGTTCCAGCTGACGCCTTGAGATGCCAACGTAATTTGAG